>WNGF01009826.1_pt1 | contig 10925 bp, 10 predicted proteins | sample 5400641 | NCBI WGS metagenome assembly WNGF01 (sample SAMN13153371, study PRJNA577476) | soil metagenome | isolation source: 80 cm soil or saprolite under grassland replicate 2 | place: USA:California | collected 2016-06-15 | reverse complement strand
TTTTCAAGACTTTTGTTTGACTTTGCATAATGCGTAGATTTTAGTTTAATAATTGCGGCTGCAGACCGCTTTAAAAAAGTATGATTTTATAGTAATCTACTTTCTAAACTCTACGCATTTCTTTTACATGGAAACTTATGCGGTTGAAACTGTATTCACCAATTATAGAACTAGTGTTATTGATAAGAAAGGTTGTGAATTATAAGAACGATTCGAGCAGGTGTTTATATAAAATAAAAAGATGGCGTAACATATTTATTATGGTTACAAAAGAAAAGTTGGCATTTAATCTTGATGTGCTAAGAAAGCACATTCCTCAAAAACCAAAAGAATATACTTCTGATCATCCAGTTACTATAAAGGAAGCATTGGAGAAGTATTCTAATCAAAGGTCAATTAATGGTATTCAAAGCTTGACAAAGCTCCTTGATGAGAAACATTGGTCATTACCTCTATGGATAAACCCCCATGATATAGAAGTTGGGTTTTTTAATAAACTCTACTATAAGAGATGGTTTAATTCAACAAGAAAGGCGGTAAAGAAGAAAATAAAATTTAAAGGGCTAAAGGATTTTGAATATTTACGGATTCCCTTTATTAATGAATATTACTTTAAAATAAATTTTGATGATACAATTATTGAAGCTTTCGAGGTGAATAGAAAATATATTGAGCAAAGATTAAAATCAAATCCGATTTTAGTTTCGAAGAAATTTATTATTGAAGAAATTTTTAAAACATATAAAAAGAAATATTGGACTTCATGTATAAATACTCTTTTTCCGTTATTAGATTTCGTTGCTCGGAAACTTCTTAAGACAAAAAACTTAGGGGTAGATATAAGTAAGATTTGTAAATTATTTGAGCAAAACGGATTCGCTTTAGAAACGGCTGATCATTTAATGCCTCATATTACTTTAATAAATGCGTCTATTTCCGAAAAAAAATTATCGAAAGAGGAGTATGACATACTTTACAAAAAAGTAAAAGATAATGACTTTGGAATAATAGGTCCTGCATTATCTTCCTTTATCCGTTTTGCAAATCACTATTATGGTTATTATAAAGAAGATGGTGTTGATTCTAATATTATTAATAGACATGCCATTTTACATGGTTCCATTAATTCGTTTGGTAATAAAACAAATGTTGTTAAACTCATCACGTTTTTGTTTCTGATGTTAGAATTGGAACCTGTATTTAAAATATTATTTAACGATGAATAGAGTTCTTCTTTCAGAGGAACTAGGAGGGTTGTATTTTATGAAACTTAAATTAAGCGGCAAAGAATTACGTGCTATCGGTTATCCCGAAGGACCGGTGATAAGTGTTGCTATGACTGTTATGGAAAAAAATTTTAAACACCAGTCAAAACAAAATGCACTCGAAGTTTTGAAAGCGGTGCTTGCATCGCCTGTTGAATATATCAATGATACAGTGCTTGCACCAATCGCAGAAAAGCTCATGCCAAAAAAGGAAACGGAAAGTGCTGGAATAAGTTTGAACAACAGCGGCATTCAGTTCAACATATTTGGCAGTGAGCATATTGAACAGGGCGCATTGCATCAAATGTATAGTGCGGCCAAACTGCCTGTTGCAATAGCCGGTGCATTGATGCCTGATGCGCATCATGGCTATGGTTTACCCATTGGTGGTGTGCTGGCAACAGAGAATGCAGTGATACCTTATGGCGTAGGTGTTGATATTGGTTGCCGCATGTGTTTAAGCATTTTTGATATTGATGTAAAAGATCTCACGCAGCGTGAGGCATTCTTTACAAGAGAGATCAATGAGGCAACTTTGTTTGGCAGCGGTGCGCAGTTTCAAAAGTCTCCTGAACATGAAGTGATGGATCGTAAAATATTTTTTGAATTGCCGTTGCTCACAGGCTTGCATACCCGTGCATGGAAGCAATTGGGCAGTAGTGGAAGCGGTAATCATTTTGTGGAATTTGGTATTGTGGAAGTAGATGAAGCAGATGATGTATTGCATGTGCCTCCGGGAAAGTATGTGGGTTTGTTATCACACAGCGGCTCACGTGCATTGGGTGCAAACATTGCCAATTATTACACAAAAATTGCTATCAGCAAAAGACGTTTACCGCAGGAAGCCAAAAATCTTGCATGGCTTTCTCTTGATGAAGAAGAAGGAATGGAGTACTGGTTAGCGATGAATCTTGCAGGGGATTATGCAAGTGCTTGCCACCATGTGATTCATGAAAAGATTGCAAAGCAGTTGGGCCGTGAACCATTGAAGATGGTGGAGAACCATCACAACTTTGCATGGAAAGAAATTTATGAAGGCAAAGAGTTAATCGTGCATCGCAAAGGCGCTACGCCTGCAGGGAAAGATGTGGTTGGTATTATTCCTGGCAGCATGACGGCGCCGGGTTTTATTGTAAAAGGCAAGGGTGAAGCCGCTTCTATAAATTCCGCATCTCATGGCGCAGGAAGAAAGATGAGTCGTACACAGGCACTCAATAATATTACGCATAAGGCATTGAATGATGAATTGAAAAAGCATGATGTAAAACTATTGGGCGGAGGATTGGATGAAGCACCTTTTGCTTACAAGGATATTGAAGAGGTGATGCAGTCACAGAAACAATTGGTGGATGTAATAGGAAAATTTACACCGAGGATTGTAAGAATGGATGGCACTGCACCTAAGCCATGGATGAAGAAAGGTAATGCTGTGGAAGGAGAATAGAAATTTGGAATTGGTTAACTGCTATTGGCGAAGAGTGGCGGAAGTTTGTAAATTATCAACTTAACTTCCGTTCAATCTTCATGAGGTCCGGAATCTTATTAACTCATAATAATCGCGTTCCGGAGTTTTGTAAGAGTTCTTTAATGTATTCCTGATAAACGATATGCATATTCAGTAGCGGGTATGCCACCAAAAGAATGTGCCATCACCATCCGTTGCTTGTAACCAGGTTTTGTTCTTACTTCATCAAAATCTTTTACAGCGCGTTCTGATGAATAATCATTATTCAATGCAGTATCTGATCTGCCGCAACCTCTTTGATCAGGATAAATAAGTTGCACATCTTTTGAAAAAACATCGCCTCCTTCTTTTTCAAAATAATATAAATTTGACCCTGGACCGCCATGAATGAATAATACAGGATAACCACTGTCCGAGCGCTTTACAAAAAGCTTTACAGAATCGGAAGTGGTGGCTGCAAGATTAGAGCCCTGTAAAATTCAAATTATAATGTAATTGCAATATTAACAAAGTCAGTGAAAGCAAAGCAGGGGTAACAATCTTTGGCATCTCATTCATTCAAATACCTTTCTGGAACAGGGTTATTTTTTGGATCCGCATCCCAGCATATTGTAAGAATATAATACCTGCTGCCATCCAAGAAAAATTGAATACTGTTAATGCCTCTTACTGTTTCTTCTTCATTGTTACTGTTAATGAAATGTGATTCATAAGTAGAAAATACATGCGTTATAGCCCCATAACTGTCAGTGATGCGATGTATCTCTTTTTCAGTAAAACCCATATCAGCGAGGCGTGTGCTATTGCGTTCAATATATTGTTCAGGAGTAATGACGCGGAGAACAGTGCCGCTGTCTTTATTAGGAACAGCGATATACATTCTTGCCTCATTTGCAAATAATAAACGGAACATATTCCAGTCCCTGTCTTTACCTGCGGGACCGGATATTGATTTATATAAATTTTCTATTACCGCATCCAATGAATTTGCATTTGACGAGTCTTCGTTTTGAGCAAAATTTTTTTGCGCAGTTGTAAAGAAAAGTATAATGATGATAATGAATCGTTTCATGAATTGCCATTATTTAAGTGAGCAAAATCGTTATGCATATTAATATATCAAAAGGAAAGTAATCGTTAAAAAAAGTATCATTAATAATGCCAGAAAACATGTACTGTCTTTGCAGCATAAAGTTCAGAATGTACAAGTGAGTGACACAACGAAGATGCTATGCAAACTATCGTTGATCTCATAATAAAAATTACTTCCGCAGAAATATTACTTTTGCCCACATCAAAAGCAACCATATGAAATTATTAGAAGGAAAAGTTGTTATTGTTACCGGCGCATCACGCGGTATTGGTGCTGCTATTGTTTTAAAACTTGCAGAGCATGGAGCAAATATCGCATTTACTTATGTAAGTGGCAGCAGCGCAGAAAAAGCAACAACTCTTGAAAACCAGTTACAGGGATTTGGGGTAAAAGCAAAATCATTTAAAAGTAATGCCGGCGATTATGCCGCCTGCGAAACTTTTGTAAATGATGTGCTGAAAGAATTTGGCAAAGTAGATGTATGCGTGAATAATGCAGGAATAAGTAAAGACAATTTACTGCTTCGCGTTTCTGCTGAAGAATGGGATAAGATAATAAATACAAATTTGAAAAGTGTATTTAACATGACTAAACAGGTTATCCGCCCCATGATGAAAGCAAAATCAGGTAGCATTATAAATATGAGTTCAATTGTTGGTGTGCGTGGAAGTGCCGGTCAAACAAGTTATGCAGCAAGTAAGGCGGGAATAATCGGGTTTACAAAAGCTGTTGCACATGAGTTGGGCAGCCGGAATATTCGCTGCAATGCAATTGCTCCGGGTTTTATTGAAACTGATATGACACATTATTTAAAAGAAGGAACCGGAACAGAAGAGTTTTTGAAAAGAATTCCTATGGTTCGTTTTGGTAAAGCAGAAGAAGTTGCCGGTGCTACTTTATTTCTTGCAAGTGATATGAGTTCTTATGTTACAGGACAGGTAATCAGTGTTTGTGGCGGAATGAATACTTAATTTTCTCAAAGAAAGTTATACTTCAGTTTTAGCATGCTTAGTCAATCTGCGGAAGAACGCACATTTAAGAGTAATCTCGTGTTATCATCCTTTACAGCTTTTACTGCAGGTATGACAAACGTTGCGGGTATAATGGCATGTTATACAGTTACGGCCAATGTCACAGGTCATACTGCAGCTTTTGCAAAACACATGTTAGAACGTAATTGGTTTGAAATGTTCATAGTGCTGATGTGGATTTTTATGTTTATGCTTGGTGCTTTTATTGCTCATTTTTTTATTCGCTCATTTGCACATAAAGGCTCTTATGTTGCTCATGCTCTGCCCATCATCTTCGAAGCCCTTATTTTATTATCTGTTTCGGTATACGGTATGTTGTTATTTGATGAAACAGAAACTGAAACAATTCTTATCACTGCTATGTTATTGTTAAGCATGGGTGTGCAAAACAGCGCTGTCTCTGTTATTTCAGGCAGCGGCATTAAAACCTCACATCTTACAGGACTACTCACAGATCTTGGATCAGATGTATCCGAATGGTTGCATCCAAAAACACCAAGACCCGGTTCATTAAAAAGAAAGCTACAGTTAAGATTCACTATTTTATTTTGCTATATAATTGGCGCCCTCATTGGAGGGATTCTTTTTTTGAAAATTAGTTTTATAACATTTTCAATTATCACTGCAGTACTCCTGCTCATAGTGTTATATGATCTTTCAAAAATGCAATTGCAAAAAAATAAAAAGTAAACTTCAATTATTTTAATCAAATGATCATTTATGAAACCATATGAGAAACTGCTAACTGAGAATAGTGCGTGGGCAAATAAAATGGTGAAAGATGATCCTCAATATTTTGATCGCCTTGCTCATTTGCAAACTCCCGAATTTCTGTGGATTGGTTGCAGTGACAGCCGCGTACCCGCCAATGAAATTACAGGTACACAACCCGGCGAAATATTTGTGCACCGCAATATTGCAAATATGGTTGTTCATACAGATGTTAATTTGCTAAGCGTGCTTGACTATGCGGTGAATCATCTCAAAGTGCAGCATGTAATTGTTTGTGGTCATTATGGGTGTGGAGGCATCAAGGCTGCGACTACTAATCATGATTTCAAACATGTTTTAAATATGTGGCTGCGAAATATTAAGGACGTTTATCGTTTACATGCTGATGAATTAAATGTAATCAACGATGAAGAGCTGCGTTGTGATCGCCTGGTTGAGTTGAATGTAATGGAACAGTTGATACATCTTGCAAAAACGTCCATCATTCAGCGTGCATGGAAACATGAACAAAGACCGCATTTGCATGGCTGGGTGTATGGATTAAAAGACGGATTGATAAAGCCTTTGATGGATATGGCACCCGGAACACGCATTGATCCTTTATATGAATATGATGATCTGTAATTTTAGTAAGCTATGAGCTGTGAGCATCAAGCTACGGGCCTTTTGCTAAAAGCTCATGGTTCAAAACTCATAGCTATCTAATACATCACAGCTTTATATTCCTTTTTTTAATGTAGGCATGCCACAGCAAGTATGCAGCAATTGTTCTGTAAGGTTTCCATTGTGCAGTAAACGAAATAATTTCTTCTTTTGAAGTGAGAGGTTTTAACCCTTTCACTTCTTTTATACTTTTTATTAAAGCAATATCACCTGCAGCAAAACAATCACAACGATGAAGCACCATCATTAAGAAAACATCAACTGTCCAGTCGCCGATTCCTTTTACTTTTTTTAATTCAGTTCTTATCACATCATCAGGCAAATCATTTAGATGTTCAATATTTAGATCTCCATTTACAATTGCTTTTGCAAGATGCCTTGCATAATTTATTTTTTGCCTGCTGAAATAACAGGCTTTCATTTCATCATCAGTAAGCGATAAAACTTTTTCAGGAGTAATATGACCAATCTTTGATTCTAATTTTAAAAAAGCAGCTTTTGCAGATGTAAGTGAAACCTGTTGTTCCAGAATAATATGTATAAGCGTGGTGAAAGAAGGAACACGGCTCCATAAAGGAGGATAACCAAATTGTGTAATAACATTTTTTAAATCGTCATCTCTTTCAGTTAAAACATCACAGTAGAAATGAAAATTATCTTTATCGAATGTGTTTATCATCAGGAGCGAAGCTAAAAAGAGATGCGGCTTATATCAATTTTAATAAATGATGTAAAATATTATGACTGTTTAGCTTTTGCTTTTTCTTTAAATTTTTGAATAAATTCTTTAGAGTATTTACTTAATATCAATCTTCCGCTGATTGCTGCTCTCTCTGTTAGTAATTCATCCCAATGCTCTGTGCCTTTCCATAATACCCTTTTCAACTCCCTCATCGCTTCGGGATTGTAATGTGAAAGAGAAGTAGATAAACGTTCAATGCTATCATCCATGCCTCCTGTATCCGAATGAAGTTCTGCATATAAACCTTTTCTTCTTGCCCAGTCTGCGGGCCGCCACATGAGAGAGTCAAGAGCTAATTGCGAAAAAGCAGATGCACCAATTTTTCTTTCCACTGCCGGCCCCACTACAAATGGACCGATGCCAATTGAAAGCTCACTTAATCTTATCTCTGCTCCTTCTGCAGCAATTGTGTAATCAGCCGCGGCAGCAAGTCCTACTCCACCACCCACACATTTTCCATGTACACGCGCAATAATAAATTTGCTACATTTGCGCATGGAATTAATAACATCTGCAAAGCCCATAAAAAATTTCAATCCCTGCTCTTTATTGCTAATGGCAGCAAGCTCATCAAAAGATGCACCGGAGCAAAATACTTTCTCACCGGCAGCACGAAGAACAATCACTTTTGTATCCGGATTTAAACCTTCGCTATGAATATCAAACGCGAGTGTTTCCAGTATTTTCGCAGGAAGTGAATTGCTTTGAGGATGAAAAAATTCTATGGTGGCAATGCCATGCTCCCTTTCTATTTTTACATACCCTTCTTTAATTTCCTGTATCATAATCTAAGAGATTAAAATTGTTTTTTAATGTGTTTATAGTTAGCTTTTTATTTTTATGTACCCGGCTTTTGTATCTCTTCTTACCTGTGTTGCGTCGCACTCTTCAACGTTCATTTCTTTTATCAACAATTTCAATACAGTTGATATTTCTGACTTCAATGTTTAGTAATTCTGCTGAGAAAACTAATATAAAATTAACTTCAATTACAGAAAATAAGCGAATCAATTTATGTAGACAAGGCTTTTATATTGCTGAATAAGAAACAAGGCGTCGAAGTGTCCCCCTGAGACGGAACAAAAGAAAAATAGTAGTAATGAAACTTGGCTTATAAAAAAATCAATGCACGGCCAGGCAGGCTATAATATAAAATTATATCGCAACAAAATAATAAGTCCCGTTTAGGGGATTTAGGGGTTTTCCTTCTTAGCTACCATTGTTAATATTGTAGCAACTGCTACCTGCTGATTTTTTTCATCAGTTACTTCTACATACCACTTTACAATTCCTTTCGGAATATCATTTTCATCCTTAGTTTCCTGAGGAATTTTTTCTTTACAGGTAAAGCGCACCTGGATGGTGCTTCCTGCATAAACAGGTTTAGTAAATCTCAATTCATCAATGCCGTAATTCAATAACACCGGGCATTTCAGGCTGTTCTCTACAAATAATCCAGCCGCAGCGCTGAGTATAAGATAACCATGCGCAACAGGTTTTTCAAATAAAGTTCCTTCAAGTGAAGTGGCATCAACATGTGCATAAAAATGATCCCAGCTAAGATTGGCGAAGTTGATGATATCAGGTTCGGTTATCGTTCGTTTACCAGTTATCAACTGATCACCAATTTGCACTTCTTCAAAATATTTTCTGAAGGGATGCACAACATCTTCCCTTCCTTTTGCATTGGGCTGATAAACACTTGAAATGGCGGTGATAGTTGTGGGCGAACCTTGCACAGCCACACATTGCATATAATGCTTTACCCCTCTCACGCCACCCATTTCTTCGCCGCCGCCTGCTCTGCCCGGTCCACCATGTACTAACAATGGTAACGGTGAACCATGACCCGTGCTTTCTTTTGCGCAATCATTATTCAACACAAGAATTCTTCCGTGATACGATGCTGCACTCAGCACATATTGTTTTGCAATCTTGTCATTTGCGGTTACAATAGTGGAGCACAAAGAACCTTTACCCAACTTTGAAAGATAAATTGCTTCATCCAGCGATTGATATGGCATTAATGTAGACACTGGTCCAAATGCTTCTACTTCATGCACCTCTTTTGTATGCAAAGGATTTTCATTCAACAATAAAACAGGACTTATAAAGGCACCTTTCTCCGCATCAGCATCTATTACTTCAACACTGTCAAGCGAACCATAAATAATTTGCGATGTTGCCAGCAGTTTTTGTATTTGATTTTTTACTTCTTCTCTCTGGCTTCGCCCTGCCAATGCACCCATTCTTACTTTCTCATTTAAAGGATTGCCAATAGTTGTTTGAGACAATGCTTTTCCTAAAGCAAGATGCACATCTTCAAGTTTATCTTCCGGTACAAATATTCTTCTGATGGCGGTACATTTTTGTCCTGCTTTTGCCGTGATTTCTTTGCGTACTTCTTTTATAAAAATATCCCACTCAGGCATGGAAGGCATAACATCATTGCCAAGAACAATGCAGTTAAGCGAATCAGCTTCCATATTAAACGGAACACTTTCACGCAAAATATTTGGATTGCTTTTTAGTTTTAAACCTGTGGATTTTGAACCAGTAAATGTTATTACATCCTGCGAGGTTGTATGGTCCAGCATATCTCCTGCAGAGCCACAAATAAGTTGCAATGCACCTTCAGGTAAAATTCCTGATGCAATAATTTCTTTTACGACAGCTTCTGTTAAATATGATGTGATGGTTGCTGGCTTTACAACAGCAGCAACACCGGCTAACAAATTCACTGCAATTTTTTCAAGCATGCCCCAGACTGGAAAATTAAAAGCATTGATATGAATAGCTACACCCTCTTTTGGCACCAATAAATGATGCCCCATAAAAGAGCCGTTTTTGCTGAGATTATGTCCTTCTCCGTCGAGACAAAAAGATTCATCAGGAAATTTTCTGCGTAATGATGCATTGGCAAATAAGTTACCAATGCCGCCTTCAATATCTACCCAGCTATCGGCTTTGGTGGCACCCGTCATATAGCTGATGCGATAAAATTTTTCCAGGTGATTTCTTAAGTGCAAGGCAAGAGCACGCAACATTAATCCGCGTTCATGAAAGGTCATTTTTCCTAAAGCAGGTGAGCCGGTATTTCTTCCAAATTCTAAAATCTCTTTAAAATCTATACCGTTAGTAGAGGCAAGGCCAATTGTTTCTCCAGTGACTGCATCAAACAATTGCTGGCCATCACCATCACCCTGTATCCATTTTCCCAAAACATAATTTTTAAGTTTTTCCATCTGTTATTATTTTAACGGGCACAAAGCTAACAAATGATAGTCATGAGAAAGACTATCAAAAGAAGCAAACAGATTTTTTTACTTTCTTTTTCAATTAATACTCAAAAAATAAAAACTTATTCTGTTTCAAAAGTAAGTCCTTAAAAATGAATATGTGTTTTGAGTAAACAAAACAAAACTCCATTATAAAAAATATATAGATACATGCAATGTTGAAAGGATTATACGTTTAATATACCAAGCTTATTTTGATTATTTTTAAGCCTCGATAAGTATAAAATCTCAATGTCAACTAATTAAAACTAAATTTGATATTCTCATGAAGCCCAAACCTAACATACAAGCAGCAATAACAGCAGTAGGAGGATTTGTTCCTGAATGCAGACTCACTAATTCAGATTTGGAAAAGATAGTTGATACAACTGACGACTGGATAGTTACACGCACGGGTATACGTGAACGAAGAGTTTTAAGAGAACCGGGAAAAGCTACGAGCGACCTTTGCATTGAAGCTATTAATGACGTGCTCCGGAAAAAAAATCTCAGCCCTGAAGAAATTGAATGCATCATCTGCTGCACAATGACTCCCGATATGCAACTTACTGTTACAGCCGCATATATAGCATGGAAAATTGGTGCTGTAAATGCATGGGGTTATGATTTTACTGCGGCATGCTGTGGGTTTCTGT
>WNGF01009825.1_pt1 | contig 10927 bp, 17 predicted proteins | sample 5400641 | NCBI WGS metagenome assembly WNGF01 (sample SAMN13153371, study PRJNA577476) | soil metagenome | isolation source: 80 cm soil or saprolite under grassland replicate 2 | place: USA:California | collected 2016-06-15 | reverse complement strand
CATGAGTACCGTGTGATGCTTCGCCGAGCAAGACGAAGCGCGCATTGCCAACACGGCCCATCAGCGGGTCGTAATCCGAACTCGCCCCGGTGAGAGGATGCAAGTTAGCGCGAATGGTACCCGCCAAATTATTCAAGTCGCTGAAACGATCTTTCCCGGATGTTGTACCGCTCATAAGGTTTAGTCTCACTTACTTTTCAATACCTTAGCCAATCCACATCTGTCGCCCGTTTCACCGGATCATGACTCCTGGCGAAACTCGATTCAGGCGCTGGCGCCCCGGGCTCTATGCTGACGTCCGCTTCGCAGGGTCACAAATGGCCAAATTACGCTGCGCGCTGATGTTTCTCAGTTGCGCGCTCCAACAACTCACGAACATCCTGATCCGTGGTTTGTGAAAAGTCTTCGTACCACAAGCCCACGCCGCGAAAGGGCTCAGGCGTCACCGCGCACACGATTTCGTCCACTTCGCTGCGAAAGTTCTCGCATGTTTCCGGGGCCGCAACTGGAACCGCCACGACGATTCGTGCTGGTCGTTGCTTGCGTACAGCCGCTGCGGCGGCTCGCATCGTTGAGCCGGTGGCGAGTCCATCATCGATCAAAATTACTACCCGGCCACGAAGGTCTGGTGGCGGACGATCGCCACGATATTCGCGTTCTCTCCGTTCCAACTCCCGCTGTTCATAGGCTGCTACGGCATCGATTACCTCGCCCGGAATTTGCAGATAACTCACCACATCCTGGTTGATAACCCGCACGCCACCTGAAGCAATAGCGCCCATTGCCAGCTCCTCGTGACCGGGAACCCCAAGTTTTCTCACCAGAAAAATATCGAGGGTCGCGTTGAGTTCTTGCGCGACTTCAAAAGCGACGGGCACGCCGCCTCGTGGCAGCGCGAGCACAATCACGTCCGGACGATCGGCGTACTTCGTAAGCCTCGTTGTTAACTGGCGTCCGGCATCGATTCGATCTTGAAAAATCATAACTCTCTCCTACGGCGCAAAGATCCTAAAGTTCTATGCACCTTTGTTCCAAAAACAAGCTGCCACTCGGCAAATTTACCGCAAAGCTTTCGAGGGCGCGCCGTCTTTGCAACCTGCATGTCCACAGTGGCACTCGGTTGCGATGTCTCCGGATGCGCCCCGACAATGATCCGAACAATACTCGCCTTCTGGTGGCGCAGAGCAGTTGCAACCCGGACGTGCACACGTATTCGTAGTTTCGGCTAAGTTCATCCCAATGCTCCTTGAAAAAAAACGTCTATGCCCCAGCGACAACTCGACATCATGTTCCAGCAGCCGATGCTGCGGCTGTGGGCTCTGATACTTCCTTCACAACTTCGGCCGTCACGGCTTTTTTTGTCTGGAGCGCAATGTCAGCCAGTGCGACGATGCCACAACAAGAGCCCCTATCATCTACTACAGGTACGCGCCTAATCTTATTATCTTCCAAGATTCGGCAGCACTCTTCTAGCGACATATCCGGAGTCACCGTCACGCATGGTTTGCTCATGCAATCGGCGGCCGTTAGCTCCAACGGGTTGAGTCCGCTGGCAATGATGCGGCAAACGATATCGCGATCCGTTACTACGCCGATTGGAAGTCTGCTTGACTCGTTCTCGATTACTGGAATTTCTCCGCAATCGTTCTCGATCATCATCCGTGCGACCTCTGACAAGCCAGTTGTTGGCATGCAGCAGGCCGGGTCGGTAGTCATGATCTCTCTTACTTGCATAGTCTCACCTCCAAGCCTTAATAAAATGTCCTTCAGGAAAGAATCGCCGCGCTTTTTCGCGCCGGAACCTCTGAATGCAAATGTCGTTGGAACCACTCTGCCGCCAGATGTGCCACCTTTTCCAGGGTACCGGGCTCTTCAAACAGGTGCGTCGCGCCAGGCACAATCTTCAGCTCCTTCTCACATTGCAACTGCGCGTAAGCTTCTTTATTCATTTCGATCACCGGATAGTCCAGACCGCCGATTATTAAAAGGGTTGGAGCCTGGACTTCCGGAAGTGCATCACCTGCCAGGTCCGGCCGCCCACCACGCGATACGACTGCCCCAATCTCTTCACCCAGCTCCGCGGCAGCCACTAAAGCGGCGCCACCGCCGGTGCTGGATCCGAAATAGCCGATTTTTAAATGCGCCGTATCACTTTGCCGCTTTATCAACTTGCTGGCGTCCACCAGTCGCTCGGCAAGCAGCCCAATATCGAACCGCAGATGTCGCGTTCTCATGTCTATGGCTTCCTCGTCCTGGGTAAGCAGATCGAAAAGTAGCGTGGCGACGCCGGCCTCGCGAATTGTTCGCGCTACAAACTGATTCCGCGGGCTGTGGCGACTGCTCCCCGAACCGTGCGCGAACAAAACCACGCCCTCGGCCCCCTGCGGAATCTTCAGCTCTCCCTCGAGCAGCACTGAACCGGACGGAATCTCTACGTCGTGTGCGATCTTCTGCATAACGATTAAATCCCTCCGCATAACTGACAAATAACCCACTTGCTAACGCAGGTGGCACTGACAAAGCCCTGCCCTTATCTCGTTACCTTATCCAAACGCTGCTTGCCTATTGCCGACGGCTCTGTTCCCTTATTCGCAGCCGCCACACCTGCGCCTTGCGAGTAAACCATCTCACCGCCATACCACGCCTGGAAGAGCGTTAGTCCCATCACCAGCAAAGCGGCGAACAAGTACAGGTACCCAGGCGAGAGATCGCGCCTTCCGTAAACCAGCCACCGCCATAACGTCAGCACAATTACAGCGCCCACCAGCACGTACCCGACATCCTGATGAAAGTCTGCGTATCTGGCAGTTTCGCCCAGTGCGTCGCGCCCGAAGTCGAAATAACCCGTAGTCGCCGCAATCGCGCCGCCGAGCAGAGCGCCAATCAACGACCAAAATCCTGCGGCGCGAAAGGAAGCTCTATTGGACAAGCGTCCCAAAAGATCGGTGATGAATGAAAACACGATGAGCCCTATCGGGAAATGCACGAAGGCCGGATGAAGTGGCGGCATGCTTTCTCCTTTTACCTTGTTGGCGGCGGTTTCCCGTTGCCACTCCTCATACAACCAAAACATCAGCTGCTGTTTCTGACATTCAGTTCCTACCTCGCTATGCGTACCAACTTTGCGAAACGCCGCTTAAACAACAAGTACTGTTCCGCTTCCGTACTGGCCCGGCGATAAACGTCGCCTAACCGAACGCACAACCAGCGTCGAGAGATGACAATGGGCAAATGTGCTCGCTTTTATAGAAGGAAGGCAACGACGATGCCTGACAGTACAGGAACTCGCAAAGATGGAATTATTCAAGCACTGGGTCAGCTTGCGTTCAGAGTTTAACCTTTAAGTTGCCGATTACAGGCGCAAGCTAAAGCTTGAGCTCCACGAGGATTATTCGTCGTAGCTGCAGACGCTTGATCGATGAAGCGAAGTGCCAGGAAATCGAAAAGTGACCGATTATGAAGTCAGGATGATGAGCGCCCGGTCGGATGCTGATAGTGCTGCGCATCATAGCGTCCTTTATGTCCACAGTGAGGGCAGATAACACCATACAAGGCTTTTAGTGATCCACTGCCATTATTCAAATCGCGAAACAAAAAGATCGTCGACTTGCATTCTTCGCAAGTAACGACAACATACCATTTCCCATCCTGGGGATCGATGAGCATCATAGATTCGCTTTATCTGGTGTTTAAAGCGTTAGCAGGTCGTGGAAGGTTTATTTTCTCGAGAAGTTGCGAGCCGTTAAACTTCCACCCCGCAAGTGGAGGCTGAAACTGGATCGTCGCCCGATGATCGAAATCCAGTAAGCTGAGGCGAACTAGCCCAGTTTCAATCTCCTGGAAAAAGTTTATTCCGACAGTCTGTACGATCCCGGACGCTATGAAATTTTCGAAGCGACGCCGCGATAGTTAACACTCTATCGGCGGGCGGATCGAAGCGAGTAACTCGTCCAGTTGCTTGAAGTCACCCAGGATTTTCAGGTCGCTCTTGGCATTTACCTCGGGGACATTTATGTCGATGACGGCGATAACCATGCTATTAAGTCTCTGATGATCTCGAATAAGGCGGACCAGCAAGTCGAAGGTTGGCAAATCAAGATCCGTCAGGATCATCGTCGGATGATCGTCCTCGGCAATTCGGATGGCCTCGTCGGCAGTAGATGCGCGCAGAACTCGGTGACCCTTCCCGGAAAGCATCGTGTCCATGCGCGACCCGATTTCTTCAACATCCTCGACGACGAGGATCGTTTTCTTTGGTTTATCAGCCATCTTGAGGTTTAGGATATGCGGCCGGGACGAGAGTTGTCTGTACGGTAGAGACCCAAGAAAAGATAGTCTTATGAGAGTTTATCGCGACGCGCCCTGACTAATTGGCATCAATGGCAGGCAAGGGAAAGCATTAAACTTTAAGAAGACGCTCGTATTCCTCTTTTACCACCTGATAACATTCGCAGGATGCTTGTTCCAGGCCTTTTCGATCCAGAACTTTTACGTTGCCACGCTGGTAATTAATCGCTCCCATCTCGCGCAGAGTGTTTGCCGCAACACTGACACCCGCTCGTCTTACTCCCAACATCCGCGATAGAAAATCCTGTGTTAATTCGAATTCATCGCCTGGCACGCGATCGTGCGTCAGCAGAAGCCAGCGCGCGAGTCGTTGTTCGAGCGTGTGGGCGCGGTTGCATCCGGCGGTTTGAGCAACCTGAGTGAACAGCGCGTTGGTGTAACGTAGAAGCACTTCGCGCAGTTGGCCGCCATCGTTCTGTACGAAGGATTTCAAATCACGAACACTCATTTTAAAAGCGTGACCGTTGGCCTGGACCAGTGCCAGGTGCGGCGTTGTTTCAGCGCCCAGGATTACAGAAGTTCCCAGCATTCCTTCCGCGCCCATTAGCCCTGCTTCGACTGAGCCGCCGTCTTCGAACGCGGCGAGCAAAGATATGACGCCAGTAGTTGGAAAATAGACATATTCAATGCGTCCTTCGGGCTCATATAGTACGTCACCGATTTCAATCGGGACCGGACTGAGTTTGGTAATGAACTTATCTAATTCTGATTTGGCGAGCCTGGCAAGGAGCTGATTTGCTCGTGGGGAATTAACCTGCTCAGTGTCATTCGCGCTGGCTGCATCTGAAAACACACTTTTCCCCGGGGGCGAATGCGAATCATAACTTTTTGGCATTGCGGGCCTCCTCGGTCCAGTCGCGTGAAATACACAGCTGACGGCACAAGGAGAGGGCCCTCAAGGTAGGTCCCAATCCAATGTCGAAAGATGGGTTTGGAAAAGAACAATTACTTCTCTTACACGTTGACTATACGCGTGTTAACTCGACTTGTCGAATTGAGTGCCACTTCGGCAAAGTCGTGCTGCGGCGGAATTACATCTTTCATCCTGAGGCTAAGCCCTCAGGATGAAAGAGAAGATAGGGAAAAGGCCTAAGCGGTAAGCCAGAGGCTTACCGCACTGTGCTCCGGCGAAGCCGCATAGCCTCTCCTCCCAACTTCTTTTTCCTACTCATGATTGGCACGCAGTCGGATCTGATCCCGTTTCAATCAAGCTTTATCAAGCTGTCTTCTACGGTAAGCGGTGAAACCAAACCATAGACCGTAGAAGAAACTGAGAATTACCAGGGAAGCGGCAATCGCAATCGCATTTGATTCCGTGACCTTCCGAAAGACGACATACAAATCTCCGCAAATTCCTATCGGGAAGGGAATCATCGCCAGCAACAGGAACATGCTGGCCACGCGATGAAACCGTTCGGTATCTTCGCCGGCTTCCACTATGCGGTGATAAGCGGCGGGAGTCATCAGCAAGATAACACTCAGAGCCATCAAACTCAGGCTGATTATGTGTATGTATTTAGAAGTCTGCGGTAGTTTATCGAAACCTTCCATCAGCATCGTGATCAATTGAAAACCCAGAAGAGCCTGGGCGCCCGGAAGCACGACACGCGCTTCGGTCAATACCTGATCGATTTTATCTTTGAGTTCCGTTGGCTGCGCACGCGGTTTTGTTTCGCGCTCCTTGTTCGAAGTCTGACTGCGTCGGCGCGGTTTCGACAAAAATCCGAAGCCATACCAGAAAAAGAAAGCGGCCGCGCCAGCCCCTGCGCCTTCGGCTATGCCTCCCGCCATGCCGAGAAATTTTCCCGTCACCACATAGAAATCAATACCGAGCGTCAGGATGAAAGGAATAAGTGCCAGATCCATCACCCTGGTGGCAAACCCGTGTACATCTTCAGAGTCGCTGCCCGCCCGGACAATTCTGTGATAAGGGCCGGGCGACATTATTAGAGCGACGCCGACCAAGAGTATCAAAAGCCCGGCCAGCTTCAGATACTGAGATGACGCGGGAAGGCCCTCGAATCCACGCTCGAACGCCGCGCGATACTGAAAGCCAAGGAAAATCTGCGTGCCGAGTATAAGCATGCGGCTCTCGTCGAGCGCGATCTTTATTCGGTCTTTGAGCTTCGACACGTTGGCGTTCTTTTATTTTCCATTCTAAGAGTTTGCAACGCCGCAGTCGGCGAGTCTCATGCCACGAAAAGTTCCGGCCTAACGATTGCTGAAGCTTGCGCTGCACGATAGGTTTTAGAGCTCATGAGTGATGTATTGAGTCCATCGAGCATACACGCCAGGCGCGAGCGCGATTGATTTCGATACGCGCGGACGTTGTTTTTTGAAGGAAATAGACATGCTAAAGGAGACCGCGTCCTTATGCTGAAGGAAGTGCACGAACAAACTGAAAAGCATGAAGATGAAATGCAACTCTACGCGAATGACTTAACACGCGAGTTGTGGAAGAGAGTCCTCGGTATAAAGAAGATCCTCCCGTCAGTTCAGGAAGGTGACAATACTAAAAGTGCCGTCGGCACCTCAGGAACGCGGAAGGACGGCGCGAATGTGCTCTAGGGGGAGGGCACGGATATTGGATCGATTAGAGGAGTTCAGATGACCGACATTCAAACCGCAAACCAATCAAACGCGCGAAATATCATTACCGAATTGCGAGACAAGGCATTCGATTCCAGTGACGAACAATTGGCGCTGGCCTTGGGTCGGCCTGCAGAGGAAGTTCGCGCAATGGCTGAGGGCTCGGAAGCTCCGGATGAGGACGCCGTGATTAAGGCCCGCGGACTTGCGGAACAGCGCGGGGTTGAACTCAGCGAACCTAAGGATAAGTAACGCCTCGGCCACGAAAAGATCGTGGAGAGTTGATTAGTTGGTTTTTTTCCTGCGCGCCTTCGCTTTGCTACTAGTTTTCGCTCTCGCTTTTTTCGAGCGTTTGGTTCGGATCTTTCGTGTCTTGCCAATTGTTTCCAGCACTTCATAGAAGTCAAAACCGAAGAGCTCTTTAATACGGGCGTTCAGTGTGGGCATCACGACACTGTTGCCGACGACGGACAGTTCGTCAACGAGACTATTTGCAAAGGCTGTGACCTGCGATTGGTTCCGTTTGGAGCCGTCTTCTTTATGCGCATATCCCATTGTGTAACCTAACGCGAAGCCGGCCGACAACGCTCCCAGACTCCAGACCAGAGGCTCTTTTTGGAATTGTTCTCGATAATCGAGAACGCTGGCGACCGTTTCTTTTGCCGCCTGATATTGATGTGTGACGGTCTCTTTTATTTCGCCTACCGTTTCCGCGACTGACTCGCGAGTCTGTTCCATCTCTTTCTGAAGCTCACGTTTTGTCGGTTGGTCTTCACTTGATTCGTTTCGCCGCGTTCGTGCTGAAGCTGTTTGTGCCATTTGTTTCCCCTTCTTATGTTGACGAAAGACGAATTATCGGTGCATCGATAAAGGTGGCGGCTAGAGTTCACTTTCGATCCACTCTTTGTCTCGCTCGAGTTCTGCGATGGTTCTGCGCGGCATGATTCCCTGCCGCCCAAGGCGATTCTTAGCAATTACAATTGCGATACTACCAATCACTACATAAGCCAGACCGGTGAGTACGAATCCGAGCGCATACTTCGCTGGTTGGCTAAGGCTCGTGTTCGCAAAGAGCGTGGAAACGATAAATGCGAGCGCAATGTTTATGAGCGCGAACCCAATCGCAGCTACAATGGCGCCCGTGGCGATGATGAAGCTGCCTCGAATGTACGAATCGACATCCTCCCTGATTTCCACTTTTAGCAACATCAACTTTGCATCGAACAGCTTGCCTACGTCATCAATCAGACGTCCAAACAGTGAGGGCAAGTCGTCAGATTTCCCGCTTAAGGCGACTGCCGTCTTTGTGCTTTGGTCAACCATCGTCTGCTTCTCCTTCCAATCAAATACCCACAATCACGCAGCTCTGGCTTTGCCGTGCGTAGTTTGCGAAGTCTTCCTGCCTTTTCTTTTGGCATCGGTAGCTCCAGCTTTAGCTGCTGCATTCTCAATTTCTGAATTTACTTCTCCCCCGACCAGAACCGCTAAGCCAGTCAGATATAGCCACAGCATCAGCACGATTACTGCGCCCAACGATCCGTAGGTCTTGCTATAACTGTCGAAGAAGTGCAAGTAACCTTTGAACGCGAATGAGACCAGCAGCCACAGTGCCACACCTATCGCTGAGCCGGGCGTAAGCCATTTCCACTTCTGATCTCTTATGTCGGGAGCAATGTAATAAATCAGCGCAAAGGCCAGCAACATGAAGCCGAGCGCTATCGGCCATTGCAGAAGCTTCGATGTGATGGTGAAAAAAGAAGTAAAAGCATAAGTGGCAGCCAGATGATCGGCAATCGTGCTGCCACCAAGTACAAGGATGAGCGCCGAAATGATCAGTAGAGACAGAGCCAACGTGAGGCCGATAGCTATTGCACGCTGTTTCCACCATGGGCGTGTCTCTTCGAGGTCGTAAGCTGCATTCAGCGCCTGCGTAATCGCGCCCATCCCATTCGAAGCAGCCCAGAGAGATGCAAGCAACCCAAATGATAGTTTTCCCACGCCGCTAGCGGTGCTAACTTCCCATATCGTCGCATCGATCAGCTGAAATGCCGATGAAGGCATTACCTGGGCCAGGTATTGGAAGAGAGCATGGCGCATTCCGGTGCCGGATCCCATGATCAGCCCAATCCCTGAGGTTAGAAAAATCAGAAGGGGAAAGAGCGCTAGCAAAAAGTAATAGGCGAGTTGCGCAGCTCGACCGAACAGGTCATCACGTTTGACTTCGCTCCAGACGCGCTTCGCCAGACTCTTCCAGGTCATGCCGCCAGGCTTAAAGTTAACGGACATGTTCGAATTTTCCGGCCCGCTAAGCGGGCGCCATGTTAGCGGCGGCCTCCTTTTCTGCCACCTTTCGCGCCGGTTCTGTGTTTAGAGGTTTGCCGTAACCGCCGCCGCCCGGTTTTTCGCCCCCTTGATGCATGGCGTTAACCGTCGCCCAGCCGCGCCGTTCAGCCTCTTCTTCCGGAACGCCGCGCTTCTCATAACCTTCTTCAATGTGCTCAGCCTGTCGCTTTTGCTTGTCCGTGTATTTGTCCTTGTCTCCTCTGGGCATTTGTTTCCCCTATGAAAGTGTTTGTGATATGGTTTTGCCGACAAATGAAAAGCGAGCGGCGTTCCATCGACACTTTGTCCAAAAGACCACGGAAGAGGTGGCTAAAGATGAGAAACGTTCCGGACAATTGTATGAAAAGAATTCTGCCGGCGTCTGGTTATGGATTTTGGCGGTCTCTGTTGCCGCCCGGGTGTGAAGGTACGTGGTCCCATCGGGTTTCGGCCTAGTTTGAAGTTGTCTGCGTCGTCAGCGCCTCTGCGGTGGGCGTATTTCGATATCTACTCGCTTCCCGAGTCGCAGAGAACGCTGTGAGTACCCAGAGAAAGTAAAATTTTCAGGCTCTTTTACTCCTGTCCAAGAGAAGGGATGTTCTCAAGTAATGCGATTATTTTGAGCGCTGTTTTGTTCGATTCCGTACAGACTATCGTTCATCATGACTTTATATTCACGGCGACCGTTGCCCCCGACAAAATTTTCTGCCATTAAGGAGGAAGAAGGCACCCCTGGCCTCGCTTCACGAGATTGGCCTTCTAAATAAATCGATGTCCCATCTCTCTGCAAAAGATCATCGTGACTCCTGTTCCAAGCCGCACGCCTCGGTTCAGAGTGTGCCAACCGCACTCATGCAACCTCAGACTTTCGGCGGCAAGCCTACCATCCTGATTGCCGATGATAACGATGACACTCGTGCGATGTTTCGAACGTTACTCGGAAGCAAAGGATACAACGTATTCGAAGCAGCGGATGGCGAGGAAGCGATCGAGGTCACGCTCCGCGAGAATCCGGGTCTACTTCTGTTGGATCTTGGCTTACCTCGCCTCAATGGCTTGTCTGTAATCCGTCGTCTCAGAAACGAGTTCAAGCTCGTTGATGTGCCTGTGGTGGTCATCACCGGTTATGACAAGCATCTCGATACGGCCGTTGCTGCCGGGTGCGATGACTACCTCCTAAAGCCGGTTGACTTTGCTCGACTGGACGCCATTCTCGACTACTACGTGCCGACAAAAGTGCGGGCAAAGTCTGCTTAATGATTACCTAACAGCTAAGCGGCATGGCAATCCGCTTCAACGCCTGCGTTTTCGTTTATACAGAACGATTAGTCACTTCTCTTAAGAGATCATCGACAATTCCTGCTTGCCGCTAAGGGCCCAAAGGTTGGGGCTGTCCCTGCAGCGATGGTATGTCGCCTGCCTCAGTGTGCACTTCGAGCTGATTGTCTACGTCGCTAACGCCGCGGACGAGGCGTACACAGCGAAGTAATCTTGGTAGTTTCTCCGCCAGAACTGGTCCCCTAAGAATCACCAATCCGTCATTAGCTGTGACGTCGATCGCACCTGCGTGCACCGGTAACCTTCCGATTCTTGCTCTGACTCGATCAACGAGGACGTCATCCGAAATGATTTCACGGCGAAATACTGACTTGGTCTCAACTGCCAATCC
>WNGF01013294.1_pt1 | contig 10928 bp, 8 predicted proteins | sample 5400641 | NCBI WGS metagenome assembly WNGF01 (sample SAMN13153371, study PRJNA577476) | soil metagenome | isolation source: 80 cm soil or saprolite under grassland replicate 2 | place: USA:California | collected 2016-06-15 | reverse complement strand
CCTTCTTCACGCTCTTTGACTTGAACCTGGCGATTCGGCAACTGCTCACCGCCCTCAACCAACGTCCTTTCAAGAAGCTGCCCGGCTCCCGGCGCTCCCAGTTCGAGGCCCTGGACCAACCAGCGTTACGGCCCTTGCCCGAGCGAGCTTACGAATACGCCGAATGGCGCAAGGCTCGCGTCAGCCTGGACTTGGTAAGAGTCGAAGTGGCAGTGTAAATGGACGATTCGCCGCTAAAAAGAAAAAGGGGCGCTTGTGAGCGATTTTCCGCGGTCGGGCAATCGAAAAGAAACCCGGGCGCTGAGAAGGCCGGCATCCCCTTTAGGGGCCTCCCCCCACCCCCTTGACGGCGCCAGGAAACTCAAAGGCGAACTCGGTCGGACACCCCCTTCTGATTCGTCGATGGACGATTCTCGAGAAAAAGAAAAAGAAAAGGGAATGTGCTCCAAAGTTTTCCCAGCGCGGGTCCAAGGGTGACATAGTTTTCAGGTGTCCGCATAGTTCGCCTTTAGTTGGCGCCCTCGCCCGAGGACCGCTGAAGCCATTCCTGGCTGCGCCGACTGCTCCTTAACGGCGGCCTCGCCTTGCTCGACTGTGTGAGCCTCGCAGTAGTTAGGTGCAGTGGGACGAGAGAAGCAGTAAGGCAGGTGGCGCTCGTTCAGAACCCTGCTGCTTCGATGGGAACCAAAAGGGCTTCGATCAAAAGCGCCGACAAGATTGAAATTGAATATGAAGGGGCTTCGCTGGAGTTCATCTTCGGACCTTGTAACCTTCCCCTTTCTTTTTTAGCTATTTTTCGACGCCGTTAAGCCCTTGAGCCACCTCAGTTTGCGACGCAAGTGCGCCGTTTTCTTTATTTTTAGGGTTAATCGTCCATTTGCTCTGCCATTTCGAGAGAGTACTTCTTTTATTCCTCGTCCAATAGCTCAATCTTAGTTACTGGGTGAATTTCCAGCCAGCCATGTTCCGTATCAAGCATGTGAATTCCGGTGACTGAAACGTGATCGCCTTTGTTAGGCAAGCTGATTTTCTGGTGGAAGTTCTTGCAGGCTTTCATCGCGCTTTTCTGTGTCACCTTATTGACGCAGATTGGTTCAAAAACAAGGTTGCCGCCTTGAATGGAGTTGTTCTTTTCGTTTATCAAATCGGCATCCTGACCAGGATCGAGTTTAAGACGGACGTGGAAGTCCCCATCCTTCTCTTTGAGTTTCTTTACGATAACTCCGGTAACCGTGACGCAGCCTTTTTGCTCTACGAGCCTATCTGGATGGTAGACGTGCTTCATGAGAGCCTTGCTACCAGTACAAGTCTGACCATAGGCTGCGACAGATAGGAGCGGCAATACCAGCGCGAGCAGCAATAATCGTTTCATGGGTGTGAGCCTCCGGGGGTTGAGAGTTGAGAACTGAGCGAGGAACACCCCGGCTTATATCACATGGTAGGATGCTTTGGAATAGTTACCCCGACAAGCAGCGTGCCAACACCATAAAGCGCTCGAAGATTTAGATTATCAGCGATTAAGAATATACTCAGTTGGCTGCAAAGGCCGCCGAAGGAAATAGGTTAATGGAAAAGACAACAAGACCGCCGACAGAGCAATACCAACGCTTTGAGAAACTAGCAAAGGCTCTGATTGCGGTTCCGAAAAGTGAGATAGATAAACGACAGACGGAGTACGAAAAGAAGAAAATAGCTAAGAAGAAGAAAGCCGCAGGATGTTCACCCGTAGGTCAGGAGCGAATCGCATGTCAAACAGTTTGGAATTTGCGTTTGGCAGTTCAACGGGCAACGACTCTGTGTTTGGTGCACTAAGACATTGGGTGCAAAGCAGCAATGGAATCGGCGTGGAGGCAACATACAACCGTGGCCGACCCAAGAAAGCCGTGGAGGACTCCTTTTTCTCCGTAGTTTGGCAAGTGAAAGTTGAGAAACCCGGTCAAGCTAAAAACCCGATGTGGGCGCGAACCGTCCACCTACAAATAGAATCGCCTCGCCACAATAAACAGCCCTCCCTCAACGACCTTAAACGGGAAATGATCAAGGGGTTGCTGGCCGCCGACTTGGGTGCACTAGCGCAGAACAATGGGTACGAGTATGACGATAGGGTTGGCAGGCGGACATCCGATGATCAGATAAGGGCTCGCATAACTATAACTCCGTTCAAACTAGTGCTGGATGATAGTCAGGCCAAGGCCGAGCCTAAGGAAATGATCAAGGCAGCCCACAACGCTGTTGGCTGGAAAGTGGATGCGGTATTGAATCATTTGCTGTCTAAGTCAGCAGAGGCCGGTTAGTCAAGTATATTATTGCCCAAATTAGGGTTCTACAAACCGAAAGGCCAGCGTTTTGGCACTGGCCCATTATCGGTTGGCGGAGGCGTTCGCCTCTATCGGCTACTGTCCTTCCCCAACCGTTACGCTTGCTTTAGCCAGTCCTGGCTATCAGATTTCGCTTCTTGGCTACAAGGAATTCAACCGTCAACGTCGACAACAGCATAGCACCGGCGAACAGTTTTACCCGTAGCCCATCGTGAAAGAGGATTATGAAAACACACTGTATGGCGAATACCAGAAGCAGCATCTTATTCAGAATCTTTTTCTGTTTTGCCCCGAAAAAGCAAAGCATTGTGAGCAAGAACAATGCCGAGACTTGGAGGAAATCAACAGCCCGAATTCCCGTTTCTAAAAAAAGTTTATCCATGTTTGCTATCATCATGCTCAGCGCCCTGCGTAAGTTCGCTATCACTAAGTTAATTTTCGATGATGACTTACCTTTGGGACCAGATGCCTTGCATGCTCCTTGCGTAAACCATACTGGATCAAATCGTTACCTGTCGAACACAGCTTAACGTTCGAGTGGACTCGCGAGCGTTCGCCTTGCACTAGAACCAATTCCGCCTCGACATTCACGGCTGGCTGATAGTGCAAGGCTACGTGCGAACTTGCGCTCTAATTGGGTGTCAAGAATACATCCCAGGCCCAGCGGCCGAACTGCTCGTCGTGCGCGTCTTTGACCTTTGCCCGGTATCGAAACTCGTTACCATACTGATCCGTCCGTTTCGATGTCTTGTACTCCAAATCTAAAGCCTTGACTCCCAGTCCCGGCAATGTGTTTAACTCTGACGGCTCTGAGATGCCATTGTGGTTTGCATCCTGCCACAGCCGCAGCGACCCAAAAATCGCATCTGTACTATCGATTACGCCGTCCCCATTACCGCCGTTCAGCGTTTTGTCAAACTCAGCAAGAGCTAGAAAACCATTTCTTTCCTCGCCCGATGGAGGTGAAGGCTGTGGTGTGAAGTTGCCAAATAATTCTTGTCCATTATCAATTGTGCCGTTGCCATTACGGTCGAGAACCAGAAAAGCGTCATCGGAGCTTGCAGCGGTCCAAGAAAGCTTTTCCTTTGCCCCATCGCCGTTATGATCAAATTCTACTCCTCCAACTGCACTGGTCAACCCAAAGCCATTACCCCCTACATCGACAAGGACGGGGGAGATTGCTTCACAGTTACATGTGCTAGGATTCTGAGCATATCCAGATTCGCAATATTCTGGGGGACATGACTCTTGGCCGTCACTGCTCTGTCGGCACGTGTTGTTAGTGAGGTTCCAGAACCAACCCCAATCCTCGCAGACATCGGCGATCACTACAACTGAAATACACTGCTCGCTTGAGGAGTTCCAGGACCCGCCAAAATCTAAACAAGCTTGATGATATGCTGCCACGGTAGGAGTTGGAGGTGGAACAATACCGCATTTCTGGATTGCGTCCGCACACTTCGCTGCGACTAAGATGGAAATTACGGGGTGCAGCAGCAAGGCAGCGATACAACTCGCCCCAATTGTTTCCGGACAAAGGGCAATCAAAGACGATATTGATCCCACCCAGGCCGCAATAGTCAAGACACATTCCCCAGCAGCAATGATGCAGGAAAGAGAATCAACAAGGACACTATTGACTCTTGCAAGCAGTACGCCCGAAAGCACTGATTTTTCGGTAAGCGTTCTAGAATCCGCCAGCAGTTTGCTTAAATTCGGATTTTTCTGAATACGAAAGAACAACACTCGTACTTCGTTTTCGGTCTTTGCGGCAAAATCATTTCGCGAAGTACCCTCATCGATATTCACAGAGACTTGCTCATTCTTGTATCGAAAGCCGATATTGATTTTGTTACCGCCGCCCTTAATTCGAACCGTTGTTGTTCGTACTACAAGTGTGTCACCTCCGGCAATCTCAAATTTCGTTAGAGTCTCAAGCGCTGATAACCGCGTGAACTCCACCTCGCCAAGTGTCTTTTGCCTTAGGATCTGCAGCTTGAAATGGTTAGAGGATAAGTCAAGAAACCTTCCTCTCGCTCCATTTGATATTTGCACAAAGGGCACTGATCGCTCATCTAGCCCATAAGTAAATGTCTTGTTGGCGGTAGCGTCCAGCGTGCGTTTGTATCCGATGATTCCAGCATAATTAATGCCTTCTCTGTTACTCTTGAGAGCATCCAAAAAGGATAACGGATGTGTAGGTGCCCTCTGAGAAATAGCGTATTTCATCTGAGGCGGCGAGACATTGCTATTGGAGAGTACTTCTGTAAGAGACAAAATATTGAGCATTGCAAGCGTTACAATGACAGCCACTAACCGCGTTGGTAAGGTTTTGCTAACACGCATGGGTTTCTCCTTGGGGTTTGTTGGACATGATCTGCTTTGCAGATGAAATAAACTTTCAAGGATGAACAGGAACCCAGCCTTTTGTTGACTTCTGCGAGGCGGTGTGGTTCGGTTAGGCTTCGAGATAAGTTTCTCTGTTCAGCGACCTGAGACTAGTCGCACCCTATTGTGGAGTCAACAATAAAGCCTTGTCTCGATTACTTGTTACTTGGCGAAATTGGCTGGAGACGAGCTAGGAATAGCTGGAAGAGAGCAACTGGGAAGTAATCAAAGCCTTCGAAGTATATGTTGCGACGCGGATGTACCATATTTGGCCCTAAAGCAATGTGCGAAATGAAAGACTTGTCGATTTTGATGAGGAAATGGACGATGTTGGACAAAAAGAAAAAGAAAGGGAATGTGCTCCGAAGCTTTTCCCAGCGCGGGTTGGGGGGAAGCCCCCCGGAAGGGGGTGCCGGGCTTCAAAGCGCCCGGGTTTCTTTGAGCATCCGATAACTTGAATGCTTGATTAGTTGTCCGTCCGCTGAAGCGTGTCAGCGTCAGGTAGCCCGATATATCGCAAGCAAATATTTGCTTGTTATTGACGGCCACTTCAGCTCTAATAATTGAGGCTCTTTCGTAAGCACCGAGAGCCATGCCTTTCAAGTTGCCCCCCAAGGCGCCTCACCATTATTTAATCTTCAACCTGCCTAGCTAGGAGTATATCTGTGCGTCTCAAATCTGTTAGTCAATCTGTCTTGTTGTTTTGGGCTTGTGTAGGGCTGGCCTCGTGTAACGTTTCATTCAAACCGCGAGCGGCGGCAGCCTCCTCCCCAGTACTAAAACAAGCTTCAGGGGCATTCAACCAATACGCCGCCGCAATCCGCGACCATTTGTACAACGAAAGGTTCGCTCTGTTGGACACGACCGCCTCTCAACTGCGCGTCAGCAAAGAGAGGTTCCCTGGCGGGGCGTGGAAATTGAATGCCTTCTATACCGGGTTGGGCCAGCCGACGTCCGGTGACGCCGCCGATGAGGGTGAATGGCAGGTTCACCTGAACAAGCTTCGTAAATGGGTGAAAGAGGCGCCCGATTCGTTAACAGCCCGTGTCGGGTTGGGCGATGCGCTGGTCAATTACGCTTGGAATGCCAGAGGGCAAGGCTATGCGGATAAAGTCTCGGCAGAAGGGTGGCGGCTGTTCAATGCTCGCTCAGCACTTGCGGAGAGGGCGCTGGATGACGTCCAAAAGCTAGGGGCGAAGTGTCCTCACTGGTACGTAGCAAAGCTAAGGATCGGTCTCGGTCAAGGATGGGAGTTCGCCCGCTTCGAGAAAGTCTTCCAGGAAGGTGTGGCGCTCGAGCCTACTTATTATTACTTGTACAGAGTTAAGGCCATGTACTTGCTGCCTCGCTGGTACGGTGAGCCAGGTGACTGGGAGAGGTTTGCGGACGAAACTTACCAGCGAGTGGGGGGTAAGGATGGTGCCATACTTTACTACCTGATCTGCTCTCATATCCGCACCTATTACGGGATGTCGTTATTCGATCAAAATAAGGTTTCCTGGCCCAAGATGAAGGAGGGTTTCATCAACTTGGACCAGGCTTACAGTGCCAGCACGGAAAGGCTCAACGAGGCATGCGTGCTCGCCACAATGGCGCGTGACCGAGAAACCGCCCGGGCTTTGTTCGACCGGATCGGCGAAAACTGTGACCTTTCGGTGTGGAGGTCGAAAGCCAATTTCGAAGTGTACCGGGCTTGGGCTTACCAGAAATCGACCCTATGACTCAGCTAAGCAAAGAGGGTCCTTATACTCCAAGAGAAACCGTAAGGGACACGCCTACACGAAACTATCCGCTCCGGGTCGATGCCAGAGTCCTTTCATGCTTGCTTCCTTTTCTTTTTCAATAAGCCAGCGATCTCTGTCGAAATGGCAGATTCAATGGCCACTTTGGACAAAAAAGAAAAAAGAGCAGAATTGCTAAATCGATCTTTGCGCTACTTCGAGGGGATAGCATAGGTTTTCGGTATCTGCGCTCAGTGGCTTTGGGCACGTTGCGCCTGTCCCTTTTTGGAAAAATTTCCCTGGTGGTGGTGGTGGCGCGTGCGAGGGGGGACACCCCCCTAAAGCCGGTGCCGGCCTTCAAAGCGCCCGGGTTTCTTTGAGCTCACCCAAGATTTTCCGTAGCAGGTAGACGTTCTGGCTCAGGTTGGATTCTTCGACCAATGTATCGGGCCAGAGTCGACTCAGCAGTTCGTCCTTGTCCAGGACTCGTCCCCGGTTTTCGACCAATAGAAGCAGCGTGTCAAAGACCTTTGGCTTCAGCGGAAGCGTGTCTCCATCCCGCAGTAAAACGTGGTTCAGCTTGTCTATTTGAAACGGGCCGAATTCGTAGAAACGCGTGCTCATATGGGCCTTGAGAGAATTGCGACCTACCTGGAGTTGAGGATTTTCAATCGGGTTCTCAATTGATCATCCGCACGAAATAAGGGACCAATTCAGTCGGAGACCTTGCCTCTCAATCCCGGTGTGGCTGGTTAGTGTAGCACCAACTTGCTGGGCACAAGAACAAATCTGGAGGGTAGTTTCTACCATCACTAATTTCAAAACAACCTTTGATGTGACGAGATTCATACAACTCCTCGTTAAGCCTCTCACTCTGATTCTCGTACTCGCCGACCTAATGATTTGGCGACCCTAAATTGCACCGTTTTGGAATGCCGTAGCGGCTTCGTTCGTTTGGCAAGATTCTGGACGCACGAATTCTGTTGTGATTCGGGAGTGCGGCCGGCACGTTTGCTCTATTGCTGGCGCAAGCGGGCAGAGATTTTAAGATGCGCTCGAATCAAAGCAATTTACAGCTCGCTCACCGGTCCATATATCGCTGTAAACTATTGATTCTGAAGAGCTTATCGCCCGCTTGGCTCAGCAATAGAGGCAACACTGGCAAGTGTCGGCTTTTCTTATGTTTACGGACAGGTGAAAAGTACGTTGAGCACTTTTAGGGCTGATCCAGAAAATAGGGACTTCCTAATTGACCTTTCGAATGTATCTGAATGGATCACTTGCTGTCATGGGACAGCCCGAAACGTCGTAAGAGTTCTTGGAAGTGCGGGTCTGTTCGTAGATTGTCCCACGCCGGATCAAACTTCAATGCCACCAAATCAATATTCCGAGTGTCATAGAGCTTTTTGATTAGAGTGAAGGCACGTTCACGCTCACCCAACGCCGCGTAGGCCAGAGCATGAGTGTAAAGCTGATCATTCCGCGGACTCGGAGATCTTTCCAATTCCTTCAGCACACTACGCGCCTCGGGGATTCGCCCTGCCACCGCATAGATGTAAGCGACCTGGTAACTCACTGACGCCGCACTGTCCGCCTGCTGCGACCGAGTAGAGAGAGCCGCAGCCTTGCGGGCTTCCTTGATGGCCTCGTCGTACTTGCCCATCCGCGTGTAACAATGCGCAAGAAGATTGTGCGCCCGCGGATAGTTCGGATCGAGTTCTACAGCCTTCTTGAGTTGCTCTATAGCCGCGACGTAATCACGCGACCTGATGAAAGGCCGCGCCGCCTCGGCGTTGATAACCGGTGAGAGTGGGTCGAGTTCGAGGGCGCGCTTGAGCTCGGTGCGAGCTTCGTCTACGCGACCCATCCTGTTCAAGAAGAACCCGTAGCGTTGGTGCCCCACAGCATAATTGGGGTCCAACTCTAAGGCATGTTTATACTCACGTTCAGCAGATTGAAAGTCCAAATCAAAAACTTCCTTGATCTCGCCGAGAGACGTGTGCGCCTCTGCCAACGTATCGTCGAGGGCAAGCGCCCGCAGCGCTGCCGCCTCAGCCTGCGCGCGAAGCTGCTCGCCTTCATGTCCTTGGCCCACGATGTGTAGTACCCAGTACGCGTCGGCTAGTCCGCTATACGCGAGTGCGTAGTTACGGTCGAGCGAAACAGCTTGCTCGAAGTAATCGATACTCTTCCGAGTAGACTCTTCTGTTCTCCTATTCCAAAAGTAGCGACCCTTCAGGTAGAGCTGATACGCCTCCGTGTTTTCGGTGTAGCGCTTCGCAAGTCGGCGCTCGTCATCATTGCTCACAGCTCGCTGCATGCTCCCATCGAGCACTGCATCAACACCCAACTCTTTCCCTGCCGCAATCGAGTCTTGGTCAAGACTCGTATACTTCCGTACCGCGCTAATCGGCCTAACGGTTACGTCGCGCAGGTTACCGAGCTTGGTAATTAACGTGTCTGCCATACCAAGCTCGAGTGATTCGTCGTGCGAATCGGAGGCGAGTGGTTTGAATGGCAGGACAGCGATGGATTTGGGTGGAAGTGCTGTCTGAACTCGTTTCGCTCTGATCGTCAGCCAAAAGTAAGTGGCGAGACTTAACCCAACCACTAACACACTGGCGCCTGTAATAAGAAGGAGTGATTTGAACCGGTTCCGGTGAGTTGGAGCCGATTGGGTTGCTGTTAGGAGGGCCTCCTCGCTCTTGGTTTCACCTAATGATTTGAGGATGGCCTCACCACCAGGCACTTCGATCACGGGCCGTAAGAATCGATAGCCTCGGCCTCTAACGGTTTCCACATAAGTCGGCGCGGAGGGCCTATCCCCAAGAGCCTGCCGAACAGCGGAGACGCTTTTGTCGAGGTTGTTCTCCTCAACAAATGCCTCGGGCCACACTTCAGTCATTAATTCTTCTTTAGTTGCCAGATGTCCCTTGCGGCGAATGAGCGCCACCAGTGTGTCGAAAGCTTTGTCCGCCAACGGCACTCGGACTCCGTCTCGCAGGAGCAAACGTTCAGACGTATCGAGGTGAAACGGTCCGAACTCGTACAAGTGTGCGTCAGGCTTGAGCATGGCGGCTTTCAGAGACGCGGCAGAAACAATTCAGGTCCGCCGAAGGACGGGCGGTCGCCTTGCAAGTAGTTTAGCCCCATGGCGAGACATTCACCTGAGATCAAGAGGATCGAACGACATTCTACCCGAAAAATCAAAAGGAGAGACAAGATGATGCGAAGAACCAGTTTGAAATTGACTGCAGCTGTTTTAGTCGTAGGAATTCTGGCGGTGGCCCTCACGGCAGTCGGGGTTGGGGCGAAAGCCATCTCACATTGTCGAACGGACGAGCAGCGGGTACACGTACTCTTTGATTTGAGCACTATCACGGGAGGGCCCTTCCCCAGCGACAGATTCACCGTCGCCGATCTTGATCAAAATACGGGCAGGAGAGTTAACCTTCCTAAACCAAACTGCACAATCCGCCCATCAGACTGTGCGGACATAGAAGTTATAAATACGCTCGACGGCTTCAATCTCCAGCCGCGAATCTCGATTCCATTCGATGGCCCGATTGACGTCAATTCAGTTAGTAGCGAGACCGTGTTCTTAATGAGGCTGGGGAACACTCTGGACGCTCAAGACCGTGGCGGTAATTTAGTTGGAGTGAATCAAATTGTTTGGGACCCTTCAGCCAACACGCTCTACGTCGAGTCTGACGAGTTGCTGGATCAGCATGCGCGGTACGCTTTCATCGCTACGAACGGGTTGCGCGATCAAGATGGCAAACCTGTTGAGGCAAGCGAAACCTTTCGGCAATTTGAGCACGACCTGAACTTCGGACAGAACCACGACCTCGAACTGAAGGCCTACCGCAAGTCGCTCCTCGACGCGTTAAAGATGGCCCGCGCGTCTGGAGGTGGGGAACAACAGATCGTTTCTGCCAGTGTGTTCACCACGCAGAGCGCGACCGCGATTCTTGAAAAGATTCGTCGCCAGATCCATGAGGCCACACCTGACGCCGCAACATTCGGTTTAGGTCCCGCTGGCGAGCGCACTGTATTCCCACTCAACGAGCTGACGGGGATCGCCTTGCGGCAACAGACACGAGTGACCGGGCCACTTAGTGGACCAGTTAACGTGAACCTGCCCTTGCTTCGCATTATCCCCGGCGCGGTAGGCCAGATAGCATTTGGTAAGTACCTTTCACCAGATTACGAGATTCACCCTGGCGAGTTTATTCCACCTGTCGGTACTCGTACCGGCACACCACTCGTCCGCGGTGTAAACGAGATCTACTTCACGCTGACTCTACCCTCAGGCGCCAAGCCAGAAGGAGGATGGCCGATTGCCATCCATGGTCATGGCGGCGGGACCAGTAAGGACGTTGGTGGCGGACTTCCTAACATTGCAGCGGCAATGGCCGAGCAAGGTGTCGCCACGATCGCTATCAATGTCGTTGGACATGGATTCGGTCCACTCAGCACCTTGACCGTGAGTAAGACTTCG
>WNGF01009818.1_pt1 | contig 10931 bp, 9 predicted proteins | sample 5400641 | NCBI WGS metagenome assembly WNGF01 (sample SAMN13153371, study PRJNA577476) | soil metagenome | isolation source: 80 cm soil or saprolite under grassland replicate 2 | place: USA:California | collected 2016-06-15 | reverse complement strand
CGCCGCCCGAGCGGCCGGCGCGTGTGCTCGCCGCCTTGCGCCGGCGCATGCTCGAGTTAGCGCGCGATCGCACCGACGGCGCCCATCCGTACCTCGTCACGCCCGAGCACACGGCGCGGGCCCGCACCGTGCTGGGCCGGGAACCGATCCTGGCCCCCGAGCAAGGCGTGGTGCTGGAGACTGAGCCCGCGCGCGCGAGGGCCACCGCGCGCCAGCATCTCGCCCTTTACCTGACGCTCCCGAACTACGTGAACAACTTCCGCGAGATGGGATTCGGCGATGCTGACTTCGCGGACGGCGGCAGCGACCGTCTGGTCGACGGGCTGGTGGCGTGGGGCGACGTCGACGCCATCGTCGAGCGGGTCCGCCGTCACCACGCGGCCGGAGCCGACCACGTGGCCATTCAGGCCGTCACCCCCAATCCCACCCGCGCTCTCGAAGAGCTGCAGCTCCTCGCGCCCGCCCTGCTGACCTAGCGGGGCTTCCGCTCCCGCAGCACGAGCTGACCTCGCCCGGGACGACTCAACAACTCGCCCGTCACGCGCGCACGAGGCTCAGCGTGATGCCACTGACCGCGCCCGACCTCACGCGCGCCTCGAGGAGCCGCGCATAGGCGCCACCCTCGGCCGCCTGGGCGGGCGGCGACGCACCCGGTCAGGCTCGGGTCCTCGGGGTCCTCGACGGTCTCGATGCTCGACATGGCGCCTCCGGAGGATATCAGGGCTGCTACATTCGAGCCGATTCAGAATCACCGAGAACAAGGAGGCAGCATGGAGCGACAGTACGATCTCGTAGTGGTGGGAACAGGCGTCACCTCGGGGGTCGCCGCGCGGTGCCGCGAGGCGGGCTGGACGGTCGCCGTGGTGGATTCACGCCCCTTCGGGGGCACGTGCGCGCTCCGCGGCTGCGTGCCGAAGAAGATTCTGGTCAGCGCGGCGGAGGCCGTCCATGGCGCGCGCGACCTGGCCGGCAAGGGGGTGCCTGCCGAATCGCTGACCATCGACTGGCCCGAGCTGATGCGCTTCAAGCGCGCCCTCGTCGATCCGACACCGGCGCGCACCGAGCAGACCTGGGCGAAGATGGGCATCGAGCAGTTCCACGGCCGGGCCCGCTTCGTGGGACCGGCCACACTGGCCGTCGGCGACCACCGGCTGACCGGTCGCCGCGTCCTCATCGCCGCCGGCGCCATCCCGGCTCCGCTGAAGTTCCCCGGGGCCGAGCGCCTTACGACGAGCGACCAGTTCCTGAATCTCGACCGGTTACCCGCCAGCCTCGCCTTCGTTGGAGGCGGCTACATCTCCTTCGAGTTCGCTCACGTCGCCGCTCGGGCCGGCTCGCGGGTCACCATCCTCCACCGCGGCGCCCGGCCGCTCGAGGGCTTCGACCCAGACTTGGTCGACGTCCTCCTGAAGCGCTCACGGGAGCTCGGCATCAAGGTCGAGCTGGGTATCGATGTTCTCGGCATCGACTCGGCCCGCGACCGTCTCGTCGTGCGGGGCATCCAGGGAGGGCAGGAGCGCCGCTTCGAGGTGGACCTGGCCGTCCACGGCGCGGGTCGGGTGCCGGAGATCGACGATCTCGACCTCGCCACCGCCGGCGTGAAGCGTGAGAGGCGTGGCGTCATCGTGAACGAATTTCTTCAGAGCGTGTCGAATCCCGCCGTTTACGCGGGCGGTGACGCTGCCGCGAGCGGACCGCCGCTGACGCCGAAGGCCACCCACGACGCGGAGGTGTTGACCACGAATCTCCTCGAGGGCAACCGCCGCACGCCCAAGTACGACGGCATCGCGTCCGCCTGCTTCACCCTCCCGCCCATCGCCTCCGCCGGGCTCACCGAGGAGGCCGCCCGGGCCGGTGGCCGGCGGTTTCGCACGAGTCGGCAGGACACCTCGGGATGGTTCAACACGCTGCGGGTCGGGGAAACGGTCTCCGGCTTCAAGGTGCTGATCGAGGAAGACACCGGCCGGATCCTCGGCGCGCACCTCCTCGGGCCCCACGCCGAGGAAGTGATCAACCTGTTCTCGCTCGCCATTCGGCTGGGTATCCCGGCGGACGAGCTGAAGCAGGCGCTCTTCGCCTATCCGACCAACGGCTGGGACATCCGCTTCATGCTCTGAGCCGGCCATCAAGGAACGTTGGTATTTCGAGTGGAGACGCCTAACGGATACGCGTGATTAAGCTCGATCGACGTCTTGCTCACTCCGAGGAGTGTGCTATGCGTGAAGAAAGGATGACGGCGGATCGGCTGACTGCATTTCCAGACGCGGTCTTCGCGGTGATCGTGACCGTCATGGTGCTGGAACTCAAGGCACCGGATCTGCCGGCATTCTCGGCTCTCTGGCCTCTGTGGCCCACGGCCATCAGCTATGCGGTGAGTTACCTGTTCATCGCCATTATTTGGATCAACCACCATCACCTTTCGCTCGATCTCGGCGCAGCGCTGGCTGACCCGTCTAGGCGCACGGTCGACTCACCGTGGGCCGCCCAGGTGACCACCTTCACGATCTCCCGGATCAACGCCCAACTGCCCCCTATCCAGGGTCTCCCCTGACGCGGGGCATCTCTCGCCGAATCGGACCATGCGCTGAGTCGGCCGAGCGCCGGTCGTATCTCACGCCGCCGTCGCCCCTCCTGATGCAAGAGCAGCGGACCTGCCCCAAGGCCTCCGCGTGCCGCCGCCGGTCGTCCAGCTCGCGGAAACGTAGTGACGTTTTTCGCGTAAGTGCCCGAAACTACGAGCCTGCTCCCTTCGCATCGCAGAATTTGGGCGTATCGGCAAGATCTACTATCCTGACCGGGTTTTCAGCATGATGTCGCGTCGAGCCACTTTTTTGACTCGCCGAGGGTGTGGGGGCGGCGGCGTAGAGGAGAGAACGGAATGAAAACGAACAGACGGCTCCCGGTAGCATTAGCTGTGATTACGGCGCTCGGGATCTGCCTTCCACCCTGCCTGCCTTCGGGGGCGGACGCAGGTCAGATCACCTTCGGACCTAGCTTGGAGAATGTCACGTTCACAGGCAACGGGGCAGGTTCCGTTCTGATCAGCATCAGCGGGCTGACCGGCCCAGGCTTTTATACGGGGGACGCGCTCGTCGGAGCCTTTACATTCGGTCCCGTGTTGTTCACGGCCGGGCCGGGCCCGAACATTTACCCAGCCTCCCCGGGCGCGGAGAGTTTCCAGTTCACCGGCTCCGACAACATGACGGGAACGATCAGCTGGTCGTTCATTCAGGACGGTACGCGGCAACCGAAGTTCTTCGGCTCGCTGCTGGTCGCGACGGCGTCCGGAAGTGCGGCATTTCTCGCGGACTTTCCGCCAGGGCAAGCGGTGCCCGTCGATTTCATCACGAATGTGATGACCGGCGCGAGTTCGTTGGATTTCTTGAGCGGCACGACGGGTTCGGCCACGGCTACGATATCGTCCGGTCAGGTGATGCCCGATGCTGTCGCTGTTCCTGTGCCCGTGCGAGTCCCCGAGCCCGCATCCATTCTGCTGATCGGCATCGCAGTGGTCGGCCTCGGTGTGGGCCTCAGACGCCGGTTCGGCCGACGACTGTAGCGCTGTTCTGACGTTGGCCCCATAACGAGGCAGGTCTCAACTAGAAACGGCGACGTCTTCGAGGATCCGCATCGCCTGACGTTTCCCGGCGAACTCGTTCGGCGTCAAAAACGTCGCTGAGGAAAGCCTGCGAAAGGTCGCCTTTGCGAGGGGTTCCTGCTGCAGGGGGCTCTGGTTCAAAAGGAAATCTTTGTGAAGCGTCCCATCGCGTTACAAAACGACTCCGGTCGGAGATCTTTCGCGTCGCCAACAGGGCAAGTTTGGAGTGGGCACGGGTTCGAATCCTCAACGGGATTCGAACTCGTGTTTCCAGTCCGCCCCGCGCTTTCTTAGATCTTTCGGGCAATTACGTTCTGTTGACTCAACACCGCACCTCTCGGGATTGAAATTCGGTGGACTTCGGTGGGTGCTTTGAATCGATCAGACCTCGAACCGAGCAGAGACCCACGGGCGTTTGACGTTCCGTCGGAAGACTGCCCCACCGTTCTCGGACCCGGCGCCAGGGATGCCCGTGTCACAGAAGAGCGACCCGATCAGGATGCTCAGTGGCGATGCTCGGACGGAAGCCCGAAGCGCTGTGCCGTCTCTCCCGCGGCGTCGAACTGAATGAGCACCGCCGGCTCGCGACCCACGACCCAGGCATCGTGACCAGGCTCGAGCACGACGACCTCCGGGGCGTTGAACTCGAAGACGCAGCCGTCGCCGTACTCGCCCCGCACACGCCCCGAGCTCAGGAAGCCCACGTGCCCGTGCATGCACAGCGCGGTGCCGACGACAGGCTTCATGTGGGTGGACCAGCGGAATCCGGGCGGATACACCATGCGCTTGAGCTGACCGTTGGCCGCGGCGACCACGTCGATCGTCACGCCTCCCACCTCGTGGCGCCGGGCATTCTTGATCGGCCGATCCCCCGTCGCACCCCCGCGCGCGGGCTTGGCACTGCTGGCTACCGGCGCCTTCCGGCGCTTTGCCTTTGCCCCGCTCCCGACTACTCGCTTCTTCATTTCAGTGCCCTCCCTCGTCTCTTTCCCCGTCGGGCCAGAGCCGCTGGGCTCCTCTGGATGAGCGGACTCTCCCGAGCCTGCTCGACCCCCGGCGGTCAGGATTTGCGCGACGTCTGCGAGAAGAACGAGCTCACCAACGGCCGCAGCGCAGTACTGCCGCACTGCGGGCACGCGACCTTGGCCTTGTCGTGCTCGCTGATCGGGAGGGTCACCGTCACATCGCCTCGGCACTTGTCACAGTAGTACTCGTACGCAGGCATGGCTGCTCCTCCTTGACCTTCGAACGCCCACGGCACCTGCGCCAGGTCGCGCCGGTCCAAAGAGTACTGCCGGCGTCTTCCGCCGGCACGACGCGTCGCACCATCGTCAACACAACCCTTGAGCGTGCACGACCGCGACATAGTCGCCGCCGGGACCCAATTGGCTCACCATAAGGCTCGAGCATGGGCGGGCTCCTCTCCCGGCGTTGGGTGAAGCGCCGCCGTTGACATACCCCCTGATGCCCCTTAGAGTTTGGTCCACCGGATTTGGCCGCGACGTTGCGGCCCAGGAGGGATGGCAGTCATGGCATCGTTCACTCCGGTCGATGTGGTTCGCCTCGCCGCTGTCTTCCGCCATCGAGTTCCGGACGAGAACCTTCATCTGGGGTCGATACTCTCCCCATCCACCTCGTTTCCACGGAACCGATATTGCGAGCGGGCCTCCCCGATGTCAACCTCACCCCCGTCTTCTGCACCGGGTTCATCACCAAGGCGAAGAAGCCCAGCATCAATGACTGTCTTGACGCGGCGGGTCCTGAAGAAAGCCCTCGCCGCCACGGTCGCGGCCTGCGGGGGCTTGCGGCTTTCCTAGGAGGTGCGCTATGAGCGTCGTCGCCGTCTCCGAAAATCTAGGCAGTTTGGGTATCGAGATCGGTCATGCCGTGGCCGCTAGGCTCGGCTACCAGTTCGCCGAGCGGGACATCGTCAGCAAGGCGGCGGATCGTTTCGGTGCAGATGTGGCTCGCCTGAGCCATGCTGTCGAGGAGCGGCCGACGCTCGTTGATCGCCTGAGCACCGCCCAGCGGCGGTTCGCGCAGTACGTTGAGGCCACTGTTCAGGAGATGGCGGCCCGTGACGACATCGCGCTGGTCGGGCTGGCGTCCACCATCATCCTGGCCGGGATGCCCCACACGCTGCGGGTTCGCGTCACCGCGCCGGAAGGACGCCGCGCCGAACGTGTGGCCCTTGCGCAAGGATTGGATCCCACGGCCGCGCTCGACCGCGTCCGGCAGTCGGACCGCGAGCGCGGTGGCCGCGTGTGGTTCCTCTACCACGTCGACTTGGAGAACCCACTTCTCTACGATCTCGTGATCAATACCGACCGGCTGGAAGCTGAGGAGGGAGCCCGGCTCGTGCAGCAGGCCTTGCAGCACCCGCGTTTCCGGTCCACCGAAGCCTCCCGGCTCACCATGCGAGACCTGAGCCTCGTCGCTCAGGCGCGGGCGGTGCTCGTGGCCGATCCCGTCACCTGCGTCCGCTCCATCAGCGTCGACTGCACCGACGGGCTGGTGAGCCTCGGCGGGCGGGTCGAGGAGTGGCCGGTGCGCCGCGCGGCCGAGCAGGCGCTGGGCAAGGTGCCAGGAATCCGAGAGATCCGCTTCCTGTCGCCCGCCGCCATCGAGGGTCCGGGCTCGGAGGAAGGCCGCCCCGACCTCCACGGCGAGGCGCACAGATGGGGCGGTCACGGCCCGAGCCGGTGATGCCGGTGATGGAGGCGGGGGTGTGAGGAGAGGGCCGTAGACGGCCGGCCGCCCGCTTCGCGACCAGCCGGGCTATGAGCGTGGGTATGGAACCGTCAGGGATCTGAAGCCTGGGAGCACACCATGAGCGTCGCATTGATCCTCAAGGCCAAGGGCGCACACGTTGAGACAACGCGGCCCGACGCGACCCTCTACTCGGTCGTCTGGAGTCTGAAAGTCCAGGGCATCGGCGCCCAGGTGGTGAGCGAGGACGGTATCACCGTGCTCGGCCTGATCTCGGAGCGCGACATCGTCCGCGGTCTGACCGAGCACGGCACGAAACTCCTCACATTGCCGGTTTCCGAGCTGATGACCTCTCCGGCTGTCACGTGTACGCCAGCGGAGAGCATCGGGGCGGTCATGGCCCGTATGACCCGCTACCGCGTTCGTCACCTTCCCGTGGTCGAGGGGGGCAAGCTCTGCGGAATCGTGAGTCTCGGCGACGTCGTCAAGCACCGCTTGGATGAACTCGAGCTGGAGACGAATGTCCTTCGCGAGAACCTGATGACAAGCCACTAGCTCGGATCAGAGTGCATGGACAGTGACGGAACCTTGCCCCGTGAGTTGCTGCAGTCCTGTCCAAGGCAAAGCGTGTGGATCCTCGATAGGCTGTCAAGCGCGGCCTTGATCCGCCGGACACGCCGATCTGGGATGCCGGATGGCCGGCGCGCACCCGGTCTCTTGACCCGGTGCGAGTTTGGGCGGATGCTCGGGCCCATTCGGTCATGGACATGACAGCCGTGGCCCAGCCCGTCGCGTCCGGGGCGCATCTGGTCGGCAGCGTACCGCTGGCGAGCCCGGAGGCCGTCTTCCGCGCCATCGCCGCCGAGATCGGGGACCGCGTGCGGCGCATCCCGGACGGAGAAACCGGCCCGCGGTCCGACTGGATCGTCTGGCAGCTGCCGGTCTTCACCACCCAGCGGCAGCTCGAGGTGGTGCCTCCGGGCCCGGACAGCTGGAGGCCGCTGCCGCGAGTCCGCCTTGCTGACGGAGCGCGCCCGGAGAGCGTGACCTTCGGCGCCCTCGGGTACGCGGACGCGGCCATCTCCTCCTACCGCGTCTTCGCGCGCCTCAAGCGTGACGGCCTGGTGCCGGTCGGCTGCCGTTTCCAGGTGTGCCTGCCCACCCCTGTGGCCCCGATCAGCGCGTTCGTGGTGCCTGAGCACCAGGCGCTCCTCGAGCCCGTGTACGAAGCCCAGCTGCTGGGTGAGCTACGGTCGATCCTCCAGGACGTGCCCCACGACCAGCTCGCCATCCAGTGGGATACGAACTTCGAATTCGGGATGCTCGAGGGCATCTTCCCGGTCTGGTTCGACGACGTCAAGGGCGGGATTCTGGAGCGGCTACTTCGGCTCTCCCGCCACGTGCCGCCAGACGTCCAGCTTGGCTACCACTTCTGCTACGGTGACGTCCAGCACCGCCACTTCAAGGAGCCCGCCGACGCCGGGATGCTGGTCGACGTCGGTAACGCGCTGGCGGCGAGCCTGGGCCGCCCCCTCAACTGGATCCACCTGCCCGTCCCGCGCGAGCGCCTCGACGAGGCGTACTACGCGCCGCTGCGGGAGTTCCGCCTGCGCTCCGAGACCGAGCTCTACCTCGGGCTGATCCACCACACGGACGGCGTCGAGGGGACGATCCGGCGCATGGAGCTGGCCCGCCGCTTCATCTCCGGCTTCGGCGTCGCCACGGAGTGCGGCTGGGGCCGGCGGCCGGCCGCGACCATCCCCGAGCTGCTGCGCATCCACGGCGCCGTCAGCGCCCCGATCCAGCACGCGCGCGGACCGCGACAGCGCTTCCAGTGGCCCGCCGGCTTCCAGCGCGTGCCAGACCAGGACTGGACCCTGCAGCCCGTGGACACCTTCGGCCTCCGGTACGACACGGTCGAGAACCACGGCTGGTACCGCAACCTCGACCCGACGGTGGAGGATCTGGCGCGCCACCTCGAGGACGGCCAGCTCTTGATCGATTACTCGGGTGGGACCGGGATCCTTCTCGACCGGCTGAACCTGAGAGTGTTCGACCGCCAGATCGGGACGCTGATCGTGGACAGCTCGCCCAAGTTTCTCCGCGTCGCGCTCGACAAGTTCCGCGGCGAGGAGCGCGTCGCCTTCCGTCTCCTGCGCTGGCTCAAGGAGGAGAGACGGCTCGAGCTCCTCGATGAGGCGATCGGCCCGGCGCTTTTAGCGCGCAAGGCCGACGCCATCGCGTCCACCAACGCGATCCACCTCTATCGGGACCTCCCGGACACGCTCGCCTCGTGGGCTCGCGTGCTGCGGCCGGGCGGGCGGGCGTTCGTCCAATCGGGGAACATCCGCAACCCCCAGGCCCGGCCCAGCGAGTGGATCCTGGATGAAACCGTGTGGGCAATCCACGAGGTCGCCACCGGACTGGTCCGCAACGACCCGCGCTATGCCGCCTACCGGCCGCTGCTCGACGACGAGGCCCGCATGCAGGCGCACGTGGCCTATCGCGATCAGGTGTTCCTGCCGGTCCGGCCGCTCGAGCACTACCTGCGCTGCCTCGAGGAGGCGGGCTTCACGGTGGAGGAAGTCACGGCCCGCTCCATCGAGGCTCGGGTCGAGGATTGGTTCGAGTTCCTGAGCGCATACCACGAGGCCGTGCTGGGCTGGCTGGGCGCCTCCGTCAAGGTGGACGGCAAGGCGCCCAGCAGCGAAGCGCTGACCGACCGCCTGGCGCTCATTCGCCACGCGATGGACACGCTCTTCGGGGGCCGCGAGACCTTCCGCTGCTGCTGGACCTACATCAACTGCATTCGGCCGTAGGGCCTGAGAGTAGCCATCGCCCCCTGGTCGCGGGACGGTCGCTCCGCGGTCGCGTCTTCAAGGCCCGACCGGCCGCCGGTGTCCACGCGCCCCTGGCTCGGGGCCGCTAACGGCCCTTTTGTTGCCTTCGCGCCAGCTACGATTGTGGACGCTTCTCTTTCGCTGGCACATAGGTCACTCACGTCATGAAGCTCAGCCTTATCGTGCTCGGCCTGCTCGTCGTGGGATACGTCCACTGGCCGTGGACCGGCCGCCTCGCGGCGCAGGCGCGCGAGGACTCGCCGCTGGCCGGACGATATCGAATGGTCGAAGACCAGATCAAAGCGCGTGGCATCAAGGACGAAGGGGTGCTGGCGGCGATGCTGAAGGTGCCGCGCGAGCGGTTCGTGCCAAGCGGAGTGGCGCCGCAGGCCTACGCCGATCGGCCGCTACCGATCGGCTACGGCCAAACGATCTCACAGCCCTACATCGTGGCCTACATGACCGAAGGGCTGCAGGTCACGAACAACAAAAAGGTGCTGGAGATCGGCACTGGGTCGGGCTATCAGGCTGCGATCCTGGGCGAGCTGGCGCGCGAGGTCTACACGATCGAGATCGTGCCGCAGCTTGCCGACCACGCTCGCAACACGCTTGCGGCGCTCGGCTACCGGAACGTGCACGTGCGCACGGGCGACGGATACCTCGGATGGCCCGAGCAGGCGCCGTTCGATGCGATCATGGTGACCGCGGCGCCCGATCACGTGCCGCAGCCGCTGGTGGATCAGCTCGGGATCGGCGGGCGCATGATCATCCCCGTAGGCGTCGCCGATCAAGAAATCCTGCTCGTTTCGCGGACATCAACCGGCATCATTCAGCAACGCACCATCCCCGTCCGCTTCGTGCCGCTGGTGAGGCCGCCCCGGTAAATCGGAAGACTACTCCCGGGCAGGATCCCCTCGCCGCGCAGGCCATCCTCGCCCGCCAGGCTCGCTCGAACACCCCAGCCCGGGGTGCCCCAGCCCCTGAACGGGCGTCCATTCGGTGCTTCAAAACCCATTTTGGATTGTTCGGAACCGGACGGTTACGGACACGACAGAAGCATTCTGAACGAGAATCGAACCCGTGTTTGGTCACGGTCACGTTTTCGCCAGCACTGTTGCATAGTTGTCGGCGACGCGTCATCTCCAATCACGACGCGACTAAAAGATAAAGGCGCCGGGAGTGACGCCTGTCACCTCGGGCCGTATCGGGGCACGTCTTCGGAGAGAAGTCGTAGACACTCTGACTCTGCTAGACTCCCGCCCAGCTAGTGAGGAGGGCTCCCGCATGGACTGGCCCGGTTGCGCTCACGATCCAGGTCGGGCCGGAGCTCGAGGCCAAGCGCCTGGAGCTCTTGAGAGAGACGCTTCCCGGCGTCTCGCGTCGCCTACCTCGGCAGCAAGGAGGACAAGGACTGGGAGAGCCCATGGGGGAAGAGCGTTCGCACGGCGGCCCAAACCTTGGGCGTGACGCTGGTGCCAGCCGAGTTCACGCCCCATCAGTACACCCACGCCTTCACATTGATCAGCCGCGCCCGGGCTGACGCGCTCTTCGTCGGGCCGAATCCAGCGACCTACAACGATCGTGCTCTCATCGTGGACTTCGCGGCCCGGACTCGGCTGCCAAGCATCTTCGCCAATCGGGAGTCGGTGGAAGCCGGGGGTTTGATGTCCTATGGCGCGAGCAATCGTGACAACTTCCGGCGCGCCGCGACCTACGTGGACAAGATTCTCAAGGGCGCCAAGCCCGCCGACCTGCCGAGTGATCCAGTGATGAACCGGCGGACG
>WNGF01009816.1_pt1 | contig 10932 bp, 10 predicted proteins | sample 5400641 | NCBI WGS metagenome assembly WNGF01 (sample SAMN13153371, study PRJNA577476) | soil metagenome | isolation source: 80 cm soil or saprolite under grassland replicate 2 | place: USA:California | collected 2016-06-15 | reverse complement strand
CGAACACGATCTCGTCGCCCCCGCCGATCTTGCCCCGCAGCACGCGATGCGGGGCCGTGGTGCCGCACTGGCCGCACGTCAGGACGAGGGCGCTCGGGGCCGCCATCACCATGTCGAACGCCGCGTCGGAGAAAGGGTTTGCGGTCCTCCGACCGGGCGACTCCCTTCGCCGCTTCCCCGCGGGCTAACATGTTAGGCCAAGGCCTTCGCGGGCCTGCGGAATCGCTCCAGGGAAAGTCGGGCGATCGTCACCGGGGCCATCGCGACCCGCACGCCGAGGCGGCCGAGCCTCGTTGCGAGTTCCTCGCCGTCCCGTGGCGGGAGGATGAACACGCTCTGTCCGATCCACACGACGCCGGGGCGGTGGATGAAACCCTTCTCATCGTGCACGAGGCCGTTTGTGTCCTCTCGGCGCCGGCCGAAGATGATGCGGCAGACGTGGACGGCCGCGGGCCGCGACGCGCCCGTCGCGTCGTACGATAGCAGCACGCGCTCTCCGTCGTAACCTTCGATCATGGGATGACCGTGTATCAATATGACGCGGCTATATAATAGCTTTACCGGGAGGGGAGCGAATGTACCGGGCCGACCGGCGGCGAAGTCGGCCTCCGCGATCGGGGAGGCGTGGATTCTCTGGGCTAACATGTTAGCCCGAGCTCGGCAGGCTCCGGGACGCCGTCGCGGCCTCAGATCGTCCGACGCCAGCCGCACGCGCTCGCGAGCCGGCCGAATCGTCGCCGCAACGGCCCCCCGCACCGCGGACACCGCGCGCCCGCGACGAGCTTCTCGATCCACGCATCCCGTGTCTCCGGCAGGTCTGCGCGCTCCGCTTCCTCCAGGATTCGCTGGAGTTCCGGCGTCGTCGCGAGGTCCCGCAGCCCCTCGATGGGACGGAGCCGCACCGCGCGCCGGCCGAGGCTCGGGAGGCGCATCACCGCGGGAGCTGCAGCGAAGCCGAACGCGATGCCGCCGACGTGGGCCTCCCACGCGACGCCCCGCGCGCCGAACAAGCTCAGCGCCATCTCCAGGATGAGGTAGCCGAGCACGACCTGCGCGATCGGCAGCGACGGCACCCCGGGGATCGGGAGGAACAGCGTGACCCGCTCCCGCGGGAACAGCCGGCCGTACGCGCCGAACGCCGCCAGGATGCCCGCGGACGCCCCCACGAGGACGGTCGAAGCGCCCGCATGCACCGCGAGGAACACGCCGGCCCCGAAGGCCCCGCCGGCGAAGAAGAGGACGGCCCAGCGCACGCCGCCGATCCGCTCCTCGAACCCCGGCGAGATCAGGATGAGCCCGAGGAGGTTGAGGAGGACGTGCGTCTCCGACGCGTGCACGAACTCGAATGTGATCCAAGTCCACGGCGCGGGCCAGACGCCGGGACCGAAGCGCAGCCCGAGGTCCCCGAGCAAGGGCGAGGCGAGGACGAACGGCCCGCCGGCGGACGCGACCTCGAGCGCGTACACGGCGAGGATCGCGACGCCGTAGACGAGGGAGACCAACGCCCGCCGCGCGAAGGCGTACGCGGTCGCGAGGACGATGACCCCGAGGGCAGCGACGGACGACGTGTCCACGCCCCTCGGAATTGACGCGCGCCCTTAAACCCGTGAGGAGTGGACGCACGCACCGGAACCCCCGCCGCCTGACGCCGAGAGGCAACGCGATGCTTCCCTGCCTTGCCCGTCACGTCAGAGGAGACGTCCGAAGCCCAGCGTGATTTCAGGAGTCGGGCGGACGCGGCGGATCGATCCGACCCCGGTCCTTCGGGGGCCTATAAACCACAAGCCTATCGCCCCCGAAAATGGGAGGCAAACCCATTTCCCCCCTTATCTCGTCGGCAAGGGGGATGCGTCGCCGCGCTTGGCGGCGTCTAGAAGCGCTGCTCTTCTCCGCCATTCTGGCAGCGCTGACGCTCTTCCCCCCGGCGGCGGCGCCCGACACGATCCCCCCGGCGACCGTGGTGGACCTCCTCGTCGCGTACGTGAACCAGACATCCGCCACGCTCCGATGGACGGCGCCCGGGGACGACGGCACGATCGGCACGGCGACGTGGTACGATTTCCGGTACACGACCGCGGGACCGATCGCGGATGCGAACTTCTACTCCGCAACGCACTACGAGCTCCCGTTCTTCCCGCACGCCCCGGGCACGACGGAGGAGGTGACGATCCCGGGATTGATCCAAGGAACGACCTACTGGTTCGCGCTCATGTCGTCGGACGAGGTGCCGAACTGGTCCGGCGCGTCGAACAGTCCGTCGGCCGTCCCGAGTCCGTCCACGAACCAGCCGCCCGTCGCGTCCGTCGTGTTTTCTCCCGCTACTCCCCAACCGCTGCAGGCGGTCACGTTCAATGCGTCCGCCTCGTACGATCCGGATGGGACGATCGCATCGTATGCGTGGACGTTCGGAGACGGGACAAACGGAAGCGGCCGCACCGTGACCCACGCGTACCCCGACGCAGGGCAGTACACCGTCACCTTGACGGTGACGGACAACGGCGGCCTGACGGCAATCCACTCGGAAACGGTGACCGTCGCCGTGACGTCGGGCGTTGCGTGGGACCTCGCCATCCTTGTCGCGATCCTCGCGGGCGGCCTCGGCGTTGCGTTCGTGGTGGCGGTCCGCCGGAGGCGCGGCGGAGAGGAGACTCCCCGGCCAGCGGCGGCCGTGGCGCCGGCGGAGCTCCGGCCGGGCCGGGCGTATCTCGCCGAAGCACCGCGGCCCCGCCCGTCCCTGAGGCTCCTGGAAAGTGTGGACGGCGGCACGCGCCCGGTCCTCGCGATCAGCCGAGCGGACTTGGATCGGGACCGTACAGGTCGCGACGGGTCGAACCTGCGTTGCTACCGGCTCGTAGACCGGGGCAGCCCCCGCGGAGAAGGTCTCCTCCCGCCCTCCTTGGAGCGAGCGGGTCTCCTCGTGGAGGAGTTCCTGGCGGCGGAGCCGCGCGGCATGGTGTTCCTCGAGGGGATCGAATTCCTGAGCGACAACAACAACTTCGCGGGCGTCCTGCGCCTCGTTCGGCTCATCGTCGATCGGGTTGTCCGGACCGACCACGTGTTCCTCGTGTCCGTCGCTCCCGGGATCCTTTCCGTCGAGGATTTACGGCGGCTGGAAACGGAGATGGAGGTCCTCCCGCCGGCCGCTTCGTGACCGGGGGCCGCATCGATCCGACGCCCGTGTTATCATGCGCGATTGCAGACGGAGAAGGCTTATGCATCGACAGGACGAGAATGCCGCGTGTCTTCCGCGTTGCCGACGTACGTCCAAGGTCTGGATGACGCGTTGGGCGGCGGCATCCCCCGGAAGCACACGGTGCTCGTCCTCGGCGGCCCGGGGACGATGAAGACGGCCCTCACGTACAGCATCTTGTGCAACAACGAGAGGCGAGGGATTCGGTCTCTGTACATCTCCCTCGAGGAGAGCATGGAGAGCATCGCGGAGAGCATGGCAGCGATGGGGTTGCGCAGCGAGCCACCGGACGAGTCCCGAGACCCGGCCATCCTGGACGTGGGCCGACTGCGGTTGGAAGTCGAGAAGGCCGGTTCATCCGGGAACTGGCTCGTCATCCTGAAGGCGCTCGCCCGCGAGGCGGTCGAGGGCAGCCATTGCGAGTTGATCGCCTTGGACTCCCTCGAGGCCCTTTACGCGTTAGTCAACCCGTCGAAGCCTCGCGAAGAGGTCTTCCAACTGTTCGGCTACTTCCGGGATCTCGGCACGACGAACATCTTCATCTCCGAACTGCCGCTCTCGGGCCCGATCCCGACCAACTACGGGGTCGAGTTCCTCTCGGATGGCATCTTCCGCCTGACCCGCTTCGAGATCCACGACACGGATGTGCAGTTGCGCCTCCAGATCGTCAAGATGCGCAAAGTCAACCACGAGACCGGCGTCTACTCTCTCCACTTCGAGCATGGCAAGTTCTTGCTTGCGAAGGCCATCGTCGAGGAAGAGCCGCGCCCGTGGTCGCAACGGCCCCGGGATCACTAGCGCGGAACCGCGGCTCCCTCGCGCCGAGACGCTCCTCGCTACGGAGCGCAGCCACCCGCCAATCACACGAACTTGTCGAGGATCCGCGCGATCTGCTCCGCGGCGTGGCCGTCCCCGAAGGACTTCGACTTCGTGCCCGCGGGGTTGAATTTCTCGATCGCGTCGAGGATGTCCTCCGGCTCCGTCCCGACGAGCGCGTTCCAGCCGTCCTCGACCGTCTCGATCCACTCCGTCTCGTCGCGGAGCGTCACGCACGGGACGCCGAAGAAGTATGCCTCTTTCTGCACGCCGCCGGAATCCGTGAGGACCTTCGACGCCCCCATCAGCAGCGCGATGAAGTCGAGGTAGTCGACGGGGTCGATCGCCTTCACGCTGGCGCGGAGCGGCTCCCAAAGCCCGAACGCTTCCAGGTTCTTCCGCGTCCTCGGATGGACCGGGAACACGATCGGTCGACGCGAGCGGCCGAACGCGCGGACGATGCCCTCGAGTACCTGCCGGTCGTCCACGTTGCCCGGTCGGTGCAGCGTCGCCAGCAGGTACTCGCCCGGCGTCACGCCGAACCGGGCCGAGACGTCGCGGGACCGCGCGGCCTGCGCGCTCTGCAGGGCGATGTCGTACATGACGTCCCCGACCAGGTGCACGCCCCGCTCGATCCTCTCGCGGGCGAGGTTGTCGACCGCCGTCTGCGTCGGGCAGAACAGGACGGTGGACAGTTGATCCGCGACGATCCGGTTGATTTCCTCCGGCATCGCGCGGTTGTAGGAGCGGAGGCCCGCTTCGACGTGGCCGAGGGGCACGCCCATCTTCGACGCGACGATCGCGCCGGCGAGCGTCGAGTTCGTGTCGCCGTACACGAGGACGAAGTCCGGCCGCTCTTTCTCAAGCACGCCCTCGAGCGCGCGGATCATCTCGGCGGTCTGCCAGGCGGCGCTCCCGCCTCCGATTCCGAGGTTGTAATCGGGGCGCGGTATGTCGAGGACCTCGAAGAAGACGTCGGACATGTTGTCGTCGTAGTGCTGGCCCGTGTGGACGAGGATCTCCTCGTTGTGCTGCCGCACTTCGCGGCTCACGGGCGCAGCCTTGATGAACTGCGGTCGCGCGCCGACGACGCTCGCGATCTTCACGGACCGTGGGAGCGAGGCGACGACATATAATCGTTCTCGTGTTTCGTCACGAGGTTGAAACTTTTATCCGGCAGGGCCGCATGCGCGCGGATGTGAAGGTCGCCGTGGTGGGCCTCGGCTACGTCGGCGTGCCCCTCGCCGCGGCCGTCGCCGCGACCCGCGCGTCCGTCGTCGGGATCGACATCGACCCGGAGAAAGTCGAGGCGGTGAACGCGGGCCGAACCCCGCTCCGCGGACGCGAGCCGGGCCTCGCGGAGCTCCTGAAGACGCAAGTCGCGAAGGGACGTCTGCGCGCGTCCCTCGACCCCGCGGACGCGTCCGATGCGGACGTCGTCGCGGTGTGCGTCGAGACGCCGATCGAGCCCGGGACCCATGACCCGGAGTACAAGGCGCTCCGAGCCGCGCTCGCGACGATCGGCCCCCACCTGAAAGACGGCGCCCTCCTGACGATCGAATCGACGCTCGCCCCGGGCACGATGGCGAAGGTCGTCCGGCCGGCGATCGAGCGCGCATCGCGCCGCAAGGCCGGCCGTGACTTCCACCTCGTCCACTGCCCCGAGCGGCTCACGGCGGGGAAGCTCCTCGTGAACCTGACGACGCTCCATCGCATCCTCGGCGCGAACGAACCGGTCGGCCTGCGCAAAGGCCTCGCCTTCTACCGTCGCTTCGTGAAGGCGGAGATCCATCCGACGGACTGGACGACCGCGGAGGTCGTCAAGACGGCGGAGAACGCGTACTGGGACGTGCAGATCGCCTTCGCCAACGAGGTCGCGCTGATCTCCGAGGAACTCGGCGTGAACGCGTACGAGGTGCGGGAGCTCGTCAACACATGCCCGTTCCGCATGATGCTCGTGCCCGGCGCCGGCGTCGGTGGCCACTGCATCCCGAAGGACCCGTGGCTCCTCGTCGGGCCCGCGGTGCAGACGAAGCCCGAGCTCATCCCGACCGCCCGCGCGGTCAACGACTTCATGCCGCTCCGGATGGCGCGGCTCGTGGAAGAAGCGCTCGCGGCGTCCGGCCGCAAGCTGAAGGGCGCCCGCGTGGCCGTGCTCGGCTTCGCATACCGCGAGAACACGGAGGACGCCCGGAACACGCCGGCCAAGGAGATGGTGCAGGAGCTCCGACGTCGCGGCGCGGACGCGGTGATCCACGACCCGTTCGCGCGATCGGAACGCGGATACACGATCGTGCGCGACCTGGGAGCGGCGGTCAAAGGGGCCGATTGCGTCGCGATCGTCACGGCGCACGACGCGTACCGCAAGCTCTCCCTCGCGTCGTTGCGGCGCGGGATGCGGCGACGCGTCATCGTCGACGGACGCAACGTGTTCGACGGCCCGGAGGTCGTGAAGGCCGGGTTCGTCTACCGCGCGATTGGCAAAGGTCAGTTCTGATTCTCGCTCGCCGACCGCATCAGAGGAGCTGGACGACCTGCCCCTTGCGATGGCTCTCCGTCGCGGCCTCCGCGACGCGGAGCGTCTCCAGGGCGTCCTCGCCCGTGACGAGCGGGGCGCGCTTGTCCCGCACCGCCGCCAGGAAGTCCTCAAGTTCGCGCTTAAGCGGCTCCTCCTTCCGCACGTGGATCTGCTGGGAGTGGTGCTCGAGCGGGAGCTGATACAGGTTGAACGGATCGAGGGGGCCCAGGGTGCTCGCGCTCACCGTGATCGACTGCTCCGTGTAGTCGACCTCGACGAAGTTCTGCAGGCACGTCAGGCTGAGCCGGCGGACCTTCATCGGCGTGAGCCAATTGACCTCGACGAAGCCGTTGACCCCGTTCGCGAACTTGAGCAGGATGTTCGCATGGTCCTCGAACTTCTCGTGCATCTTCCGTCCGCCGAGGGCGAAGACGCTCTCGATCGGGTGGCCGACGAGGTATCGCATGACGTCGATGTCGTGGACGCCGAGGTCCATGACGACGCCGACATCCCGCACCCGGCCAGGGAACGAGCTCACGCGCCGCGCCGACGCGGTCACGAGGTCGCCGTACTGCCCCGCGTCGAGCGCCTTCTTGATCGCCGCAATCGTCGGATTGTGCCGCTCGATGTGTCCGACCGCCAGCACGACGTGGGCGTCCCGGGCGGCGTCGACGATCCCCCGCGCCTCCGGCACGCTGCCCGCCATCGGCTTCTCGACGAGGAGGGCGGTGCCCGACGCGATGACGTCGCGCGCGACCGCCGCGTGCAGGTGGGTCGGGACGCACACGCTGACGGCGTCGAGGTCCTCCTCGAGGAGGGACCGGTGATCCGTGAAGTAGCTCACGTTGAAGCGGTTCGAGACCATTCCGCCGGCGTTGACGTCGGGGTCCGCAATGCCGACGACGTCCGCGATCTCGGAGTACACGCGCGCGTGGTTCTGGCCCATCGCCCCGACGCCGATCACGCCGACGCGCATCGCCACAGGGCTGCGAATGAGGCGTCGGGATATAAACGCGCGGCGGGGGGCCGCCCGGAATCGGACACATCTGATAATGACTCGGGAACCTTTACGTCGTACCCGTCGAACTGATGGATGATGCGAACGGGCTGGGTCCTCGTCGCGATCGTCCTCCTCGCGCTCGCCCCCGGCGTGCGGGCGGATCCCGCGGTCACGCAGTCCGGACCGGGCAGCGCGCTTGCGCAATGGACGTTCTCGAATCCGGCCAACTACAGCCTCTCGAACGCGATCCTCGGTGCCGGCGGAGCGTCCCTCGGTTGGCTCTCGGGCTCCCTCGTTGACACGAACGCCCCGGACTTCGGCCAGGCTCTCACGCGGACGAACCTCGACCTCGGTAGCCAGACCGGCGCCGTCCGGATCGCGGACACCTCGATGCAGGGGCCCGTGCAGACGGTCGACATGTCGAACTCGCCATCGGCCGTGGCCGACAACACCCTGCAGGTCGCTCAATCCGACACCAACTACGGCGGCGATCCGGACCTGGTGGTCGGGTTCTGGGGCGCGAATGTCTGGAGCCGTTCGATCGTCCAGTTTCCGCTCTCCTCGCTGCCTTCGAACGCCACGGTCCGATGGGCGACCCTCAGCCTGTACATGCACGCCGCGGCCACGAACGACGCCATGACGATCGGCGTGTACCGGATCACGAGCCCCTGGACGGAGTTCGGCTCGTCGTGGGACCTGGAGTACGGCGTGACCGAGTGGAACTCGACCCTCAACGGCACCGGCGGCGGGGACTTTGACCCGGGTGCCGTGGACGCCGTCTCGGGCGTGACCGATGTCCCGGGCTGGTACCTGTGGAACGTGACAACGGTCGTAGAGTCCTGGTGGTCCGGCGCGAACCCGAATCAGGGCCTGCTGCTCCGCCAGGTCGACGACGAAGCGAGTAACCCGCTCGGCCAGAAGTTCTTCAACAGCAGCGATTCGACGAACGTGACGTCGCGGCCCCGCCTGACGATCACCTTCACGACGCCCAGTTCGGTCGGCGTGCTCGAATCCCGGAGCTTCGACGCGGGGGGCCAGGGGTTCTGGGGGACGATCGATTGGAACGCGACGCTCCCGCTCGGGACGTCGATCGAGATCCGAACCCGCACCGGGAACTCGCCCGTCCCGGACGGAACCTGGAGCGGGTGGTCGGTCGCCTATCCGACGTCGGGTCAGCCCCTCGTCTCGCCGCCGTCGAGGTACCTCGAGTACCGAGCGCGACTCTTCACCCCGAACTCCCAGTCGCCGAGCCTCCTGGACGTCGGGGTGGGATTCGTCCGCCACCTGGCCGCGGGATCCGTGACGACGGACTCCTTCGCCCCGGCCGGCGTGGTGGCCTGGGGCGTCCTCTCGATGACCGCGAGCCGGCCCGCCAACACGGACGCGACCCTCGCCTACAGCGTGGACGGCGGCTCGTCGTGGATCCCGGTGGCGTCGGGTGCCGATCTCTCGTCCGCGCCGATCGGCACGATCCGGTTGCGGCTCTCCCTCACGACGGCCAACACGACGGACAGCCCGCTCGTCGCATCGATGGCCCTCTCCTTCACGACATCCGCGGCCGTGGCCGGATTTTTCGGCGTGCCGTACTGGGTCCCGTTGCTTTCCCTGCTCGCGATCCCCATCTGGCTCATGGCCCGTCGGGCCTTGCGCATACCCTTCCACCCGACCGACGCCTTCCTGATCCTCGAGGACGGTCGCCTCGTCGCCCACACCGGGCACGGGGAGGGCGCGTTACGCGACGAGCTCGCGACCTCCGGGATGCTTACCGTCGTCGCGAGGTTCGTGAAAGATTCCTTCACGGCGGGATCCGGCCGACCCGGGGAGCTCCGAAGCCTCCAGGTCGACGACCGCCACGTGTCGATCGCGAAAGACGCGTTCCTCTATCTCGCCATCGTCTCGACGGGCGAGCGGCCTCGGACTCTTCCCGACTCAATGACCGGCTTCCTGGCGACCCTTCGGGAGGCCCACGGACCCACCCTCGCGGCGTGGGATGGCTTCCGGGAGAGCGTCGTGGATGTCGAAGCGCGCCTGAAAACGTTCCTCGATGGCCTGGCGAGGAAGGCCCGCCGCTCGCCCAATTCGCATGCGTGATAATCGGTCCGAAAGCGTATAGGCCCGAGCGACCGACCCCTGCCTGCAATGCGGCCCGGTGCCACTGAGCGCCCGGCGCGCCCGGATGTTACGTTCAAAGTCTGCCTCGCGGGCGACCCCGGCGTCGGGAAGACCTCCCTCGTCCGGAGGTTCCTCTCGAACACGTTCGATGGAGAGTACATTCACACGCTCGGCACGAAGGTATCGTCGAAGCACATCGAGATCGACGATCCGGATCACCCGGGCGTCCCGATGACGGTCGGGGCGACGGTCTGGGACATCATGGGAGACCCGGGCTTCCGCGAGCTCCTGAAGGAGGCGTTCTTCAACAACCTGGGAGCCTTGCTCCTCGTGGCCGACGGGACGCGGTTCGAGACCGTGTACCTGCTCACGGAATGGTACGATGCGGTGCGCAGCGTCTGCGGCGAGGTCCCGACCGTGGTCTTGATCAACAAGTCGGACGTGGCCGCGTTGGCGCGCGTCGAGGCCGCCGCCGCCGACGTATGCGAGCCGATCGGATGCCATTGGCTCGTGACGAGCGCGAAGACCGGGGAGAACGTCGAGCAGGCGTTCCGCCTCGTGAGCCAGCTTTACGTGAATCGGGCCCGGGCCATGAAGGGGAAGATCGATCTCTCCACCGAACGCCCTGCCGTCTACGTGACCGGCAAAGCCTTCTAGCACGGGACATGGCGGTTCGAAGCGTTCATATCGACGGGCGCATTCGGCTCCCTCGGAGCGGTGCATCCATGGCGCTCGATCCGGTCTGCGGGAAGCCGATCAACGCGCACACCGCGTACTGGATGATCTGGTACCGCGGCACGCCGTATTACTTCTGCTCCGAGGAATGCCAGCTCAAGTTCGATCGCAAGCCGGAACAGTACCGTCTCCAGGCGCTGGAGCGGCGCGAGAAAGCCGCCGTGTACTGATCCGCCGCCGTCGCCGACCGCAGCATCATTCGAGCGAGCGCAGCGCCTCCGCCGGCGGCATGCGGGCGGCGCGGATCGCCGGACTCGCCGTCGCGAGGACGGACCCGAGGAACGCGATGCCGCCCAAGAGCAGCAGGCGTTCCCACGGGATCACGAACGCGGCCTGTTCGGCGAAGAAGCGGAGGTATAGGTCATACGAGAGGGCAACGCCCAACGCGACCCCCAGCGCGATGCCCGTCAACGCGATGAACGAGAGTTCGAACAGGAACGACTTCAGGACCATTGACTTGCGGAACCCGATTGCGCGAAGCGCGCCGGTCTCCTGCCGTCGCTCCACGACGTTGCGCATCGTGATCACGCCGAGGCCCGCGATCCCGACGATCAGGCCGAG
>WNGF01046121.1_pt1 | contig 10933 bp, 11 predicted proteins | sample 5400641 | NCBI WGS metagenome assembly WNGF01 (sample SAMN13153371, study PRJNA577476) | soil metagenome | isolation source: 80 cm soil or saprolite under grassland replicate 2 | place: USA:California | collected 2016-06-15 | reverse complement strand
CAAGATCTTCTGCTGCGCGAACTGCGCGCGCCTGTCGGGAACGCGCGAGTTACGCGATCGCGCCTAATTCCGCCCCTCGCCCTGGCTGAGCGGCACCGTCACGGTTGCCGTTGCCGTCGAGACATTTCCGTCCAGATCCGTCGCCGTGATGGTGATCGTGTAGGTCCGGCTGCTTCCGGTTCCTGATCGCTCCGCGCGCAGACGCACCTCATGTGGATTGACGATTTCCCAATCGGAGGGGAGCGAATTGCTACGCTTCGGAGTTCGAAAACCGCTCTACACCCGTTCCTCTTCGCCCTTCGGGAGGTCCCAGCGCTCGGTGATGCGCTCGTGCGTCAGCCAGCGCTCGCAGTCGAGTGCGGCCATGCAGCCGGTTCCGGCGGCGGTGACCGCCTGCCGGTAGACGTGATCGACGACGTCGCCGCACGCGAACACACCTTGAATGTTCGTCGCGGTGGAGTGCGGATGCGGAAGGACGATGTAGCCGCGCTCATCGAGGTTGAGCTGTCCGGCGTACGCCGCGGTGTTCGGCGTATGGCCGATGGCCACGAAGAGTCCCTGCGCGCTCATGTCGGAAATCTGATTCGTCTGCAGATTGCGAATCTTCAACGAGGTCACGCCGCCTTCTTTCGAGCCGACGACTTCCTCGACCGTCGAGTTGAAGACGAACTGGATCTTCGCATTGCCGAGCGCGCGCTCCTGCATGATCTTCGACGCGCGCAGCTCCTCGCGCCGATGGATTACCGTGACTTTCGAAGCGAATTTCGTGAGAAATGTCGCCTCTTCCATCGCCGAGTCGCCGCCGCCGACGACCACGATGTTCTTGCCTTTGAAAAAGAATCCGTCGCACGTCGCGCAGTAGGAGACGCCGAATCCCTGCAGCGCTTTCTCCGAGGGAAGACCGATCTGCATCGCCGACGCGCCCGCGGCGATGATCAGCGCGTAGCACTCGTACTCGCGTTGATCGGTGGTGATCACGAACGGATGCGTGCGCAGGTTCACTTTCTCGACCTGCTCCATTCGAAACTTCGCGCCGAAACGCTCCGCCTGCAGCCGCATCAGATCCATCAGCTTGGGTCCGAGGATGCCTTCGGGAAAGCCAGGATAGTTTTCGACATCGGTGGTAATTGTGAGCTGCCCGCCGGGCTGCAGACCTTCGAGCACCATCGGCGCGAGGTTGGCGCGCGAGAGATAAATCGCCGCAGTGCATCCCGCGGGTCCGGAGCCGATGACGATGACCTTGTAATCGGTGATTCGTTCCATTGCCGCGCGATTCTACAGTGCCGGGTGCCGGGTGCCGAGTGCCTGGATGAACGCTTCGCCAAGAACGCGCTTCTGCCATTCGCGCATGGCGGGGATGTGATCGAGGTCACCGATCGTTGCGATTGCGGTGAGAACGTGCCGCGGGGCGAGCACACCCGGATCGAGCTTCAGCTCCTTCGCTTTCTTGTCGCGCACGTCTTTGAGCCGCGACACGCGCGACTCGACCGCCTTGTCGCGCGACCACTGTTTTGCTTCGTTCTTCTCCGGCAGCATCTCCTCGGGCAGGGCCAGCGCTTCGCGCACCCGGCGAAGAATCTCGCGTTCGTAGCGTCGCCGATGTGCCGGCGACAACCCTTTGATTCCGTTCAGCGCCTCGACGGTGCCTGCTTTGGCGCGGGCGACCTCGAGGATCAGATCATTGCCGAAGATCTTGAACGGCGGGCGATCCGCCGCTCGGGCCATCTCGTCGCGCCACTCGTACAGCGCGCGGACGATTGCCAGCGACCGGCGATCGAATGCGTTGATGCCTTTGAGGCGCCGAAAGCCTTCGCCATTGTCTTCGCGCTCACTGAAGCGGATCGTCGCCAGGCGCGCGAATTCCTCTTGCGCCCACTCCCAACGGCCAATCTCCAGCAGCTCGCCGCGCATCGTGTCGGCGAGCTCGATCAGGTGGCGCGTGTCCGACGCTGCGTACTCCAGCATGACGCGCGGCAGCGGGCGCATCGCCCAGTCCGCGCGCTGATGCGTCTTGTCGACGGTCACCGCGAAGTAGCGCTCGAGCAGCGCCGCCAGTCCGATGGCGTCGTAGCCTAGAAATTGGGCGCAGATCATGGTGTCGATGACGTTGGCGATGGTGAATCCGAAATCACGATTGAGAATGCGCAGATCGTAATCTCCGCCATGCAACACTTTCGTGATGCGTTCGTTTGCGAGAATCGCCCCGAACGCGGAGAGATCGATCTTGCGCAGCGGATCGATCACCAGATCTTCGCCGGGAATGGAGATCTGGATCAGGCACACCTTGTCGAAATAGGAATGCAGCGAGTCCGCTTCGGTGTCGACGGCCACCTTCGGTTGCGCGGCGACGCGCTTCATCGCACCGTCGAACGGCGCCTGTGTGTCGATCCAGATCATTGCGCCGCGCCCCGTAATCCGATCGACGTCAGCGTCTCGTTGTAGCGCGCGTGGTCGAAATCGGCAGTGGACATGAGCTGGCGCACGCCCGCGGCGTCTTCGCTGAGGGTCAGCAGCAGCGCGAGATCTTCCGGCGAGGCGACGCGAAGATCATCGACGGTGCGCGCCGCGGCGATCATCTTCGCGTACAGTGCGTTGCTGGCGACGAGCACGTGGATGCGAACGTCGTCGAAGTGCAGCGGAATCAGATCGAGCTCTTCGCTCCCATCGATTTCGTCGCGGTCGACTCGAAATCCGCGATTGGAGGCCATCATGGCCACCTGATTCTTCTGCTCCGGTTTCATGAGCGCGACGACGTCGATCGATCCTCCGTCGATCGTGCCGCCGAGCCACGCGGCGCGGGCGATGCCGCCGACGAAAACGGATTCCAGCCGAAGTCTGGACAAGAGATCGCGAATTGCGTCGATGGCCCTCGCGTATCGCGGGCTCAGCTCGATCACAGAAACTCCAGCACGCGGGCAACGTGCTCCCACTGCGTCGCCCCATTTCCGATGGCCACTCGGATGCCGAGACAGTTTTTCAGCCGGGTGTGCGAGACGAAGAGGCGCCCCGATGCGTTCATCCGTTCGATCAGCTCGGCGGTCGCACCATCACCACTTTTCTTGCGGAAGACGACGACGCTGAACGACTGCGGCGCGAGGAGCTCGATGTCGTCGCGTTTTGTGAGCTCGGCGACGAGCCGCTGCGCGAAGCCAATGTGATCGCTCAGCGCGCGAAAACGGCGGCCGAGCTGCAGCCCGTAATCCATGTAGTTCACTTCCGCGGAGTCCGACGTTTTCAGATATTCGGGGATCAGCGAAAATGTTTGGCGCAGCACATCGGGCTTGCGCGTGTAGAGCACGCTGCAATCGATCGGCGTGAAGAGCCATTTGTGCGGATTGACGACCACGGAGTCCGCACCTTCGATGCCGTTCCACAGCCAGCGAAGCTCCGGAACGATCGTCGCGGAGCCAGCGTACGCGGCGTCGACGTGCAGCCAGATCTTCTCGCGGCGGGCGATCGCAGCGATCTGGGGCAGCGGATCGACGGACGCCGTCGACGTCGTGCCGAGGGTCGCGGTGATGGCGCACGGCAGCGCGCCCGCGGCGCGATCGCGCTCGATCGCCGCGTCGAGCGCATCGACGCGCATGCGAAAGGCGTCGTCGCTCGGGATCCGCTCGACGCCGCTCACGCCGAATCCGAGCGCCAGCGCCCCTTTTTCAATCGAGGAGTGCGCCTGCTCCGAACAATAGACTTTGAGCGGCGGCAGATCGCGCCCGGCCATTCCTTTGCCTCGAATGTCGAGTCCGAGGGCTTCGCGGGCGGCGGCGAGGGCGAGGAAGGAGTTGATCGACGCCGTGTCATTGATGATCCCGAACAGTCCGTCGGGAAGGCCGAGCGACTTGCGGAGCCAGGAGAGCGTGACCGTCTCCAGCTCCGTGAGCGAGGGAGAGGTCTTCCACAGCATGCCGTTCGCATTGAGCGCGGCGGTGAGCAGCTCCGCGAGGATGCCTGCTTGCGAGCCGGTGATCGAGAAGTAGGCGAAGAACGCCGGATGATTCCAGTGCGTGACGCCGGGAATGATTTTCGATTCGAATTCGCCGATCAGCTCTTCGTACGACCGCCCGTTTTCGCTCGGCGTTGAGGGAAATTGCGACGCGATATCGCCGGGCTTGACGCGCGAGAGGACGTCATAGCCGTCGACGCGGTCGAGGTAGTCAGCCACCCAGTCGATCAGCCGGTGGCCGGCGGCGCGGAAGTCATCACTCGAAGGGTCGAGCTTCGGCATCCGGCGATTCTTGTCCGCCGGTGGCGTCGTTCGCAAGCATCAGATCTTTCGGGCCCACAGTTCTTCCTTTTCAGCCGCGTAGTTTGCCAGCATCAGAAACACGACAACGGTGATGGGAATGGCAATCTGGTCGGTCAGGCGCGACCACGAGGTGGCGACGTGCCATCCCACATCGTGCGGCGTGGCGAAGTACGACCCGACATAAAACGCGAGCTGCACGACGGTCACCAGAAGCACGAATTTTTCGCGCCGGCGCATCGCCGCGGGCGCGATCAGAACTCCTGCAAGGACGACGACCCAGAACCACGGCTCATACAGCCGCCGCGCGAGGAACATGAGAATCGCTCCGGCGTGCGGGAGGCGTTCGAGCGCGCGGCTCATCGCCGAGCCGCTGACGATGTCGGTCGGCAGAGTGTGCGTTGCGCGCAGGATCAACCAGGGCGCGGCGAGTGCGAGCGACGGCCAAAGGCGCAGCAGGTCGCGCGCACGGACGACGAGCAGCGCGATGGCCACGGCCACAAGCAGCGCGACGCCCTCATTTTTCACGTTGGCAGCCAGTCCCAGGAGCAGGGCACCGTGCCGCCAGGCAGTGCGGTCCTCGAGCTGCAGCGCGCGCCGGATGAACAGCACTCCCGCGGCGCCGTACGCGATCAGCGGTCCCTCAGCCAGACCGGGATAGCGGCTCGCCGCGAGGCCGACGACGATCAACGTGACCAGCGCCGCCGGCACCACCGACGACTCGCGCGCCGCCAGATCGCGCACGATCAGCAGCAGCGCCGCTGCCCAGGCGACCGACAGCAGTCCGAGCCAGCGGTCGCTCCATCCGCCGTTCAGCAGCGCGACGAAATCGAAATTGAGCGGCACGAGCAGCGGATAGTCGGGATGGACGTACGTGTTCCAACGGCTTTCGAGAAAGCGCCAGTCGATGCCGCCGCGCTCGAGGAAAACGCGCGCCTTCATCCCCCAGATCGCCCAGAAATCCCACTCCCAAAGCGGAGCAGCGGTGGCGAAGAGCGCGAAACCGGTGATCGATACAACTGTGGGGATATCGAGCCAGTGGAGTTTTTGTTGCTCAGTTGCTGGGTTGCTCGGTTGCTGAGTGTTCTTCCCCCTCAGCAACCAAGGAACCAAGCAACCAAGCAACCCACCTATAGTAGCCGTTAGCATAGTCCACTGAATGTGCAAAATCGCCAGGCGATCACAACGGCCAGCATCTCAGTGCCGCAGCAGCACGCCCCCCTCCCCCTCCCACACCACCTCCGCCCGTCCCGGCGGCCGTGTCATGTGCCAGCCGGCGATGTAGCGCGCGTCGCGGACATTCTCGGGATGCGGCCGGTTATCCTCGGTCACCAGCGGGAGCACTTCCCGCCCAGCGAGAAAGTAACTCGCGCGGTAGTACGCGTACGAATAGCCGTCATCCCACTTCAGCATCGGCACGACGATCACCACGGAGTCACCGTTGCGCGTGTGCTCGCGCACCTGCTGGATGAAACGCGGGTACTGCTGCCAGTTACCGTCGGGCCAGCGCCGCAGAATGGATGACAGTGTTCGTCGATTGGTAAAAGAAACTTGCAGCAGTTGTGGCTCAATGCGGAGAGCCACGATGGCCACGAGGCAGGCAAACGCGAGAACGCGTCGAAGGTTGGCCGTTGGCCGTTGGCCGTTGGCCGAGAGGACGCTCACTTCATGTCAGTGTAACGGCGAACGGCGAACGGCGTACGGCCAACTACGACGCGCCGCGGCCCAGCAGTACGGCGGGAATGGTGCGCAGGAGAATCTTCAGATCGAGCGACGGCGACCAGTTGTCGATGTACTGCAGGTCCATCTGCATCCAGCGGTCGAAGTCGACGTTGTTTCGTCCATTGACTTGCCACAGGCATGTGAGTCCTGGCTTCATCGAGAGGCGCCGCCGTTGCCAGCGGTGATACGAGCGAACTTCTTCGGGGATGGGCGGGCGCGGACCGACGAGGCTCATGTCGCCCTTGAGCACGTTCCAGAGCTGCGGGAGCTCGTCGAACGAGAACTTCCGCATGATGCGTCCGACCGCCGTGATGCGCGGGTCGTTGGTCGCCTTGAAGACAGGACCGGTCATCTCGTTGAGGTGACTGACTTCACCGAGACGCTCGTGCGCGTTGGCGATCATCGTGCGGAATTTGTAGAGCGTGAACGTGCGGCCGTTCAGGCCGATGCGCTTCTGCTTGAAGACCACTGAGCCGGGCGATGTCAGCTTGATCGCCAGCGCGGCCAGGACGATCACCGGAAGCGAGAGGCCGAGCAGCATCAGCGACACAGCGATATCGAGCATGCGCTTGGCCGCGAGCTGCGTCTCGTTCGAGGGCGTGGTGGTGAAGGTGAGGAAGGGAATGCCCTCCAGCTCCTCCACTTCGATCCGTGCGAGGCGGTTCTGGAAGAAGTTCATCGCCACGCGGGCGCGGATGCCGAGCTCCTCGCACAGCAGGAAGATCTGCTTCATCTCATCGAGCTTCTTCCGCGTGACGGCGAAGACGATCTCGTCGACGATCTCCGGAAACTCACCGCGTTCGAGCAGCGAGCGAATCTCGGGGACCGTGCCGTAGACGCGATATCGCGCCCAGCCGTTGGGCAGCCGATGTCCGTCGGAGACGAAACCGAGGATCTTGTAGCCCCAATACTTGTGGTCGAGGACGAGTCGGGCAACGTCGATGGCCCGTCGTCCGGTGCCGACGATCAGCACCGTGCGATAGTTGAGTCCCTTGGCGCGAACGTAACGCGCGATCACGCGCAGCGAAATCTTCTCCAGGACCAGCAGCAGCGCCGAAAGGACAGCGAAGAGAATGAACCAGGCGCGCGAGAGCTGGCGCAGGGGCAGCAGGTACGCGAGCGTCGCCAACAAGGCGTTGCCGACGAGGACAACGCGGAACACCGTCAGCATCTCTCGGCGGAGCGGGATCGTGCGGTGGCTGTGATAACTGTGATAGCTGAAGAGCAGCACCGACCAGATGATCAGCACCACCGGATAAATCTTCAGATACTCCCGCAGCGGAAAGAGGCCGGTGGGGAATTGCCCGGGGGCGACCAGAGGCAGAAGGAGGTCGCGAATGAAGAATGCAGCGAAAAAAGCGAGAGAAGTGAGAGCCAGGTCAACGAGGTACACGACCCGGGCGATCAGCCGCCACTTCTGCTTAAGCATCGTTCTTTACGCTCGGAATGTACTTCAAAACGCCGCCTTTGCGATATACGCATGTCGCGGCAACAACGTCTAGGTGAGCTCGGCAAAGAGCCGCTCGTAGGCGCCGGCCACCTCGTCCCATCGATATCGCGCTCCCGCCCGCTGCCGCGCCGCCCTCCGCAACTCCTCCAGCTCGACCGGTTTGCGCAGGCCTTCGCGAAGCATTTCTGAAAGAGTCTCCATCGGGCGGAGCTCGAAGTAACGCACCGCATCGCCTCCGACTTCCCGATTCTCCGGTGTATTGTGCGCCAGCACCGCGCCGCCGGAGCCCATCGCCTCGATCAGAGCGGGGTGCGTCCCCCCTACTTCCGTCGCTTGGACGTAGAGCAGCGCGTTGCGCTGCAGCGTTCGGTAGTCGGCGCCGTAAAGCGCACCGGGAAAGCGGAGGTCATCGCTGCGATGCCGATGCAGCTCTTTCACGAGGTCTCGTGCGTAAAGACCTTCGCCGACCATCACGAGAGGTGTAGCGCCGCGGCCCTCCGCGGCGGCCGCCGGGGGCGGCGGCCCTACATTGGCCACCTTTTCGTACGCGAGCACCACCTCCAGCGGGTTGTTCTCCGGCTCGAAGCGGCTCACATAGAGAATGTAGCGGCGAGGCGTGAGGCCGAGGCGCTGGAGAATGTCGGAGTCGGGCTCGTCAGGGAACTCCGCGCCGTACGGAATGACGATTGGATGCGCCCCATAGCGCCTTCGGTAGTACGCCGCGATGACTTCGGCGTCGGCAATGACGCGATTTGCGAACACGACCGACATCGACTCGCCGGCGTGGTAGACGGCGCGGCCGAAAACGTTCCACTTGCGGCGATGGCGCTCGATGCCGTCCACATTGATGACCGCCGGAATGCGCGCCGCTCGCAGCAGCGGCAGCACGAACGCATTCGCCGCGTTGCAGACGAGCACAACGTCGAAATCGCGGCGCAATGCATGGAACGCGGACAACAACGCGTGGCTCACGGTCTCGAAATATTTGTGCCGGATCGAGGGGAGAACGATGCGTTCGATGCCCTTCCAGGTCTTCTCACCATCGCTGCGACAGTAGACGGCCACGCGATGGCCGTGCGCGACGAGTCGCGTGCCTAATTCCGCCGCAAACGTTTCGAATCCGCCGTAGCGCGGCGGCACGCCGCGGGTACCGAGAATGGCGATGTTCAACGAAACCACTCCGCGAGCGCGCGGTCGGAAACGCGGCGGCGTCGCTGAATCGCGCGCCGTTTCTCCATGATCCGGCGGCGGTTGCGCCAAAGCCAGGAAAGCGCCGGCAGCGAACTGCGCTCGACCGTCAACACCGCGCCGATGGTGATCGCGTCGCGCGGCAGCTCGAACGGAGCGTTGCGCAATGCGAGGTAGAGGCCCTCGTTTTTCAGCCGCAGCAGAAATCGATTCTTCACCGAATGCATGTTGATCACCGCCGGAAGCGATCGGCGTCGCTCCGGCGTCACCGTCCTCACGTGATACGCAATCGCCTCGGCAACGTGCAGGGCGCGCCATCCCAAGAGCCTTCCGCGCCAGGCGACGTCGGCGTCCTCGCGATAGGCAAAGAAGTCTTCATCAAAATATTCATCATTAATTGTAACATCATTAATGAATGATTTGCGGCAAACCGCGGCGGCGCCGGAAACGCCGAAGACTTCGCGGTTCGCGGTTCGCGGTTCGCGGTTCGCAGTGATATCGAAATGGGATGTCGTAGCCGCGCGCGCGTATCAGCGTTCCCGTCGCCGCACCGAATTTTTCACCCGCGCGGTCGAGCGCCTCGACGATTTTGGCGAGGTAGTCAGCGGTCAGAAATGCGTCGGGATTGCAGAGAGCCACAAACTCGCCGCGCGCAATGCGGATCGCCTGATTCACCGCCGCGGCGAAGCCACGATTCTGCGGATTGACGATCTGCTGCAACTGCGGAAAGCGCTCGCGGACGCGAGCGACCGAATCATCGACCGAGGCGTTGTCGACGTGGATCAACTCGAGGTCGCGGTGGGCCTGGCCGGCGATGCCCTCCAGGCAGCGCCGCAGATACGGAGCGCTGTTCCAGGTGATCAGGACGACGGTGACCAGTCGCCCCATCGCGTGAATGCTTTCTGGAGAACACCTGCGTACGCCTCGAATGCGGCGCGGCGGCCAACCTCGCGATGCGCAATGCCGGCGAGCGCCGGCAGAAGCCGCAGCAGCATTCCGATGACGATCGTCCAGCGCAACGCTTCGGCCTGCCCCGGCGTGAACCACTTCCGCGCGTAGCGCCACATGTTCCGATACCAGAGATCGATGAATCGGCCGAACGGAACGTGCTCCAGACTCGCGCCGCCGAAATGCTTCGCCTGCGCCGCCGGCACGACCCAGATTTCTTTCCCCGCCGCGGCAAGACGGCGGCAGTAATCGACATCTTCGAACCATGCGGGAAAAAACTGCTCGTCGAGCGGCCCGATCTCATCGAGCACTTCGCGGCGGATCAGAAGGGCGGCGGCGGCCGGCTGATCAATGATCCGCGGCCGCGTCAGATCGAGATCGCGACAACGATAGGAGGCCGTGATCGGATTCGACGGAAAGAGCTTGTCGATCGCCAGCACCTCGGTGACCAACGTCAACAGAGTTGGAAAACGGCGGAGCTGAAATTCGCGCTGCGAGTTGCCTCGCTCGTCCTCGAGCAGCGGCGCCGCGGCTGCGACCGCCGGATGCGTCCTCATAAACTCCACGAGCTCTTTCAAACTCCTCGATCCGAGCTCGCAATCAGGATTCAACAGAAACACGAACGGGCCGCGGACCGAATCGATCGCGCGATTGATCGCACCGGCGAAGCCGTGATTCGTCTTTGACGCGAAGCTGCGGATGTCGTCGGAAACCAACTGCAGCGTCCGATCGGCTGACGAGTTGTCGTAGAGCACGACCTCGTATGACAGCCCCTCGCACGCGGCAGGAATGGAGTGGAGGCAGCGCTCGATCCAGCGCTCGCTGTTCCAGGTGACGATGAGGATTGTCAGTTCCAGATCCTGAGCGGGGAACCCCGCGAAGGATCCCCCACGCTCCTCCTTAGGGGTTCCTTCGCTTCGCTCAGGACTTATGACGCCCATTTCTTCAATCTCTCGACCAGAGGCCGCACCACGACCGGCCAGGCAAACTGCGGCCGCACCCGCTCGAGGTTTGATACGCATTCCGCATGAAAAACGTCGTCCCGCAGCAGCCGCTCGATTGCCGCGGCGACTGCCACTGCATCCGACGGCGGCACGACCAGGCCGAGACCTTGCTGCGCGACCAGCTCCGCCGCGAATCCCTCCTCGGTTGCAATGACAGGAGTTGCAGCGGCGATGGCGTCGAACAGACGCGTTCGGATCGAATAGCGGGCCTCCGCCGTCGAGCGGTGGAGCATCATAGCGATTTTGCTCCTGAGCAGCCATGAAAGGCGCTGCCGATAAGGCACCCACTCGTCGTTCGAGCTGACGTACGGTGTTCCCGAAGTGATCAGCAGGTCGAACCGGCTCTCGCGCCGCCGGTCGATCAGCGCGCGATTCGGG
>WNGF01028861.1_pt1 | contig 10933 bp, 9 predicted proteins | sample 5400641 | NCBI WGS metagenome assembly WNGF01 (sample SAMN13153371, study PRJNA577476) | soil metagenome | isolation source: 80 cm soil or saprolite under grassland replicate 2 | place: USA:California | collected 2016-06-15 | reverse complement strand
AGAAAGCGCGGGAGTCGCTGGAAAAGGCGCGTCAGATCGAACCAAAATCAGTTGGTGTGCTAATTAATCTCGGAAATATCACTGTCCAAGCCAACGACGTCGCCGCGGCGCGAAAATATTTTGAGGAAGCTTTAAAGCTGGATCCGAAGGGCGAATACGCGCAGGAAGCGAAGGAAGCGTTACGAAAACTAAAGAAGAAGTAGCAACCGAAGCCGATTTTCCGGCCGGAGTTTCCATTGGCAGCGCGCGTTCGCGGATGAAAAGAAACATTCTCATTCGGTTTTCGGTTGTTATTGGAACTCTCGCGCTCGCGTGCAGTGCATCAGGCGCGCTTTCGGTGGACGAGCAGGTGAAAATGTTAGCGGCGCGTTATCGTCAAGTCGAAGATCAACTGGCACGCTCGATTCGTTACACCACCAAAGACGAGTCCGGCGGCGCGACAAAAGTTAGACAGGAATGGTACAATGGTGCCGAGGACCTGATCAAGGCCGCAGTCGAACGTAACGATGCCTCTGGACGCGAGCTCACGGAATACATCCCGCACGATTTGGGTAGTGACTTTGGCTGGAGAGGACTGTTCTTACTCACGCGCAAGGAAACGCCGTTGCCTGACGGGGGCACGCAAGTGGAGGAATCGCGAAAATATTTCGGCGAAACCGAGGAAGGTAACGACCAGCTGATTCGCGAGTTGAGAAAGAGCGCGCGTTTCAAACCAAGCGAACCGACCGACACGGTCCATGTGCCGAATGTGGTGGTCGATCTTTCGAAGCAGAACAAAGGCGAGGGCGGCGCCGAAGAATTTGGTTTAGGTGAGCCGCACGAACTTTCCGCCGCGCTGAGGAAAGTCGGGCCGCCGCAATTTTTCGACCCGTTCGCCAACGTCAAAGGCGATAGCAATAAGTTTCGGGTCATCCATGGGAGCGCTTCGCCGGATGGCCGCTACGCCGTTGCGCTGGGATTTGCCCGAAAAGACGTTGATTGGAAAGACTTTCTCCAGAGAATGGATGAGGGGCTGACGGAGGGTGAGGAGGGTTTGCGCAACTACGTTGTTGACCTTGCGAGTCAAAAGATTCTCGGGGAAACAGGCTGCAATTATTTCGGCACCAGTCGGCGTTACAATCATCGGCAATGCATCGTCAGGTGGTCCCCCGACTCGCTGAAGTTTGTGGAGCTCTGGGATGACAAATGGGCGTCCAGCGCCTGTGTGGCGGGAAAGATCAACCCAGGTCCGACGTTCGCCGGCGCGGTGGACCTGAACAAAGCGATCGAAAAGAAAACTTACGCCTTTGTCAAAGAACGGTTCGACCCGGAGGTCGGTGGGAGTCTTTCCCTTCATATCAATAGAGTTGGTGATGACGGCGTGATCGATCTGGATGCGTCAGAGATTAACTCGGGAGTGGGTGAACACAGGGGCGAGACGGTATTTGCGGTGAACGAACGTCTGCGGCTGAGCGACGGGCCTAGGGGGCCGCGTCTCGAAATACTGAAGATGCGTCGACTACCCAACGACTGATGAGCCGAAATTCTTTAGCGGACGTCGCGCTCGTGAAGTGCGCAGCTCTACTTATTTGGATCTTCATTCCCGTCGCGCACACTCGCGCGCAGACGCAGGCGGCTATGAATGCAGAGGTGCGCGCGGATTTTAAGCAAGCCGATGCGGAGCTTAACAAGACTTATCAAGCGCTTCTGGCAAAGCTTCCGGACGCTGCTAGCAAGCAAAAGCTCAAGGAAAAACAGCGAGCATGGATCACGTCTCGCGATGCCGAAACAGCACGCGCAGCGGATGAGGCACGTGGCGGCTCGATGGCTCCCATGCTCCGCTACGAAACGATGGCGGAACTTACTCAACAGCGAATCAAACAGCTAAAGACCAGGCTTACGGACGGCGCGGCTCCTAATGAAAAGGAAGCCAACACGCCGACGCCCAGACCGACAGCGACATCATCGACCTCCACCCAGGGACCAGACGAGAAGCCCGCGGCGGCAGCGCCGAGTCCGAGTTTCGTTTCTCCAGATAAAAAATGGGAATACCTCGGCTGGGAGGACGAACCCAAAATCGTTGCCACCGACACAAAGCGGGTGGTGTTGCATCTTTCGGACCAAGGGCCCGGCAACGTGCTTTGGGCGCCGGATTCAAAACGGTTTGCCTACAACTGGGGACAAGGACGCACGCATCAGACTGCGTTTTATCAATTACGCGACGATCACTGGGTAGCACTAGACTTCCCCGGCGACAATGACGAGTTTGAGAAGCAGCCCAATGACATCGTCGCCGGACAGCTAAAGAAAGAAGGGTTGTCCGAAAAGAAGCTAGAAAAACAGGGTAAGTTCCTGCGGTTGATCTGGTCGACTATGAATGTCGATCGATGGCTCGATTCTAACACTGCAATTGTCCACGTTTCTTTGCGGCAGGTCACCGCACGCAGGGATGCACCTGGCGAAATGGATAATGGCTACGGCGCGGATCTTCTTTTTACATTAAAGTTCGACCCCTCTGGCAAGTGGAAGATCGTTAAAACACATCGGATGTCGGAGAAGGAAATTGAAGCAGAACAACATTAATTTCGGATGAATCGAAATGGCTTAACGACCGTGCTGCTGATTTTTCCGCTTATCGTCGTTTTCTCGACAAACGCGATCGCACAAGAAAAAGCGGAAGTCGTTTACAAAAGTCCGAGCGGCGCGTGGCAGGTCGAGCAGAGCGGCGACGACGTTTGGGTGGTCTCGACCAAAGACACTTCGCAGCGCGCGAAGCTGCCGCCCATTGACGCGATCGGCCCTTACCCCGACGCATATCATTTTTCGCCGAACGACGAATGGATCTTTGGTTTGCGGCATGGCGGCTCGTGCTTGCGCGACGGCGATCTTTTTCATCGCCTCGCCCCGGACAAGATCGACATGTTCGAATCGTTCAACGAGGCAGCTTGGAAAAACGCCGTCAAGCTCGGCGCGTTTAAACGAGATTTTTCCGCGGAAGGGTTTTGCGCAATGACCGAATTCGTTTCTTGGAGCTTCGACTCCGCCCGATTGCTCATTGAATTACGCGGAGGCGAAGACAAAAGGGAGATGCACGAGGGCTACGTTTATTTCAATGTGCCCACGAAAAATTTCGAGGTGACCAATTACTTGCGAAAGTTGAACAAGGCGAAGTCGGATGTCCTGGCTTGCGCCGAACCGGTCGATCCGTTGCCTAACGAAGCGGAATTGAAAACGCGATTCGACTCGTTGGATCGACAATTAAATGAAAAATACGCGGAGGTGCTCACGCACACCGAAAAGGACCGCATCCCGGTGGTACGCGAAGCGCAGCGCGATTGGATCAAGCATCGCGACGAAGGCGCGAAGCTTTATATATCGATCTTTCCGGCGGCGGAGAAAGAGCGGCGTCGCCTTCAGTTTTTTAGCGATGTCACCGCCGCGAGGATCGATACGCCCGCGGAGGAATGGGAGGTTGAACGGTAACCGCGCGCAGAAGCAGGCGATTATTTCTCTTCCTGAAACTTTTCCCCGTTCCAGGTGAACTTGCGCAAAGTTTTCTTCGTCTTTTCTGAGCGCACAACGATTTCAAGCGCGTCGTTCTTTGATCGATTGCAAAATGTCCGGGATGGCTTCGGCGCGCGGCTTCGCGCCGAGATTGCCTTTGCCGTGGACGCGGACACTAACGGCGTCGGCTTCCATGTCGCGCTTCCCGATCACGAACATGGTGTGAACTTTCATTTGTTCGGCGCGCTGGATTTTGCCGTTGATCTTGTCGGAGCTCTCGTCGATTTCTGCGCGGACTTCATGAGCGCGCAGCTCTTTTAGAATCGACCGCGCGTACTCGATTAACTTGGGATCGTCGCCGATTGTGAGAATGCGCACCTGCTCAGGCGACAACCAGAGCGGGAAATTTCCGGCGTAATGCTCGATTAAAAAGCCGATGAAACGTTCGTGCGTGCCGAGCGGCGCGCGATGAATGCAGATCGGGATCTTATCGATGTTGTCGCGATCTTTGTAGCGAAGATCAAAACTGATGGGTCATGCGTCGAGAAACGCATCAGATATTTGTCGATCCCGAAAAGCTTGAAATAGTTCAGATACATCTCGTTCACGGCATTGAACTCCGCCTCGAACTGCTCCGGCGTCATGTAGAGATGCGCGTCATTCATCTGTAGCGAACGCACCCGCATCAGCCCGAATAACTCGCCGCTCTTCTCGTACCGATAATCCGTCCCGTATTCCGCCAGCCGCAACGGGAGATCGCGATAACTGCGCGGCACCGCCGCAAACAATTTGTGATGATGCGGGCAGTTCATCGCTTTGAGATAGTAGCGATTCGATTTTCCGCTAAGGCTCATAAATAGTGCGTCAAGCCCCGCGAAAACTTCGAGTCTTTCAAACTGATCCCTGAGATCATCATCCAGCAGGTCGAGTAGAACTTTGTCGTGGTCGAACTGCTCTTCAATAAATGCCTCTAGCGCAGAATCATCTCTGCCTGCCAAACCATGCTTTTGCTTTAGCTTCTCCTTGAAACGCTTCACTCGGACTTCGGTCTCCCGCCGAGCATCAAGCCAGCGAATATCTTGATGCACATCTTCTTTGAGCTCCATCGGCGGAAACATCGATTCGGCATAGTACGGAAGATGGCCGCTCTTTCGATAGAGGCTTTCGCGCGCGATGTGCGGCGTGCGCACGCGCTGATAGCCTGCAGCGAACTCAGTTTCTTTTGCGAGCTTTTCGAGTTCTTCAGCAATCGCTGCGCCGCGCGGCAGGAACATCGGCAGCCCCGGCCCCACATCATCATCGAAAACAAATAGTTCCAGTTCTTTGCCGAGCTTGCGATGATCGCGCTTCTTCGCTTCCTCAAGCATCGCGAAGTAATCGTCGAGTTCCTTTTTGGTTTTGAACGCGGTGCCGTAAACGCGTTGCAGCTGCGGATTTCGCTCGTCGCCTTTATAGTACGCGCTCGCCACGCTCGTGACTTTGAACGCGCCGATGTTTCCCGTGCGCATGACGTGCGGGCCCGCGCAGAGGTCGATGAAATCGCCGCTGCGATAGAGCGAAATCTTTTCGTCTGGCGGAATGTTTTCGATGATGTTGAGCTTGTATCTGCTCGGCTCGGGACGCTCGCTCAGCGCGGCGAGCCGGCCCTTCTCACCGAGCTCGAGCGCTTCGTCCCTCGAAACTTCCAGTCGCTCGAACGGATGATTCGCCTTGATCTCCTTCTTCATCTCCGCCTCGATTTTCTCGAAATCATCCGGCGAAATCCGGTGCTGAAGATCAACATCGTAATAAAAACCGTTTTCCACCGGCGGCCCCGCAGCGAACTGCGCTTCCGGCCAAATCTTCAGAATCGCCGTCGCAAGTACGTGCGACGCCGAATGACGCAGTCGCTCCAGGTCGGTCATCTGTGCGCGCTCCTCCAAAGTTTTGCGTTCTTCCTTCATCAAGGGGCGCTGAAATTAACCACGAAGAACACGAAGGACACGAAGAAATTTGCTGTATCCGTCGCGGTATGCGCGACGTTATGCCACCCTCGCGCTTCGCGCAGCGAAGCGGCTACAGGCGCTGTCCCTGGGCCCTTTCGTGACGCCGCCAAGGTATGCCGGCTTGATCATTACGCGACCTTTTGCTTGTATCGGCGCGTGCCTGCGGTTGATGACGGATCGTCGCGGGGTGCGATGGGTCAGAGTACTCAAGACGGCGCTGTTGCGTTTGCCACCACGCATTGGAGCGTGGTGCTGGCAGCGCACGGGGAATCAACGGAGGCTAAGGCGGCGCTGGAGAAGCTCTGCCGAACGTACTGGTGGCCACTTTACGGGTTCGTCAGGCGCGAAGGCTATAAGCCAGAGGAAGCACAGGACCTTACTCAAGCTTTTTTCGCTCGGCTGCTCGAGCGGAGGGACCTCGAAACCGTCAGGCAGGAACGGGGACGTTTGCGTTCTTATCTGCTGGCGTCGATCAGGAATTTTCTCTCCAAGGCGCGGCATCGCGAACTGACCGTCAAACGAGGCGAAGGCCGGCCTTTGGTTTCGCTAGACGATTTGCTCGCGCGCGAGCGCGCGGACCAGGAGCCGGGCCATAAATTGAGCGCGGATCGCATTTACGAGCGGCGTTGGGCATTAACATTATTGGAGCAAGTGCTCATGCGGCTTCGAGCCGAATATGAAGCCGCTGGCAAACTGCCGTTATTCGATCGCTTGAAAGAATTGCTCGCCGGGGAATCCGGCCAGCCCTCCCAGGCTGAGATTGCCGCCGAAATGCAAATGACCGAAAACGCCGTGAAACAAGCGTTTCACCGCCTGCGCCATCGCTATCGGCAGTTGTTGCAGGAAGAGATTGCTCACACGGTCGCGGTGCCGGACGATGTCGAGGATGAGCTGCGACATTTTATTTCCGTGCTGCAAACGTAACCTATGAAAGAATTTCCGGCAGTACAGGCAGGGACGATCAATCGGCCGGAAAACAGGATGACAACTGCCAAGAGAGTTTGCGCAGCGTGCGGCACCACCGTGTTCGCGGATGCGCCGCAGGGAGTGTGCAGTGCGTGCCTGTTTCGAACTGGGCTCGCCTCGCTCGACAACGAAAATGACGAGGCGTTTGAACCAACGATTGCGCGGATGTTGAAAGATTTCGGCGATTACGAATTGCTCGAAGAAATCGGACGCGGCGGCCAGGGCGTGGTTTATCGGGCGCGGCAAAAAAGTCTCAACCGGATTGTGGCGCTCAAAGTGATTGGTCTCGCTCACTGGGCGACAGAAGCACACGTGAAGCGCTTTCGTCTCGAAGCAGAAGCCGCCGCCAGCCTGAACCATCCGTGCATCGTCCCGATTTACGAAGTCGGAGAGCGCGACGGTGCCTGTTACTTCAGCATGGGGCTAGTGGAGGGCGGCCAACTCGATGCTGTCGCGAAGCGCGAACCGATACCTCTCCGTCACGCAGCAGAACTGATCGCCAAGCTGGCCCGCACCGTTTCCTACGCGCATGAACACGGCGTTCTGCATCGAGACATCAAACCCGGGAACATCCTGCTGGACACAAAAGGCGAACCTCACCTGACAGATTTTGGACTGGCGCGGCTGGTGGAAACTGAAAGCACGGTCACGCGCACGCTGGAAGTGTTGGGCACACCAAGTTACATGGCGCCCGAGCAAGCCGCCGGTAAAAACACGCAGCTCACCGGCGCAACGGATGTGTACGGACTCGGCGCGGTATTTTACCAGCTCCTGACCGGCCATCCGCCTTTTGCAGGTGGTACGACCTACGAAACTGTCCGCATGGTTTTGGAAACGCAGCCGCGGCAACCACGCCTGTGGAACCCGAAAGTAGATCGCGACCTTGCGACGATCTGCTTGAAGTGTCTCGAGAAGGATCAGGAGCGCCGTTACTCATCCGCTTTCGCGCTCGCCGAAGACTTGGAACGCTGGCTAAAGCACGAACCAATTCGGGCGCGGCGGACCGGCCTCTTCACACGCGGAAGGAAATGGTTGCGACGGAATCCAACTACTGCGGTGTTGATTGTCGTGTCGCTCGCATTTGCCGGAACGGTTGGCGTGATAATTTGGAAGAGCACATCATCACCGCCGCCGCCAGGAGCCGGGGTCGCCGTCTTGCCCTTTGTTAATATGAGCCCGGACAGGGAGTACGATTATCTGAGCGATGGTATCACAGAAGATTTGTGCACGACGTTATCTCAGATCAAAGGATTGCGCGTGCCGGCTCGCACCTCCTCTTTTGTTTTTAAAGGAAAGAACGAAAACATTCGCACCATAGGTAAACAACTGAATGTACCCACGGTGCTTGAGGGCAGTGTGAGCAAAGCCGGCAACAAGATGCGCATCAGCGTTCAATTGAACAACGTGACCGACGGCTATCACTTATGGGCGGCAACTTATGATCGCGAAATGACCGACTTCCTCGAGATCCGCAGCGATATCTCTCGCCGCGTTGCCGACGCACTGAAAATCCAGCTCGGTATGGAAGAAAAACAGCGGCTCGTCAGGAAACCGACGGAGAACGCAAAGGCCTATGAGCTTTATTTGCAGGGCCGCTTTGAGTTGAACAAGTTTACAGAGCAGAGCTTCATCAACAGCGTCCAGTATTTTCAGCAGGCGATCGTTTTGGACCGCGAGTTCGCGCTTGCCCATGCGGCTTTAGCGGAAGCCTATAACCTGATTGGTTACTGGGAATACCTTCCGCCCAGGGAGGCTTTTCCCGAAGCGAAGAAAGCAGCTCAGAAGGCATTGGCTCTTGATCCCGATTTGGCCGAAGCCCACGTGACGCTCGCCTACACCCAATTCCAATACGAATGGAAATTGGAGGAAGCCGAAAAGGAATTTAACGAGGCTATTCGGCTCGACCCGAATTCTGTCAGCGTGCGCCTCGGTTACTGGGAATATCTTGGGGACCTTGGGCGATTCCAGGAATCTCACCGGGAACTCGAACGAGCGAGAGAGCTGGATCCACTATCCGTTCGGATCAGCTTCGCTTTCGCGGCTGAGTCCTTCGCGTTGCGCGATTTTGATCGCGCCTTGGAACGGCTTGAGAAAACAATCTCAATGGATCCGAACAATGCTATCGCCTATGATTTGCTCGGAGCTATCTTCTATCAAAAAAAGATGCCGGCTCAGGCTTTCCGCGCTTGGGACAAGCTCAAGAGTTTGGACGGCATGTTTAGCCCAGAAGAAATGACCGAGATGCGGAAGGCCTACGAAGTTGCTGGTTTCTCAGGTTCTCTTCTCAAAGAAAACGAATTCCGTCAGAAACGCATCGCTCAGGGGAAATATCAGTCGCCGTTTCGCATTGCCGTTAACTATGCTTTTGCCGGCCTTTACTCAGAAGCGCTGGATTGGCTCGAAAAGGCGGCAGAAGAGCGAACGCCCTGGTTGCTGGAATTAAAAATAGATCCCACCTGGGATCCGATTCACTCGCACCCACGCTTCATCGCGTTACTCAAAAAGATTGGCCTAGAGAAATAAGCAGCCGCCGAACAGGTGTGCCTCCTAAGGTCGAGACCAGAATGGGGTAGGCCAAATTTCCGGCTGTACATCAGTGATGGCCACAACAACAAACAAACCAAACAGGCCATCAACAATTCAGCCTCAATAAAGCTAAAAGAAGAAAAGGAAATTAAATCATGAACAAGCAAAAAATTAAACAGCATCTGCGCAGAACTTTTTTCGCGCTCGCAATTGTCGGTGCCTTATTAGCGTTGCCGAAAGCCGAGGCCACCATAACGGAGGTCGTTGGCGGACTGCATAGCCCGCGCGGCCTCGCATTCGGGCCCGGCGGCCAACTCTTTGTGGCCCAGACGGGCGACGAGACCGTTGCCGGCTCGATCATCGAAATCCTGAGTCCGATGGCAATTCACCCAATCGTTCGGACGCTCGTCAGTGGCCTCCCGGTTATTGGCGATCCCGAGGAAGGCGAGTTTCTCGGCGTCAGTGGAATCTCGGTCTTTGGCAATGGCGCGAATTTTGGGCTTTACGCGATCATGGCGGTTGACCCGCAGCAAACCGGTGACCCGGCATTCGGCAATCTGCTCAGAGTAGATTATCGCAACCAAGTCCAGACCCTGGTCAATGTTGGCTCCTTCGATTATGACTGGACAGCAGAGCATGTGAATCTGTATCCGCCGGATTTTCCGGACGCAAATCCCTACGGGGTGTTGGTGTTGCCCGGCCATACCTATGTAGTGGATGCCGGTGCCAACACGCTCAACGAGGTAATGCCTGACGGATCGATAAGGGTTCTGGCGTTCTTCCCTAACACGGTCTTGGCCGATCGCACCCCAACGTGCGCCTGCCAGGGCCCGGACGGTTTCCTGTACATCGGGACACTGGCCTTGGTGGACAGCCTTTTTCTCGGCCCTTCAGCCAATGTGTATCGACTGGACCCATCGGAAGCTAATCTGCTGGAGCCATGGAACACTCCCATGACCGAGTGGGCATCCGGATTGTGGCCCATCAACGGTTGCGCCTTTGGACCTGACGGCAACTTCTATGCTTCGCAGTTGTTCACTAACCCGAATTTCATTTACGGCGAAGATCCGGAAGGCGACGTGGTGAAGATCCTATTTGCAAGTCCTGGTACTCACACATTCCTGGCCGGCGGGGCGCTCTCCTTTACAGGCGGCGTAGCCGTTGGTCCCAATGGCGCCGTGTATGTAGCGGATGGTACAGCCTTCGTGCCACCAGGCGAAGGCAGGATTGTGCGGCTTAGCCCTTGATCGCAATCCTGAACGCGACTCCTAGGCGGCCGAAACAGTCGGCCGCCCAGATTTTCAAAATCGCTGTGGCAAGCACGTGCGACGCCGAGTGACGGAGCCGCTCGAGGTCGGTCATCTGTGTGCGCTGCTCCAGGGTTTTGCGTTCATCATTCATGAAAAGCCGGTGAAATTAACCACGAAGAACACGAAGGACACGAAGAAATTTGCCGCAGCGAAAATCAGGCGACGCTGCGCTATATTCCCGGTGATGCGACGATTTTTACAATGGCTGCTTGTCGCCATGCTGGCAGCAACGGCTTGTGGGCAAAGACCGACCGCGGCGTCCGATTTCGGGGCCGAGCGTCAGCGAATGGTTCAGCAGCAGCTGATGGCGCGTGGCATTAACGACGCGCGTGTGCTAGGCGCGATGGCGAAAGTGCCCCGGGAAGAATTCGTGCCCCCGGAGTCGCGCGCTGCCAGTTACGAAGACGGGCCAATGCCGATCGGCCACGGCCAAACCATTTCGCAGCCGTACATCGTAGCGTTTATGACGGAGCAACTGCGGCCGAAGGCGAGCGATCGTGTCTTGGAAATCGGGACGGGTTCTGGTTATCAGGCTGCCATTTTAGCTGGGCTGGTGAAGGACGTTTACACGATTGAGATCATCGAGCCGCTGGCGAAAGATGCGGAAGCAACGCTGCGACGTCTCGGGTACAAGAACGTGCACGCGAAAGTTGGCGACGGTTA
>WNGF01009814.1_pt1 | contig 10936 bp, 10 predicted proteins | sample 5400641 | NCBI WGS metagenome assembly WNGF01 (sample SAMN13153371, study PRJNA577476) | soil metagenome | isolation source: 80 cm soil or saprolite under grassland replicate 2 | place: USA:California | collected 2016-06-15 | reverse complement strand
CGGCTCGGGCTGGCCGCGACTGCTGTTCATCACCGCCAGCGGGTCGATGTTTGGCGACAGCATCAGGTTTCGGGTCGGCTCCTGGCAGTCGAGCTCGACCGGGTTGGCCGCGTCGCCGTCGGTGTCGAAGTTGCGCTCGGGGAACTGGTTCGGGTGGTCCAGCGCGAGCGCGTGCCCCGTCTCGTGCAGCACGAGCGATTCCAAATGGTTGCAGCGTCCCCCGCCCAAGCTCGGGTCCAGGTGGAAGCAGGCAGTGGCGTTGACCACGATGTCGACGCTGGTCAGGGTGTTGCCGGACAGCCGGTAGCCGTTGGTGCCGATCGGCCTGACGCGCACGAACCAGAAAGAGGTCCACGCGCCAGCCCCGGCAACCTTCGGGTACTCGCGCGGACTGAGGGCTAGCAGATCGATCTCGGCCCCAAAGCCACGCCACGGCTCGCGCACGCCAGGTGGCGGAAGCATTGGCTGAATGCGGCCGCTCACGTCGACAAAGCGCAGGACCGGGTGCCGCTCCGCCCACCGGTCGAACGCGCCCTGGATCGCCTCGCGGAGTTGTCCGCAGGACGGCTTCGGCTCGTCGACGAAGCGCGGCAGGAGGCGCTCGCAGAAGTCATCCGCGACCGCGTACTCGAGGCCTCCGCCCAGCCCGCGGACGCCGTCCTCGACGAGAGAGCCGGGCAGGTTGGTCCAGCGGGCCGCGTCGAGCAGGTCGTCCGACGGGTCGTCCGGCGTGCCGTTGTTCAACCCGGAGTCGAGGGTGAAGCCGTGTGCCAGGCTGGGCGTGCCGGGTGGGCTGCACGACGCCAGCGCCAGGGCCAGCGCCACGAGAGCCCTGGCGGACCCTGGGGCGCTACGGCGACCCAAGCTGCCGCTCGACGAGCGGGACGATGTCAGTGACCAGTCTGGCAAGCGGCACGTTGGCGCGCTCGAAGGCGGCGAGCTTGGACTCGTAGCTGCCCTCGTGACCCAGCACGATCGCGCCGGCGTGGCCCATCGGCTTGCCCGCCGGGGCCGTCTTGCCGGCCACGAACGCGACGACCGGCTTGCTGACGCTCCGCGCGATCAACTCCGCCGCCCGCTCCTCCTGGGTGCCTCCGATCTCGCCGACGAGCACGACCAGCTTCGTGGCGGGATCGGTTTCGAAGTGGACGAGCGCTTCGACGAACGAGAGTCCCACGATCGGGTCGCCCCCGATTCCGAGACACGTGGACTGGCCGATCCCGCGCTCGCTGAGCTGGGCGGCGGTCTGATAGGTGAGCGTGCCGCTGCGGGTGACAACCCCGACGGGACCGGGCGTGAAACAGCGGAACGGCATGATGCCCAGGCTCGCCTCGCGCGGGGTGATCAGTCCAGGGCAGTTTGGGCCGACCAGGACGGTGCGGCCGCCCTGCAAGCGGCGCTTGACCAGCATCATGTCCTGGACTGGCAGGCCATCCGTCACGCAGGCGATGACGCCGAGCTGCGCGTCGATCGCCTCGTAGAGTGCGTCGCGACAATGCGCAGGCGGCACAAAGACGACCGACGCGTTCGCGCCGCTTTGCTCGACCGCTTCGCGGACCGTGTCGAAGACCGGCACGCCGTGCACGTCGGCGCCCCGCTTGCCGGGCGTGACGCCCGCGACGACATTAGTCCCGGAGTCGAGCATGACGCGCGTGTAGGTGGTGCCGTGGCGCCCGGTAATCCCCTGCACCACGACCCGTGTATCACGGTCGACCAGAATACTCATGACGGAATGAAGAATGAAGGATGACGAATGAAGAATGAATCGGTCGTCCCTAATTCTTCATTCTTCATTCTCAATTCTTCATTCGCGCAATAGCGCGCACGGCCTCCACGATGCTGCCCACGGCTTGGACACGTGGATCGCCGCACGCCGCGGCGGCCGCCATGGCCTGCTGGTCGTTTCGGCCTTGCACGCTGATGACGACGGGGATCCGCCGCTCGGGGTGTTTGCCCAGCACGTCCAGGACTCCGCCGACCAGGCGCTCGAGCGGTCCACCGGAGTAGCCAGCCACCAGGATGGCGCGCAGCTCGGGGCGGGCCAACAGGACCTCCGCGGCCACCTCCGCGCCTCCCGTCCCCATCGACTGGCCAAGCTCCATGAAGTTGGCCGCTCGGGCGCCCTCGGCCGCGAGCAGGTCCATGATCGCCATACAGGCGCCGCTGCCTGTGCTGATGATGCCGACTTCTCCATCGGTCTCGACATAGTGGAAGCCCGCCTGCTCGACCCTGGCCTCGAGCGGGGACAACTCGCGAAGGTCCATCAAGCGCGGCTGGCGGAACAGCGCGGCGTCGTCCACGTCCAGCCGCGCGTCCAGCGCCACCAGATTGCCGTCTGGCATGATGGCCAGCGGATTGATCTCCACGAAGATGGCGTCGCAGCGCCGGTAGAGGCGGTACAGATTCTTGAGCGCTTCGACTACCCGTGGGGCGACGGTGTCGGGCAGGCAAGCTTTCCACGCGAGGTAGCGGGCCTGATATTCGCCGAGCCCGTACGCGATATCGACGTCCGCCCGAGCCAGCATCTCCGGCCGCTCGGACGCCGCGCGTTCAACCTCGATGCCGCCCGCCGAGCCGGCCAGGACGAGCGGGCAGCCTCGTTCGCGGTCGGTCGTCACGCCCAGGTAGAGCTCGGCAGCGACGTCGAGCCGCTGCTCGACGAGCACGCTTGTGACCGTCTCGCCGCGGAAGGGCTTGCCGAGCAGGCTCGCGACGGCCTCACGGGCCTGCTCGAGCGAGTCGGCCGGGAGAACGCCGCCGGCTTTCCCACGCCCGTCCTGGCGGACCTGGGCTTTGACCACGACGCGCGGGCCGAAGTCACGATAGATCCGCTCGAGCGCGTTTACGGTCCTGAGCACGGCGCCCGGCGGGACCACGAAGTCGTAATCGCCAAGGATCTCCTTGGCCTGGTACTCGAGCAAACGCAACTATCGACTCACGGCGCTCGTAGGGCCGCCCTGTTCTTCCCAGCCAGCGCCCGGCGCATCGGACGGCCGCGCAGTGCCGGTGTAAAAGCAATCGTCGCGACTACACGAGTACTTATTGTCATTCTGAGCGCAGCGAAGAATCTCATGCTGCCCGACGGGAGACTCAGGTTCGGGCAGACCGAGTGCTCCAATTCACGCCCGACGCACTCGTGCAGCGCCTGGTAACAAGATGTCCACTGGTGGAGAGCATGAGATCCTTCGCTTCGCTCAGGATGACAATGGGGGTTGCGTCTCGCTGTGAGACGGTTCGCCCACCAAGCGGGCCGACTTGTGACATGTGCTGCAATGATATCCCCCCGTCCGCGCGCGGGCGTGTGCTATTCTGCTTCTCGAGCCGTGCCTCGAATTCTGCGCCCGTTTGCGCTGGTCCTGCTCTTCGTGCTGGCCGTACTCGCGGTCCAGCCGGCGGTGGCTTACGGCGGCGCCGAGCCCCGACGCGTCGGGGTCGCGGCAGCGCCCGACACCGAGCCCGGACCGATCGTCAAGCAGGCGTTCGACCTGCTGACGGACCGATTCGTGTACCCGCCCAACTCCGCCGATATGCTGAACGGCGCCTGGGATCAGGGCCTGGCGGCGCTGAAAGAAAAGGGCGCCGAGGGGCTGCCTGAGGGTCGCCCAGAGCTGGGCAATAAGCGCGACGAGGATTGGCGGGCGTTCTTCAACGCGTACGTTCAGCTCGCCAGGGCGGCCAGGGGCAAACTGGAGAAGACGGACCTTGATCGCGCGATCGTGCGGGGGATGGCCTCGGCGCTCAACGAGGGACACACCTATTACCTGACGCCAGATGATTTCCGCCAGGCGCAGGCCCAACTACTCAACCGCCAGCGATACGGCGGCGTAGGCGTAAGCGTCAATGAAGAGAAGCGGATCATCGAGGTCTTTGAGGGCAGTCCAGCTGAGGCAGCGGGCCTGCGGGCGGGCGACCAGTTCGTCGCAGTCGATGGCAAATCAGTCGAGGCCTTGACGGCGGCGGATACGAGCGCCCTGATCCGAGGCGAACCGGGCACGCCTGTCGAGCTTACGATTCGGCGGGATGGCACCGCAGAGCCAATCTCCTATCGCCTCGTTCGGGCGCAGGTGAGAGTTGACTGGGTTTCCCATCGTGTTCTGGACAACGCTGTCGGCTATCTGCGACTGCGGAGCTTTCCGACTCCCGAGGCCATGGCCTCCTTTCAGATGGCGATCGAGCGATTTCAAGAGGCTGACGTCAGGGCCCTTGTGCTGGACGTCCGAGGCAATGGCGGCGGCTCTGTCGACACGGGGATTCAGGTTCTCAGCCGCTTCATTCGCGACGGCCCTCTGTTCCAGCGCATCAATCGCCGTGGCGGGGAGCGTACCGTGACGGCGTTCGGGGACTATTGGGACCGCGACATCCCGATCGCGGTACTCGTCGACGGTGTCAGCGCCTCGATGAGTGAGATCCTGGCAGCAGCGTTGAAGGAGAACGGCGTCGCCCGCGTCATTGGCACGAGAACGGCAGGCGTCGTAGCAGGAACGAACATCTTCCCGCTGCTGGACGGATCCGGTTTGGCGGTCACGGGCGAGATAATCAAATCCGGGCGCGGCAATCCGCTGAACGGGGTCGGCGTCGAGCCGGACCAGACGGTGGAGCTAGATCCGAAGGAGCTGCGAACCGGCCACGACACCCAGCTCGACGCGGCGCTGCAGTACGTCCGCCAGCAGGCCGCGGAACGCGCCGCCCAGCTTGCTCCAACTCAGGTGCTGATCCCCCGGCTCGACCTGCCTCTCGCGGCCTGAGTGGGGTGAACACCCGGGTACTCGGCAGGACGGGACTGGTCGTCTCCGCGATTGGATTTGGGGCCTGGGCCGTGGGTGGCAACGACCATGGCAACAGCTACGGCACGACCGACGACGAGACTTCTCGACGCGCCATCCGCAAGGCGGTCGGGCTGGGGTGCACGTTCTTCGACACGGCGGACGTCTATGGACACGGACATTCCGAGGAGCTGCTGGGCGAAGTGCTCTCAGAGTGCTCTGAGCAGACCTGCGTGGCGACAAAGGGCGGCGCGAATTTCAGCGGCTGGGGCCGCGGTCAAGGACTGGACTTCAGGCCGGAGTACATCCGCTTCGCGTGCACGGAGAGCTTGCGTCGCCTCCGCCGAGACTGCATCGACCTGTACCAGCTTCATAATCCGAGCTTGGACGAGATCGCGGCCGGTTCCATCTTCGACATGCTGGACGACCTCCGCTCGGAGGGCAAGATCCGCTTCTACGGGCTCTCGATCCACCGGTCTGAAGAGGGACTCGCGGCCATCGAGGACGGCCGCCCCCAGACGCTCCAGGTGGTCTACAATCTGGCCGATCAGCGCCCGGCGCGACGCCTGTTCCCGGCGGCGAAGGCCGCCGGCGCCGGCATCATCGCCCGCGAGCCACTCTGGAACGGCTTCCTGGCCGGCAAGATGCGGGCGGGGCGGGTTTTCGAGGCGGGCGACATTCGGGCGAACTGGCCGAACGAACACCTGACGGCGCGAGCCCAATTGGCGGAGACGCTGCGCTTCCTCGAACGCGATGGGGCGCGAACGCTGGCGCAAGCCGCGCTGCGCTTCGTGCTGGCCAACGACGCGGTGTCGGTGGTCATCCCAGGCGCCAAGACGCCCGAGCAGGTTGTTGAGAATCTGGGCGCGCTAGAAGCTCCTCCCCTCAACGCTGCCGAAATGAGGCAGATCTACGAGACGCTATTCCTGGGAGATTGAGGGTGTGGGGCGTATCCGAGCGACGACTGCTGCTGTGGGGTCGCCTGCTCGTAGGGGCGGGATTCATGTATGAGGGTGTCTTGCACGTCGTCGAGATGCGCGCAAGGGCGGACCTGCTGGCGGCTAACACGGCCTGGCAAAGCTGGCCGCTGGTGGGCCCGATGCGTCCACTCGAGCTGGAGCTGTGGCTGGCATTCGCCGAGTTCTTCGTGGGCGTCTTCTTGTTTGGTGGCCTGCTGACCCGCGTGCTCGGGCCGGCCGGGCTGCTGGTAGCTGGCGCCCAGTTCGTCGTGCTGGGGCTGGCCGGTGGACTCCTCAACCCGCTTCTGGCGCTCGGCTCCGCGGTGCTGACGCTGCGCGGCGGCGGGGCCGGGACGATGGACGCGTCGCTGGGCAAGATGCAGCGACGGACGCGCGCCAGGAGCCAGGAGCCAGAATCCAGGAGCCAGTAGGGATATGCTCCTGGCTCCCGGCTACGACGCGTTGGCCAGCTTGGGGGGCCGGCCGCGCCGCGGGCGCAGGTCTTGGGCGTCGAGTGGGCGACGGTCCACGTAGACATCCTCGGTGTCCTGCAACCACAGACGGCCGGCGCAGAAGGGGCAGCGCATGCGGCGAACCGATTCGGTGTATTCGGGCAGGCGAACTCGAATCGTGCTCGGGGCAAAGCGTTGATCGGCAGGTCCCTGGGCGCTGGCCACGCTCCGAGCGCACAGAAGGCAGACCAGGTCACCCCGTATCTCCCACCCGCTCGGATACTCAGCTTGGTCCAGCATCGTCGTCTCCTTGATGGCGCGCCGCACTTGAGGGGCACATAGGCTGTCGGCGTTCTCAGTTTCTCGAAGCCGCCTAAAGCCCAAATAAACACAACATAAGGCTTAGATAAGGAAACTCCGACTCGGATCTCAGCCGAACGAAACCGGCCAAGCCGGGCCAGGTAAGCGTTCGTTGTGGTTAGTGAAGGGGGTGAGCCCTGTCCGCCGGTCGCGGCCCGCGGAAGGCTCGGCCCCGTGGCGTCTGCGGGCTCGCTCGAACCTTGCGAGGGAACACGCGACGACTGGCGGCCCAGGAGAACCGAATGAGGCGCTCGACCGTGTCGCTGGTCGCCGCCATCTCGGTGACGCTGATCGCCGGCGCGGGTTACGCGGTGGCCTGGCCACCTGTTAGGAGGCCGGCCGGCAGGCTACTCCTGCTCCGCCGCTTCGTCGCCTTCGGCGGCGTCGATGATGACATCTTCGGGCAGATACTCTTCTTCCACGCTCGTATCCTCCTCTGGTGATTTCAGTATACGAGCATGGGATCCACGGCGGCTGTCAAATAGGCGACACTTGGCTTATGAGGAATGACGAGTGAGGAATGAGGAATGAGGAATGAGGAATGAGTAGCGAGCCCCAGCCCGTTCATACCTCATTCCTCATTCCTTATACCTCGCCGGCAGGCACACGGTGAAGACCGAGCCTCGCCCAATCTGACTCTGGACCTCGATCCGGCCGCCGTGCTCGTCGGCGATCCAGCGAGCGATGGATAGCCCGAGGCCGGTCCCGCCCCGCGGCGCCAGCGACTGCCTTCCGCGAGCCTGATCGGCACGATAGAAACGCTCAAACAAGTGCGGCAGATCGGCCGGATCGATCCCAACACCGTCATCCGCGACCGAAACACGGGCCTCGCCGTCGACTCGTTCGGCCGCCATTCGAATCTCGCCTCCATCCGGTGTATAGGAGAGCGCGTTATCCACCAGGATCAGGAGCAGCTCCTTGAGATAGTCTGGGTCGCCGAGCACCTCGGTCTCCTGGAGCTCGTCCAGGACCAGCCGCTGCTCCCGAGGCAGTGCGAGCAGGCGTGCCTGGCGATAGACGTCGTGGACGACGCGGTCCAAGCGGACGGTCTCGCGCCGTTCAACGCGCAGCCCGGAATCGACGCGCGCTAGGGTCAGCAGGCTGGCAACCAGTCGGCTGAGTCGCTCGATTTCGGCCAGCGTATCGGCCACCGCCTCGTCTCGGTCGGCGCGCGCGAGCGACTCGCCAGCCCGCTGGAGCAGTTCCAGGTTCATTCGCACCGTCGCCAGGGGGGTGCGCAGCTCGTGTGAGGCGTCAGCCACGAACCGCCGCTGCGATGCCAGGGCCTGCTCCAGCTCGTCGTAGGCCGCCTGCAGCTGGCCAAGCATCTCGTTGAAGGTCGTGGCCAGGCGGCCGACCTCGTCACGGGGGACGCGGGCTGACTGCGGATCCAGATCGGCGACCCGACGCCCAAAGTCGCGGCTCTCGCCGATCGCCCGAGCCTCGCGAGTCAGGCGATCGATCGGCCGAAGGGCGGCTTTGGCCAGCCACCACCCGCCCAGCGTGGCCACCAGCAGACTGAATATCCCGATCGCGCCAAAGAACAGGCGAAGCCAGACCATCGCCACCTGGACGTCGCGTAGCGAGCGAGCGACCTGCAGCACGCCCACGACGTTGTTGCCGAGCTCGAGCGGGTAGTACAGGACACGGACCGGAGCGCCCTCGAGGACCAGGGTCTCGTACACCCAGCTGCCCTCCTGAGCCGCTTGTAGGGCCGGCTGGCTAACGGGCAGCTTGCGGTCGCCCAGCGCCTCCGAGCGGCCGACGACCTCGCCATCGCGGCTGAGGACCTGGACGGAGACACCCGGCGAGGAGAAGACGTTCAGGTCTGGCAGGTTGATCCGGACCCCGAGCGCGGTCGCACTGACGACGGGCGTGACGAACGTCGTACCGGCGATCTCCTGAGCCTGAGCTGCCAGGCCTTCGTCGGTCTCGCGAGCCAGGTAGCGATCGAGTGCTACGTAGACCAGCAGATCGGTGACGATCAGGCACAGTCCCAGCACCAGGGTGTATAGAAGCGCCACGCGCCAGCGGATCGACAAGGGCGGGTGGGGCAGGGCGGCCAGCAGGCGCTCGTGCACGGGCACGATGGTCACTCCTCCCGTAATACGTAGCCGGCCTGGCGAAGGGTGTGGATCAGCCGCGGCTCACCACCGGCCTCGAGCTTCTGGCGAAGCTGGCCGACGTAGACCGGCACGATGTTCGTCTCGCCCTCGAAGTCGTAGCCCCAGATCTGCTCGAGGATGTACGAGTGGGGCAGTACCCGCCGCGGGTGCCGCATAAACAGCAACAACAGCTCGTACTCCTTGCTGGTCAGGCGGATCATGCGCTCACCTCGGCGGGCCTCGCGGGCACCGGTGTCGAGGACGAGATCGGCGAAACGCAGCAAGCTCGGAGGCGAGGCTGGACCATCCGGCTCGCGCCGCCGTAAGCGAGCCCGAACGCGGGCCAGCAGCTCCTCGACCGCGAATGGCTTGACCAGATAGTCGTCCGCGCCGGCCTCCAGCCCGGCCACCCGATCCGGGACGCTGTCGCGGGCGGAGATCATCAAGACCGGAATACCACCCCCGGCCTGGATGCGGCGCGCCACCTCGAGCCCATCAAGGCCCGGCAGGGTCACGTCTAAGATGACCAGGTCCGGGGGGTCTTCGCGCGCGAGCTGAAGACCGGCCAGGCCGGTCGACGCCGTGCGGACGTGATAACCCTCATAGGCGAGAATCCGACGAATCGACGCGACGAGACGGTCGTCGTCGTCGACCACCAGGACGCTGGCCTGGCCGTTGCGCTCTGCCATCGAGAGTATTGTACGAGGGGTCAGGGTACCAGGCTGGCGCGCGTTACGTGACCCTCGGCCTGGGCGGCCATCGCCTCGTTGACCCGTTCGAGCGGGAAGCGGTGCGAGACCATCTTGTGGAAGGGGTAGCGCTGGCGGCCGCGCTGCAGGAGGGCAAGCGCCTGGCGCAGATGCCGCGCCTCGTACACGTGGATGCCGAAGATCGAGCAGTTGTTGGTCACCCAGAAGGAGGGGTCTGCGGGATAGGTCAGGCCGGGCGAGATGTTGCCGATCTCCACGTAGCGGCCGCCGCTGGCCAGCATCGCCATGCCCTCGGCGACCACCTCGGGTAAGCCGGCTACGTCCATGACCACCTCGGCGCCCCAGCCTCCGGTCAGCTCGCGAACGCGCTGCGCCCGCTGCTGCGGGTCCGGCAGCTCACGCATGTCGATCAGCTCGTCGGCCCCGAACGCCTCGGCCGCGTCGAGTCGCTCGGCGACGGTGTCGACGACGATGATCTGGCCGGCCCCTCGCTCACGGGCGGCCGCGATGGCATACAGACCGAGACCGCCGGCGCCCTGGATGACGATGCTCTCGCCCATTCGGAGGTTCGCGCTGTCCAGCCCGCAGATCACCTGTGAGAAGGCGCAATTCAGGCTGACCACCAAGTCATCAGGGAGGTCGTCCGGGAGCTTGAACACGGTGTGGCCCGGGCGCAGGTAGAAGTAGTCGCCGAAGGCGCCATTGAAGTGCGGCCACTGGTCACACGGCACAGACGCGTAGTCGTAGCGCTTTGGACAGGCGCGGCTGCGGTCGCTCAGACAATTCCGGCAGCGCCCACACGGGAAGAAGTAGCGATAGACGACCCTGTCGCCAATGGCCAGCGGCTTGCCGTCCGAGTCGCTCGTTACGCCCTCGCCGAGCTTCTCGATCCGGCCCGTCATCTCGTGACCCTGGTGACGTGGCAGCCGCCAGCCGCGTTTGGCCGGGTCCAGCTCTCCGCGCCAGATGTGCAGGTCCGAGCCGCACACGTTGGCCAGGGTGATGCGTACCAGTGCTGCTCCGGGCTCCGGCTGCGGCACCGGGTACTCCCGAAAGACGAGCGGCTTGCCAGCTTCGGCTAACACGACCGCCCGACCGACGCTCATCGCTTCACTCCTAGTCGGCTCCGCCGACGATGTTGACAAGCCCGCGGACCAGGTCACATGCCGCGGGCGCCACGTAGCAGCCGAGCAGCACGATCTCCGTGCCCATCGCGGCCATGTAGAACTTGGCGCCCTTGCCGATGAAACAGGCGAGCATGAACTTCAAGATCGAGTAGCGGAGAACCCCGGCCGCGAAGCCGATGGCGTCGAAGAACGGGTTGGGGATGAAGGAGAAGAACGTGATGCACCAGAACCCGTAGGTGCGCATCCAGTAATCGGCCTTGTCGTACCACTTGCCGCGCGCGATCAGGTCACGCCCGCTGATCCCAACCAGGTAGCCGGTCGTTTCTCCGAAGGCCGCGGCCACCCCGGCCGTGGCCGCCAACAACCACGGGTCGAGGTGGCCGTACGCGTGCGCCTGCCAGACGATGAACAGGTAGGGGATCGGCAGGATGAAGCTGGCGGTGGCGATGAAGACCACCAG
>WNGF01009813.1_pt1 | contig 10936 bp, 10 predicted proteins | sample 5400641 | NCBI WGS metagenome assembly WNGF01 (sample SAMN13153371, study PRJNA577476) | soil metagenome | isolation source: 80 cm soil or saprolite under grassland replicate 2 | place: USA:California | collected 2016-06-15 | reverse complement strand
ACCTTGAGCACCGCGGAGAGGGCGGGCGGGGTGGGTGGGGCCTTGGGAAACCCGTCGTCGTACGTCGGGACAGGCGTACCGGCAACCGACAGGCGGGCGGTGGGCCAGACAGTCCGATCGGGTTTCCCAAGGCCCCACCGGCCCCACCCGCCCGGTGGATCGGCGGCGATTGGGTCGCCACAGTTTCGAACTGAGACACTACGTCATCGATGCTCCGCTCGACGGATCACGGCGGCACTGTATGGCGCGTGTCGGAGGCGGTCAACTCACCGTCGATGCGGTGGCGGACGTGAATCTATAATCGGTCGTGCCGACTTCCTGGCGCGCGCGCGCGGTCGCCCTCCTCGCCGTCGCGGCGATCGTCATCGTCGCCGCGACGCTCGTCGGGCTCTCGCTCCGCCAGCCGACGGTCCCGACGTACACGCCGACATCGCCGTCACCCCGGGACGCCGGGCGCGCTCTGGTCGGGCCCGTCCTGTACACCGTCGACGCCAGCAGCCCCGAGCACTGGCGGTACTTCTCGTTTCGCCTCGGCAGCGTGATGGACAACGCCGGTGCCATGGACTGGGATCTGGCATTCCGTCGTTACCAGGTCATCGCCAACGGGGGGGCGCAGTTTTCCGGCCGCGGCGGCATCGTCGACCTCGGTGAGGTGGCGTTCGGGGATGTGACATCGGTGCCCGACGCGGGGTACCAGGGGACCGAGGGCGGCATGGACCCGCGCAACCCGGCCATTGCGGGCTGGTACCGCTACGGGTTCTTCTCGCACGTGCTGAGCCCGAAGCCGCGCGTGTGGGCGGTCCGCACGGCGGACGGCCGCTACGCCAAGATCGAGCTCGTCAGCTACTACTGTCCACGCTTGCGGCCCGGCTGCCTGACGTTCCGGTACGTGTACCAGGGCGACGGCTCTCGCCTCGTCGCGACACACTAGGAAAGTGCTCGAGATTTCGAGGGGCGCCACGGCTGCGCCGGAGCGTCCCGAGGGTCGCGGGGCTTGGGGGGCCCGCTCGGGGCCCCCCATGTCGTATAGACGCTATACTGTGGCCGTCGATGCCGCCTGCTGATCTCGTGCTGCAGACCCGGATCTCCCTGAAGAGCTTCGCCGCGCTCTACGCCGGCCTCGGCGCGCTGGGCGTGGTGATCTGGTGGGCGGGATGGACCTTCGACACCGGCCTGTCCCCGCTGGTGATCGCCGCCGCCGGGCTGCTGCCGCTCCTGCTGGGCATCGGCTACGCGTGGCTCGTCCGCCTCGGCGTCGAGTACCGGGTCCACCAGGATTCTCTCGAGGTCGAGTCCGGCCTCGTCGCCCGCAACATCGAAAACCTGCAGCTCTTCCGCGTCCGGGATCTGCGGCTGCGGCAATCCGTGATCGGGCGGCTCTTCGGCGTGGGCGACGTCATCGTGACGTCGACGGATCAGTCAACGCCCCATCTGACCGTGCGCGGCGTCGAGGATCCCCGCGCGGTCTACGCGACCCTTCGCGAGCTGGTGGCCCGCTCTCAGGCCACCCGGCGCACCATGATCGTCGAGGAAGAGCCCCCCACCTCGTCGTAAGATCAACCCACGAACGGTTGACTTTCCCGACCGTCGCGGCGCCGGAGCCCTGCGAAGGCGCCCCGACGCCTCGTTGGAGGAGTTCATGACCGCGCCCACGCAGGACCGGGTCGATGCCTACTTCAAGGAGCTCAACAACTGGGGCCGCTGGGGCCACGATGACCAGCGCGGAACCGTGAACCTCATCACGCCGGCCAAGCAGCAGGCGGCGCAGGCCCTCGTCAAGACCGGCCGCACCGTGTCCCTCGCGCGCGACGTCATGCCGCAGCCGGTCTTCATGTACTCCGCCACGTTTCCCTCGAAGCGCGAGCGGGCGGATGTCGTGCTCGACCGGTTCGACATGGTCTACCACGGCTTCTGGATCACCCACATCGACGCGCTCTGTCACGTGGCGTGGGACGGCGAGCTGTACAACGGTCGCCCCTTCGCGGACAGCCTGAGCGTCGCCGGCGCGACGTGGTGTCCGATCGATCCGCTCTTCGATGGCATCACCACGCGCGGCGTGCTCCTCGACGTCGCCGCGGGTCGCCAGGAGGGGTACGTGACGGTCGGCAAGCCGGTGACCCCGCAAGAGCTCGACGAGACGGCGCGTCGGCAGGGCGTGCGCGTGGAGCCGGGGGACGTCGTCGTCGTGCGCAGCGGCGACGAGGTGTTCCGGAAGGCGCATCCCGAATGGGTGCCGCGGGTGTCGCCCCATCCCGGGCTTCACGTCGCCTGTCTCGAGTGGTTCCGCGAGAAGGACATCGCGGCGATCTCCTGGGACATGATGGACGAGCGCCCCATCGGCTACGCGGGCTTCGGGATGGGCGTGCACCTCGCCATCCCCTTCCTCGGGCTCGCGCTGGTCGACAACACGAACCCGGAGCGGCTGGCCGTCGCATGCAAGGAGATGGGGCGCTACGAGTTCCTGTTCTCGGCGACGCCGCTGCGCCTCGTCGGCTCGACGGGCGCGCCGGCCCACCCGCTCGCGATCTTCTGAGGACCTACTCGCCGACCGTCAGGGGCTGGAGCGATGGATGGTGATACCGTGCGGGACATGGAGAGGTCGAAGCCGGACGCGACCGACGCGGTGAGGCGTTTACTGCGGGTCATCCCGTCCGTCGCGGCCGTGGCGGCGATCCCTGTTCTCTGGTGGGCAGGACTACCGGTTCTCGCGGGGTTTTTGGCTCTGGTATGCGGGCTCGCCGGACTCCTCTATCTCATCGCCGGGGGTTCCGACGGGCGGACCGCACTGGAACGAGAGGGGCACGAACGCTTCTTGAAGAACATCCCCCCGCCGTCCTGACCTCCAGGCCGGCGGCCTACCGGCGCGACCCGCTACAGGACGGCGTAGACCGTGTAGCAGACCTGCCGGGTGTGCGGCGCACGTCGAGCGCACGCACGCCATCCCGTCGCTCGACGAGCCAGTCGCCTCCGCCCGGCAGGACCGTGCCGCGCAGCTTCGGCCCCTCGAACGACCCGCCCGTGACGCGCACGATCCGGCGATGACCGAGCGGCGTCTCACCGAGATCGTCGGTCTCCGCGTCCATCGCGATCTCGTATCGCAGCTCCGTCCGCACCGCCGTCATCTCACCGCCCGCCGAACAGATGTCGTCGCAGGAACTCGCCGACCTCCTCCGTGCATGCGAGCCCCTGCGGGATCGCCTTCGCCAGGGAGACGAACGCGTGGATCTGCCCGGAGTACTCGTGACACGCGACGTCGACCTTGGCCGTGCGGAGCGCGTCGGCGTATGCGTGCCCCTCGTCGCGGAGGGGATCGAAACCGGCGGTGATCAGCAACGTCGGCGGCTGGCCCCGCAGATCGCGGGCGCGCAGCGGCGAGGCACGCGGATCCAGGCGATCGACACCGGGCGGCAGATACTGGTCCGCGTACCAGAGGATGCGGTCGCGGGGGATGATGTGGGCATCCTCGAGGTCGTGATGCGACGGCGTGTCGAGGACGAAGTCGAGCGCGGGGTAGATCAGCGCCTGCGCCGTCGGCGGCGGCTCGCCCGCGGCCACGGCCTGCTGGGAGACGACGGCCGCCAGGTTGCCGCCGGCGGAGTCGCCGGCGACGGCGACCCGGCGCGGATCGGCGCCGAGCTCGCCGCCGTGCGCGCGGAGCCAGCGGTAGACGGCCAGACAGTCCTCGATGGCCGCGGGGAACGGGTGCTCGGGCGCGAGCCGATAGTCGAGCGCGACCACGAGCGCGCCCGACCCGAGCGCGAGGCGCGCGCAGAGGCCATGGTGGGTCTCCAGATCTCCCTGCACCCACCCGCCGCCGTGGAAATAGATCACCGCGGGTCGAGGGGATCCGTCGCCGCGCGCACCCTCGTACACGCGCGCGGGCAGGGGACCGGCCGGCCCCGGCAGGCGGATGTCCTCGACACGCGCGAGCGGTGGGGCCGGCTCGTCCATCAGCCGCACCATCGTGCGCAGCTGCTGACGCAGCTCGGACAGGGGCGGGAAGTAGCCCGGCACGCGGATCGACTTCACGAACTCGCCGACGATCTGGGCCTTGGGATCCATCGTGCGCCCGCCCCGGCTGATCCGATGGCCGTCCAGGAGCCGCAGCGCGTCGGGCTCGCTCATCGTGGTATGGGTCAGCTCGAGCTTCTGCATGCAGACGACCCTACCAGATGTTATAGATTGACGTCCCGGAGGAGAGGCTATGAGCTGGAATGGCGAGCTCGTGATCGACCTGGACTCCCACATCGTCGAGCGGATCGATCGGTTCTATCAGGACTACATCGACCCCGCGTACCGCGATACCTACGGGCAGCTCTGCGATGCCATCGCCGGGCAGGCGAAGGCCGGGCACCGGTACTCGCTCTTCGGCAGCCGCACGTCCGTCGTCGAGCCCATCGAGACGGGCCGGCCGCTCGGCGTCCGCGACACCTTCGGCCTGACCCGGCGCTCGGGGATGGAAGGCGGGCGGAAGGCCTTTCCCCCCGGGCGCGCCGACGCGCTGCCGCCGATCAGGCCCGAGGCGAGCTGGGACGTCAAGGTCCGCATCGAGGACATGGACCGAGCGCTGGTCGACGTCGGCGTCCTCTATCCGACCCACGTCTCCAGCTACTGCGCGCTCCGCGACGGCGGCTTCGAGAACGCGCTGTATCGCGCCTACCATCGCTGGGTCGCCGACTTCTGCGCGCAAGCGCCGACACGCCTGACGTGGACGGTGGTGCCGAACATGCGTGACGTGGCGGCGGGGGTCGCCGAGATCAAGCACTGGGCCCGTGACCCGAACCTCGTGGGCGTCTACATCTCGCCGCAGGCGCCCGACGGCAAGCTGCTCGACCATCCCGACCTCTATCCGCTGTACGAGGTCGCCCAGGATCTCGACCTGCCGCTGCTGGCCCACGGGGGCACGGCCCGGCCGCCCTACGCGCCGGGCACGTTCGATCTCGACGGCGCCTGGTTCCTCCTGCACAGCTTCGCCAATCCGTGGGCGGGCATGGCGGCCCTCGGCGCGCTGATCGGTGGAGGCGTCTTCGAGATGTTCCGCGACCTGCGGGCGGCGATCATCGAGACGGGCGGGGGCTGGCTGCCTCTGGCGCTCGATCGGCTGGACACGCACTACCTGATGTCTCCAGGGCACGTGCCGAACCTCAAGCGTCTGCCGCGCGAGGTGCTCGCCGAGGGACGCTACTTCCACGCCATCGACACCTGGGAGCGGTCGGTCGAGTTCTGCGTCGAGGAGCTCGGGGAGGATCTCTTCCTCTTCGCGACGGACTGGCCGCACGGCGATACCGCCTGGCCGGAGAGCGTGCAGCAGATCACGGGCCGCTCGCGGCTCTCGGACACGGCCCGGCGCAAGCTCCTCGGTCAGAACGCGCTGCGGCTCTGCCCGCGCTTGAAGACGATCGCCGGCGCCCGTGGGGAGGCGCAGCGGCCGCGGTGACGAACGAGATCCTGGGCGGGCTCCGCGTTCTCGACCTGACGACGACCATCGCCGGGCCGCACTGCACGCGGCTCCTCGCCGATCTCGGTGCGTCGGTGATCAAGCTCGAGGCGCCCGAGGGCGACATGATGCGCACCCGTCCGCCGCTGCGCGACGGCGTGAGCAGCTACTTCGGCCAGCTGAACGCGGGCAAGCAAAGCCTGGTCCTCGACCTCAAGCAGGCCGCGGCCGTGGAGATCGTCAAGCGGCTCGTGCGCCGCACCGACGTGCTCGTCGAGAACTTCCGCCCCGGCGTGATGGCGCGCCTGGGCCTCGACTACGGGGCGCTGGCCCCCCTGCGGCCGGAGCTGATCTACTGCGCGATCTCCGGCTATGGCCAGACCGGGCCCTCCGCCGGGCTGCCGGCCTACGCGCCCGTGATCCACGCGGCCTGCGGGTACGACGTCGCGCACATGTCGTATCAGGACGGCCGCACGAGGCCCGACAACAACGGCATCTTCATCGCCGATGTGCTCAGCGGCACCTACGCGTTCGGCGCCATCCTCGCCGCGCTCCAGCAGCGCCAGCACACCGGCCGGGGGCAGCTCGTCGACGTCTCGATGTTGGAGAGCATGCTGACGATGACGCTCGCCGAGGTCCAGCGCGCCCAGTTTCCGCTGCCCCCGCCGGGCCGGCCGATGTTCGGACCGCTCGCGACCCGCGACGGGTTCCTGATGCTCGCCGTGGCGAGCGAGCGGACGTTCCGCGACCTCGCGCGCGCCGCCGGCCGCGAGGACTGGGTCGCGGACCCGCGCTTCGCCGTGTACGGGGACCGGCGCCGGAACTGGCACCTGCTCATGGACGAGCTCGAGCAGTGGTCGCGGCAGCTCGCCACCGACGAGTGTCGAGCGATCTTCGACCGGTTCGGCGTCCCGTGCTCCCGCTACCGGACGGTGGAGGAAGCGATGGCCGATCCCCAGCTCTCTCACCGAGGCGCCTTCGCCGAGGTCCACGACGGCGGGGGGACGTTCCGTGCCCTCAACCCTCCCTTCCGCTTCTCGGCGGCCCCGGCGACGGCCCGGCCGTTCGTCGCCGCGCTGGGCGAGCACGGCGCGCGGGTCCTCGCCGACGCCGGCTATGCCGCCGACGACATCGAGGCCTTCCGCAAGTGTGGCGTCCTGGGCGGCCTGGCCTAGGCATGGCGACCGATCCGCTGTCCGAGTTCCGGCTGGACGGTGACGTCGCCGTCGTCACCGGCGGCGCCAGCGGCATCGGGGCGGCCGTGGCGGCGGCGCTCACCGCCGTCGGCGCGCGCGTGGCCATCTTCGATCTCGCCGCCTCGGGGGAGGACGGCTACAAGGTCGACGTCGCCGACGAGGCGCAGGTCACGACGGCCTTCGACCGGGTGGTCGCCCGGCTCGGGCGGCTCGACGTCCTGTTCAACAATGCCGGGATCGCCATCCGCAAGCCGACGAGCGAGATCACGATGGACGACTGGAACAAGGTCGTCGCGGTCAACATGACGGGCGTGTTCCTGTGCGCGCGCGAGGCGGCCCGACACATGCTGGCCTCGGGCCGGGGCGGCCGGATCATCAACACGGCCTCGATCATGGGCTTCTCGGGCGGCGGCCTCTATCCCAATCTCTCGTATCAGGCGACGAAGGGCGCCGTCGTCAACATGACCCGAGCGCTCGCCGTCGAGTGGGCGAAGCAGGGGATCCGGGTGAACGCGATCGCGCCGACCTGGGTCCGGACGCCGCTGCTGCGCGGTATCGCCGACAAGCCGGACCTGCTCGCGCGCATCGAGCAGCTGACGCCGATGGGCCGCCTCGCCGAGCCCCACGAGATCGTCGGCGCCGTCCTCTTCCTCGCCTCCCGCGCCTCCGCGATGGTCACGGGCCACGTCCTGGCCGTCGACGGCGGCTTCCTGGCCCAATAGCCGAAGGAGTGCCGACCATGAAATGGTGCCGGTTCCAGTCGGGATCGCGTGTCGCGTACGGCGTCATCGAGGGGACCACCGTCACCGAGGTCACGGGGAGTCCGTTCGAGAGCCACGCACGGACGGCGACCGCGGTGCCCCTGAGCGCGGTGAAGCTGCTCGTGCCGGTGATCCCCCCGACGTTCTACGCGGCCGGCGTGAACTACCGCGAGCACGTGACCGAGATGGCCAAGCGCCGGGGCGTGGAGCCGCAGTTCCCGCCGCAGGCCGACGTCGGTTACCGCGCCAACAACGCGCTCATCGCCACCGACGAGCCGATCGTCATTCCCAGGGACGCGACCGACCTGGTCCAGTACGAAGGCGAGCTGGTGGCGGTGATCGGCAAGCGCGCCAGGCGCGTGTCGGAAGCTCAGGCCCTGGACTACGTGTTCGGCTACACGATCGGCAACGACGTCAGCGAGCGGACCTGGCAGCGCGGCGACCGCACCTTCTGGCGGGGCAAGAACACCGACACCTTCAAGCCGATGGGCCCGTGGATCGTCACCGACCTGGACCCGGACAAGCTGAAGGTGACGATCCGGCTCAACGGCAAGGAGATGTTCACCTATGCCGTCAAGGACGCGATCTTCGGCCTGCGCGCGTTCATCAGCCGGATGAGCCAGTACCTGACGCTCCACCCGGGCGACGTCCTGTGGCTGGGGACCGACGGCCCGACGGAGAACATGAAGGACGGCGACGTCGTCGAGGTGGAGGTCCCCGGTATCGGCGTGCTGCGCAACCCGGTCGTGCGAGAACGCTAGGAGGGCCTCGGGCCCGCCCGCAGCGCCTCCAGCGCCGTCCGCACCTCCGCCACCTCGCGCTCGAGCGCGTCGGCGACGGCGGTGGCGCCGCTCAGGCTGCCCTCGCGCCCCATCCGCTCCAGGCGCAGCGCGGCGGCGGCGGCGGTCGAGCTGAAATGCCCCGCCGAGCTCTTGAGCGTGTGCGCCGCGCGCCGCACTTCCTGCGTGTCGCCGCGCGCGATCGCCTCACGCACGACCCCCAGGAGCGCGGGTGCTTCGAGCAGGAACGCGGCGCCGACGGTGCTGGCCAGGATCGCATCGCCCTCGAAGCGCGCGAGGATCGCGTCCTGGGTCACGCGGTCCTCGGTCGCGTCCTCATCCTCCGCCACGCCCGGGGCCGACTCCGCGGCCGAGCAGTCCTCGATCGTCTCGAACAGCTCGAGGGGGCGGACAGGCTTCGAGACATACCCATCCATGCCGGCGGCCAGGCAGCGCTCGCGGTCGCCCTTCATCGCGCTGGCCGTCATGGCCACGATCGGCAGGTGCCCGCCCGTCACGCGCTCGCGGCTGCGGATGGCCGCGGTCGCCTGCAACCCGTCCATCTCGGGCATGTGGACGTCCATCAGCACGAGGTCGAACGGCTGTCGCTCGATCGCGGTGAGGGCCTCGCCGCCGCTGGCCACCGCGACGGCGGTGTGCCCCCAGCGTTGCAGGAAGCCGACGGTGACCTGCTGGCTGGCCAGGCTGTCCTCGGCCACGAGAATGCGCCGCGGACGTCGGCTGCGCCGCGCGGCCGGGCGCGCGTGCCGCTCGTCGGCGGCGCCGACGGCCCGCTCGCCGAGCGCTTTCACCACGGCATCGAGCAAGGCCGACTGCGTGAAGGGGTGCAGCAGTCGGGTGATCCCCGGAGGGAAATCGGGCCCGCCCTCGCCGGCGCCGCTGATCAGCACCACGCCGCCCGCGAAGCCCGTGTGATGCGTCATCAGGGCCATGAGATCGAGCGCGCCCGGCATGTCGGCTTCGAGCAGCACCAGGCGAAACGGCAGCCCGGCATCCGACGCCGTCGCCAGCGCATCGAGGGCGACGCCGGCATCCTCGGTGACCGTCGGGCGCATATGCCACGTGGTCAGCACGAAGTCCAGGATGCTCCGGCTCGTGGCGCTGGCCACGGCGACGAGCACGGGCACGCCGTGCACGACGGCCGGCTCCGCCGGCGCGCCGGCCGCCGGCGCGTCGACGGTGAGGCGCGCGGTGAAGTGAAAGGTGCTGCCGACGTTCGGCGTGCTGTCGAGCCAGATGCGACCGCCCATGAGGCGGACGAGCTGCGAGGAGATCGCGAGCCCCAGGCCGGTGCCCCCGTAGTGCCGGGTCGTCGAGCTGTCGGCCTGCGTGAAGGCGTCGAAGATGGCCTGCCGTTGCTCGGGCTCGACCCCGATCCCGGTGTCGCGAACGGCGAAGTGCAGGGCCACCACGTTGCCCAGCCGCGACTCCATCGTCACGAGCACGCTCACCTCGCCGCGGTTCGTGAACTTCAGGGCGTTCCCGACGAGGTTGAAGAGAATCTGCCGCAGACGGACGCGATCGCCGAGCAGCGCGTCCGGGACGTCGTCGTCGACCACGGCGCGCAGCAGGAGGTTCGCGCGCTGCGCGTCGGGGGCGAAGATCTTGAGCACGGACCCGAGCTTGTCACGCAGCGAGAACGGCACCGCCTCGAGCTCGAGCTTGCCCGCCTCGATCTTCGAGAAGTCGAGGATCTCGTTGAGGATCGTCAGCAGGGACTGGGCCGAGGCCTTGGCCGTCGCTAGGTATTCCCGCTGCTGCGGGGTGAGGTCCGTGTCGAGCGTCAGCTCCGTCATCCCGAGGATCCCGTTCATGGGCGTCCGGATCTCGTGACTCATGGTGGCCAGGAACTGGCTCTTGGCGCGGCTGGCGGCCTCCGCGCGCACGGCCAGCGCCGCCTGCTCGGCGAGCGCGGTCTGCCGCTCGGCGTTCGATTCCTCCAGCTCGCGCGACTTCTCCTCGAGGCGGCGGATCGATTCGCGCGCCACCCGGATGGCCGCGACCATGGTCTCGCGGACGCGCTCGGCCGTCCGCGCCGAGATCGAGAGATAGAGGTTGATCAGGTAGACGAAGGTGATCTTGGACAGCGCGGCGCCCGCCGGGATCGAGCGATGCTCGACGAAGATCAGATAGGCGAACAGCGCGACGTAACAGGCGACGGAGAAGTGGCCGAGGAACAGCACCCGCCGGAGCGGATGCGGCAGATCGGCCGCGCGGATGATCATGAGGAAGAAGAGCCAGCTCTTGTCGCCCCCCGAGCAGTAGATCGCGAACGTCCACGCGACGACGTCGAGCGTGAGGAAGACGAGATCCAGCGGCACGCGTCCGGTTCGTCCCCACAGCACGACCAGCGCCAGCCAGGACAGGAGCGAGTACGCGAGGAGCCCAGCCGAGATGCCCAGGAAGGTCGGCCAGGAGAACGGATCGTCGAGGACGAAGCGGTTGTTGAGATAGATGACCACGATCAGGAGCACGTTGCCGATCAGGCGGGTCACGGGGTAGACCACGACGTTCAGCCGCCGATGCCGGCTGGCCTTGTCCCTCGCCGCGTGGCGCGGATCGAGATGGATCTCGATGGCCTCGAGCGTGGCGGGGGGGCGCGGCTGTCCACCGGGCATGCGCGCTATTGTCGCGGCAGATGCCGCCGTCGGGCAAGCGTCGTGCGGGCCCCGTAGTGTCTCAGTTCGAAACTGTGGCGACCCGATCGCCGCCGATCCACCGGGCGGGTGGGGTGGGTGGGGC
>WNGF01009812.1_pt1 | contig 10937 bp, 11 predicted proteins | sample 5400641 | NCBI WGS metagenome assembly WNGF01 (sample SAMN13153371, study PRJNA577476) | soil metagenome | isolation source: 80 cm soil or saprolite under grassland replicate 2 | place: USA:California | collected 2016-06-15 | reverse complement strand
GCAGTGGGTGAACTTGGGTGTAATTACATTTTGTTTGTTCTGCTTTAAGATTCCAAGTTTTAGGCCGCTTTGCTGTAGTGCGCTGTTCCAGCCTTTGCCAAGCTCCCGGCCTATGTAGCCTATTTCGAGTTTATCAGGGTCAAGTTTCCGGCTTGTAATGTATTGCCGGGCTTGTTCGGTGCGTTTGTAGCTGGCTTTGGCGTCTTGTACTACTTTACTCAGTACTGCAAGCCTGGGTAGTTCCTTTGTTGGTTCAAAGCTGGTGGGTTCTTCGGGGGGTGTTGGTTTTTCCGGTTTGGGTCCTGGTAGTGTTATGGGCGGGACGCCTATAAAATCCTGTGCTTTTAGTATGGCTTCGTGTTTGTTACATTTTTCTTTTAACTGGATAAATTCTATGGTATCTCCGCTTACATCACAGCCGAAGCAATGGAATGAGTTTGTTTTTGGGTAAACGGTAAAGCTCGGTGTTTTCTCCTGGTGGAAGGGGCAACAGGTTTTATGATGCCTGTCTGTCTTAATGTTGTAGTGATTTAGGACGTATTCTATTGATAACCGGTCTTTAATGTCTTTGATTTCCATAGAAAAATATTTTTTAGCACTTATTGGTGACAAAACTAATAAATAGGTTTCAACTATGCAATACCTTTACGATTTGTTTATCACTAATAAGTGTTATATTTTTGCAATACCCTTAGTTTTTAGGGTACTTAATGCACCTAAACATGACTTTCGGAGAGAAAACAATAATGTTACGTAAGCAACTTAAATGGTCTCAGGATGAGTTAGCCAAAAAGATTGGAACGTCCGGGCCTATTGTTGGCAGGTACGAACGTGACGAGATAAAGCCTTCTATTGAAGTGGCTGCAAAGCTTGCCGATGCTCTTGGGGTTACAATGGATTATTTGGTTGGCACTTCTGATAAAATGATGCTTGACAAAAAACTAATGAAGCGGATTGAAGATATTGAGAACCTCCCGGAAGATGAGAAAGAAAAGATTTATTATATCATTGATATGGCAGTGGCTTATAATAAAACGAAGAAGGCTTTTACTAAATAAAGAAACCGGGTTGACCCGGTTTCTTTGTTTATACTCTTTTGCCTTAGCTGCTTCGTAAAATTGGGATTACAAACCCAAATCAGTGTTAGACGGTGGATTTCTCTTTGATTGCAAATACTTTACCACTTGAATCGCAATATTAAATCCAGCATAGAGACCTAATAACAACCAAAAACAATAACTCAATATTTTAGGTATCTCGTTGTTACTAAAAATGGTATACCATAAAAAGATAAATAAAAAGAAAATCCAAAAAATATATGCAATTATTCTTTGGGAATAATCACATAACCAAAGTAAAAGCTTTTCTTTCATTTTTTTCTAGTCAAAATTTCCATTATAATAATTGTTGCTAATAGGATACCCGATAAATATAACGTTAAGGTATCTATACTTTTAGGCAGATCCTTTCTGAAAAAGACAGATAAGATTAGGACAATAAAGCTTAAAACATAAATCGATCTTTTAAAATTCTTCATTTAAGTTCTATTTATTGCCTAGGCCTTGCTTGGTCAATAGGCATAACATATGGTTTTAAATAATCTGGCTGCGTTGTCTTTGTCTCTGTTGATTGAGTATTTGAATTCTCATTTGTATTACTTTGAGTTTGGGTATTATCTGTACTGTTATTATTAGTGCTGCTTTGCGAGTTTTGGCTATTATTTGTAGTTTCAGAACCTTTTGCGGCATTATTTTGTTCGATAATCCTTTTGAGGAGATTTGTACCTAACATTGTAGCAGTAACGACTTTTGCGACAGTACTTCCCCCTCCTTTTGGAGTGGTTCCTCCTCTTTCATTTGGTTTTCCAATATTGTTGTCTACACTTTCTTGATGACTTTTTGAAGTGCTAGCGTCCTCCTGCCTAGATTTTGATTCTCTTCTCTGCTGTTCTTTATACCCTGCTCTAGCATCCATAAAAGTGCTAGTGGTGCTGGAAAACGCATGACTTTCAACTATTTTGTCATGTACTACTTTAGCTGTGTATGCTGTTGTTATTGCTGCCGCTGTAGCCACTATCGCATAATAGACTATTGGTGCAACGAAAATAAAACTCCCATCCGGATCAATAAACCTAATTGGATTGTTGACACAGTAATTGTAAGGGCTCCACCTACGGTATATTTCAGCTAGGGGGTCAATGGTTGTCCAGCGCCCTATTTGCGGGTCATAGAAACGCTTACCATAATCTAACACCCTTACTTCCCCAAAATAACAGGCTTTTGGTGTTGCCCTGCTCCCGGTCAAGAGCCTTCTTCAAAGAACTTTACTTGCCATAAATGTAGGATTTTTTCTTTTAATTGAACTCCTTTCAGTTAAAAGAAAAAAGTTGTGGTATTGGCTTCTCCTGGAGTTTTCTTGCTTATATGGGGCTTAATACCTCGTTTTATGGTGGTCTCTGCCTGGTATCTCCTTCGGGTGAACGTGCAATTTTCTACGGCTAAAAAACGTCCTGATCCGGCTTATATCCGACTCATGTCCGGCTTATCTCCGGCTTATCCCCGGCTGATCCTCCTGCGATGTCCAAAAAAAGTTGCTCTAAAATAGGTTTACACTTTCAGTTAAAAAAGAAAAGGCCGTTACTGGCCTTCGTCCCTGAGTGACTGTACTTTCTTTACTTTATGCCACCTGGCGTACCACTGGTTAATCCGTTTGCGGATGTGCTTACGGTATTGGGTTTCTTTTTCGTTGTCGAACTGGTAACGTTCGTAACGGATGCAGTCCAGTTCGGTAAGCATTTCTTCGACCTGGTCGAAGTCAAAGCAGTGCATTCCATGGCCACAGCGCAGGAAGTAGGCTGCTGCCATCATACGTTCGTCACTGCCGTTACTTTGTTGTGTGCGGCTTAAATCGTCAATGAAGCTTTGTAACAACCTTTCGGGTGTGGTTTCCAACAGGGAGCATAAGAGTGCTAATTGCCTTGGGATGTCAAGGGTAACGTTTGTTTTCATGTTGTTATTGATTTTAGTTATAAAATGGTGTTGTATGTTTCTTTGGTCAGGGTACTGCGCTCTTGTCCCCCGTCACCATTGGTTGGCCGTGCTGTTATAATGGTCTTGTCTGTTGAAGTAAACCAGGTCAAGCAATGGTGATGGGGTTGCAGGGGTTTGGGGACGGATTAGAGACCCCAATAAAACAAAGCTTTTTTAATGGAACTGTGATAGATAAGAGTCCATGTGCAATATGTTAGCAACTGTGTGTCGCTGCGAGCCGCCGCGAGTGTGGCCGGGGGGCTTGCAAAAGGATGCCTGAAGGATTGAGGGCAATTTTGCAAGTCCCGCTTGCGGCAAGGGGCCTGTATGGACTGTCATTACCTAGGAACTCTCTGGCCCTGCAGCCCCCGGCTACCCGTAGGCGAGCCTAACATGGGCAGCTTCCGGGCTGGGGGCTTTGCATGCGTGGAACTGTAAGTATGTAAGGAACTCTCTTGCAAGGCCCACAGAACGGGGGGTGCTGCCATAAGCAAAAAACGCCGGACGCGAAAGACATGACAGCCTTGCCCCACCAGGGACTGTAAGTTATTTGGAACGTTCCGGGCAACCTTCGGCGGCACAGCTTATTTTATACCTTAGAAAATAATCATGTCATAAAATGGGCTGTGACGGGCTGGCGTGGCTTTTGCTCCGGTGTTTTTTGCTTATACCGCTTTTCCTTCGTTGCGTGATGAGTAACTCTAAGTTTAAAAGGGGCTTACATGCGGATAGTAAACTCTCCTTGTCTCTCGGTTATAGGGTACGGAGTGGGTGGAACTGGTTCAAAGCGTCCTGTAAGTCATCGAGCTGGTTGATCTGGTATCGTTCTGTACTGCTTACGTATCTGTGTCCGGCCATGTATTGGGTTGTTCTCAGGTCTTTGGTTTTAAGCCATAGGCTTATAACGCTTTGCCGTATCTGTTGGGCATTGGTAAGTTTCGGGTTTAGCTTTCTAAGGCCGTAGAGTAAGTGTAAAAAGCTGTTCTTAATGATGTCTGAACCGTGCATACTGATAAATAGTTGGGTTTGGGCTTTGTCCTGGTTAATGCTGTCGGGCTTTCTCCCTGTGCCGTAACTGCCTTTTCCTTTTAGTATCTCAGGGCGTGTGATGCTTATATACTCCTGTATGTCTAACATCTGTAAGGATTCAAGTTTTAATGTCCTGGGATTGCTGTGTGTACCTCCTGGGATCTCTATTTTCCCGGCATGTAGTTTAATGTCTGTAACTTCGAGCTTTTCAAGTTCTTCCCTTGTTAATGCCTGGTACACCAATAAACCTATCATCACTTTGTTTCGTTGGCTTCTTAGGTCTGTTACCTGGTAGTTTTCATAAATGGCGGTAAGTTCTTCCGGGGTCAGTAAATTAGAGGGTACGGTATGTTGTTTGTTCTTGATAAATAAGCCTGTGGCCGGGTTCTTTGTTGCTTTTCCTTTGTATAAGAGATAATCATAATATTTACGGATGGCTGATAATTTGCGGTTTAACAGGGTTTTACTGTCGCCTTCGCCTGTGCTATGGTCTATGTAAGTCAACAATTCATTATAGGTTACCTCTGTTATTTGGGTTTGCTGCCCGATTGTCCAGGCTAAAAATGAGGCTGTATAATTACTGTCTGCCCTGATCGTATCGTTGGCATAATTCCGCTTTTTTAACCACGCTGTAAAGTCGTTGATTTCTTCTTTATGTGTTTTGCGCTCTTGTTTATATTTACTCTCTTTCATGGGCTATATGGGTATAAATTTGGGTGCTTTCTAAACTGCTATGACCTAAAAACTGTTTTATCTTTTCCAGTTCCATACCGGATTGTAGTAGATGGGTGGCTATAGAATGGCGTAAACTGTGTAAAGCTGCATCTTTGTCTATCCCGGCTTTTTCTTTTAACTGGTGTAAACGGTCGATCATGGTTTGGCCTATAATGCGTGTACCATACTGGGTTAAAAATAGGGCGTGGGTTGATCGTTTTAACAGTATTGGCCTTGCGCTTTCTATGTAGTTCTTTAAGTCCTCCCTTACTCCTGCTGTCATTGGGACGTAACGTTCTTTATAGTTCTTGCCTTTTCTTACATAGAGCAGGTTTCTATCTAAAAGAACGTCTTTCACATCGAGGCTTAGTCCTTCACTTCTTCGTAAACCACAGCCATAATAAACGGCTAATATTGCCTTGTCCCTCAGTCCTAATATATCGCTCCCGGTAGCTTCGTAAAGTGCTGTTATTTCGGCTTTGGTAAAGATTTCCCGGATATTGTAGAGTTTTCCCTTTATTTGCATACTTACATCAAAGCTTTCGTTCCCGCTCTCTCTCAGGTAACGAGCGAACTTTCGTAAATTGGTCAAGTGGGTTCTCAGGTAGTTTTTACTTAATCTCCCGCCTTTAAGCTGGTTTTGCCGTTGTAACAGGTAGTCAAAATATTTTGTGATTGTTGGCCTTGTTATGCTTGCTATGTCTGTTATTCCCTGCGATTCTAACCAGCATAAAAACTCCTGTAACTTGGTGGGTGCATATTTAAGGGTGGAAGGTTCAAAGTTTAAAAGCCTTAACCAGTCTGCAAAAGCTCGTTGTAATCTCCTAAATTCTATGGTTGTGGGTTCTTTAAAAATAGGGGGTTCTTGCTCTTCCCCTGTTATACTTGTTATACTGTTATACTTCATGATATTGGTATGATTTTAAAGTAATTAGTATGTCGGTGGGGTGATGTTATACTTCTGTTATACTTGTGTTATACTTGCTTTTCTTTTAATTTTTGGAGTATTTCATCTAAGATATTGATACCGCTTTTGAGCTTCTCGTATTCGTCCCAGGCTGTTATCTCGTATTCAAAGCCGTATTTACGGTTTCCTCCGTTCCTCCCGATATATCCCCGGCTTTCTAACTCTCTTAAATAGCGATTTATTCTCATGGGGTTCATGCGGAACTGCTCCCGTATATCTTTAGAGTAAAAGGACTGTACTTTCTTTGCTGTTACTGTGTTTTTAAGCCTTTCAAAGAAGTCTCTTAGTTCCCCGTTCAGCTCGTCACTTTTTCGGAGCAGGGTTTCTTTTACTAAGAAGTTGGCACATTCTATGTCTTCAATGGCTGTTTCTATATAGGGTTTTCCGCTCTGGTCGGTCTTTATCTCCCGTTGTTTCTGGTGGTAAAAGGTGATGATTTCTATTAGTTTAAGATAGTGCATATTGGTTCGAAGCTTCTTAAATACACACTGGGGTATTTCAAGTTGTGGGGCGTAAGGGTTGATGATCTTTATTTTCCGGAGTAATCGTTGCGAGTTCCTTAATAGCTGTTTTGCTTGTTCCTGGCCTGTTTCGTTGATCAGCCCGGCTTGTTGTTTGCGCTGGTAGTGCATGACCTCGTTTAGATGGCTTTGGGATTCGTCGATTATCAGTAAAAAGGAACGGTTGGCGTTGTCCTCATAAATGCTTTCCTGGGTTGTTGCTCCTGATACACATATAGGGCCTTCTACCATTAACAGCTTTTGCACGTTGTTCCCTTTTGCGTCTTTATCGGTGGTTAGCTTGGTAATGCTTTGCTTGCTCATGAACTCACGAAGGGGTAAGAATGCGTTGTAAACGCCTTCTAAGTCCTCTATCAATAATACTTTGTGTTTCCAAAAGTCTTTGGCAGAGTAATAAAGCGTGTTTTCTGTAAGGCTGGTAATGGTTCGTAAGGATTCTTGTGGTAAACATTCACTCACACGGGTTTGTAAGTAAGTTTTACCGCTGCCGGATTTGCCAAAGATAATGGCGTGTAGTGGTTCATCCATCAGGCGGCTAAGGTATAGGAAGAACAATAAAAGACCGTTCTTTTGTTCTCCCACTAAGCCAGTCTTTTCAATGGTTGTAAGGGTATTTCTTACAAGCTGTTTTCCCTTCAGGAAGGCGAGCGCTTCCCGTTCTTCCTCTTTGGTCATTTGATATAACTTAGGTTGTAAGGCTTTGCGCTCATCCTCTCCAAGTTTTAAACGGTACTCTGCGAGCTGGGCAGATAGTTCTCTAAGGGTGTTCTTTACAAGTGTGCTGCTGGTTTCCAGTTCTTCGGCAACGCCTTTTATAAAGCGTTGGAGCTGGGCATTGCTGTACAGATTAACATCGTCCTGGTAGTATTTAAAGCTGTCTGCGGTATGCTCTACTAATAGGTTTACTTTGAGGCGGTGTAAATTGTCCTTTTCGATGCCGCCCCAGATGGTAAAGCGGAGTTCTTTTGTATCGTAGATTAATTTGTGGGGGTTGGTGGTGTTTAGATGGGGAGACGCAACATGTTGCGTCTGTACACTTTCTTCGGCTTGATGATTGGTGCCTGGCTCCTGGTTCTTTTGTTCAGTTAAAAAAGAAAAGGGTTTGCGTTCACTAACCAGGTGGGTAAAGATTTCGGGTTCGTGGCCTTGTGCAAGGCTGTTAATGTCTTCTTCTTCGGGGGTTTCGATATAACTAACTTTTATATCCGGTTTTAATGCCTGTAATCTTTGCCCTGTTTTGTTTATGGCTTCTTTTCCGGCTTTGTCTCCGTCAAAGAATAATATTATCTCGTCCAGTTCTTTTAAGCCCCTTATTGCTTCTTCTATTTCGCTTGTCATTCCGTTTACACCGAACAGGGCTATAAGTGCATAATCTTTTGTAATGCTTTCTATTTGCTGCAGAGTGGCTGCATCGATAATACATTCGGTAAGGATTAGCTTTTTAGTATCTGGTTTTGGGTAGTTTGGGTAAATTCCCTGATGGTGGCCGTTTAAGTAAAAGTGTTTTCCGGTTTCGGCTTCTGCTGTGGCAACAATGGAACGGCCGTAAATATCTGTTACCTGTCCTTTCTCGTTCTTGGTAAAGAACACTATACAGTGGGTAAACTTTGGGGTAATTACGTTTTGCTTGTTTTGCTTTAAGATTCCAAGTTTTAAGCCGCTTTGCTGCAATGCGCTGTTCCATCCCTTGCCAAGCTCCCGGCCTATGTAGCCTATTTCGAGTTTATCAGGGTCAAGTTTCCGGCCTGTAATGTATTGCCGGGCTTGTTCGGTGCGTTTGTAGCTGGCTTTGGCGTCCTGTACTACTTTGCTGAGTACTGCAAGCCTTGGTAGTTCCTTTGTTGGTTCAAAGCTGGTGGGTTCTTCCGGGGGTGTTGGTTTTTCTGGTTTAGGTTCTGGTAGTGTTATGGGCGGTACGCCTATAAAATCCTGTGCTTTTAGTATGGCTTCGTGTTTGGTACATTTTTCTTTTAACTGGATAAATTCTATGGTATCTCCGCTTACATCACAGCCGAAGCAATGGAATGAGTTTGTTTTTGGGTAGACGGTAAAGCTCGGTGTCTTCTCCTGGTGGAAGGGGCAACAGGTTTTATGATGCCTGTCTGTCTTAATGTTGTAGTGATTTAGTACGTATTCTATTGATAGACGGGCTTTAATGTCTTTGATTTCCATAGAAAAATATTTTTATTGCGATTTATTCAATCACAAAATTATATATAAATTTCCTATATCGCAACTCAATGTTTACTATAATCGCAATATGTTGCTAAAAGTTTACTTTATCGCTACTTTTGCTATAAATCAATTAATGACAAATAATGAGCTTAGGTGATAACATTAAAAAGATTCGGGAACAAAAAGGATTGCTGCAAAAGCAAGTTGCCAATGAGCTTGGCATTGGCTATACCAATTACAACAAGATGGAAAACGGCAACCGTGAACCTTCTGTTTCGGAACTGCAAAAACTCGCAAAGCTCTTTAGTATGACAGTTGACCAGGTGATTAATTTTGACAATGATATGCCTCAGGAAGTTGTTTTAGAAGATAAATCGAGTATCGAGCAAATGAACCTAATTAAACAGCTTGACGACGAAGACAGGGCGGTGGTATTTAAGATTATTGATACTATGCTTACCAAAAAGAAGTTTAAAGAGTTCTTTCAAAAAAACGTTGCAACCCTATAAAATCACTATAAGATGGATGCTGATAACAAAAAGACCCCACTTAAAGATAAGATTGACATTCTGTATAAAAGTGCCCTTCTAATTGGGATGGCTTACTATACTATAAAATTTTTGTTTGAGAAAGGTATATTTCAATATCAAAGCGGCATGTTTTCTTTTATGCCATTGCTGCCGTATCATTTACACTTCGAAGTGACTTTGGTAATTCTTGCAATAGTGATGCTTTCATTTTTAGGATGGATAGCTCATAATTTTTTGACTGGTAAACAGGCTTATGATAGTTATGCTGTGATGGTCATTCAAGTTATCTTTATATTTTTAATGTGCTGGGGTGGCACATTATATGCGTTGTCTGCTCCAATGCCTATAATTGGTGTAGTTGCTTTATTACTTATTCTACTGCCTTTAACGGTTTTTATTACTACTGTTATATTAAGATTAATCAAGATGACTTTATTGGGGGATTAAACAATAAAACCCGGATTTCTCCGGGTTTTATTTCTTTTTAACTGTTTATTACTTCTTCATCTAATCTACCTGCTAATACACCCTTTTCAAGATGGCCAACTGTTAAAACCTTTCGCGAAGGTTTTGGCTTACCAGTAAATAGTCTGATAAGTGCGGGTAAAATAACATCTCCTTCAGGACTAAAATAATCTGCTGCCATAAACTTTGTAACATCAACATTAAAAAGTTTCCCGTAAGCAATGATAAAGTCTATTGCATCAGCACCACTAACACCGAGATCATCTTCTATTTTGGTTTCTCTAGTTATTTCTTCATCATCAACAGCTGACTGCTTTATTACAAAGTCTTTGAGATTATTAAAATTTTTATTGTCTGACATATCCCTTTTACTTATTATGAACAAGAATTAAATCCCTAGTAACAAAATAATTATGATTGCCTTCTACTTCAATATTAAATACTGTTTCAGGGCGTTCGTTACGTACAATATTTGTGATATGTTCTTTTGAGTTGTTCTTTGTTTTCAAGATATAACCAGTTTGCAAATCTTTTACTTTAATCCACCCTTTATCTACCACATAAAAAGGGTGTTCTGCCGTAACCATTATTTTTCCAGCATTTGTAGTTATCTCATAAATTTCCTGAGTTTTTCTTTCAAAGGTTTTTGCTACCCTATTTAATTCAACTATGTCCTTTTCAAAGTTATACGAAAAAACACTATCCCCTTCTTTAATTGTTTCTATCGGTCTTAGTCCTTCTTTCATGCAAACTAATGTACCCTTTATAAAACACACATGATATACAGTACCATTATTCCGACTAAATTCTGCTGCACCTGCACTAAAGGCTTTAGTACATTCCCATATTTCTTTTCTATACTCCCAAGCATCCATTGCGGTTAAAACCCATCCAACTCCTGGAACAATCCTTCTTCCAATAAATCTACCCAAAACTGCCGTACCAGATTTCTTTGCTAATTTCTTACTAACAACAGCTATAACTTTTCGTTCTCCCTTCTTTAATGCAGGTATCTTTTGAGGAAGAGCTTTTGAAAGACTCCAAGAAGCAAGTGAAGATCCTGGTGCTGATTCAAGAGCTCCAACAGGTTTTAGGAAATTTAATGGTTGAGAGGCGCCCACAAGACTAGGCCCTAACCACCAAGGTACATTTGAATCAGATTTTCTTGTTGCTGTTACTGTAACTTCTGGACCCGTTGTACTCAATGTATCAAGTCCAAAAGGGTCAGTATACAACATCGGATTATTAAGACAATAAGTGTATGGGCTGCTATTATAGTGAACGGCAGAATTCTCACCATTAATATTTACAGGACTAAATATACCAAGTATATCACTTATATTTTCTCTTCCCTCTGCTAACGATTCGTCATCTGCTTCATATCCAGCCTGGGATAATTCTTCTCCATAAGCCTTGTTAAACTCATCCATATACTCATCTTCTCTCAGAGGATCTTGCGTGTGGAAGCGGCCTATTTGCGGGTCATAAAACCTGGCCCCATAATCTA
>WNGF01023920.1_pt1 | contig 10938 bp, 14 predicted proteins | sample 5400641 | NCBI WGS metagenome assembly WNGF01 (sample SAMN13153371, study PRJNA577476) | soil metagenome | isolation source: 80 cm soil or saprolite under grassland replicate 2 | place: USA:California | collected 2016-06-15 | reverse complement strand
CTCTCGCGGCTTAATTGACCGCGACGTTTGACGCTGGACGCCTGCTACGGCGGCAAACGTGGACAGCAGGCTGGCGAATCGGCGGAGCGACCGCGCCGGTTCGTGAATCGATTTCGCGGACGCTCGGGAGCCGGCAGTGCGCCGGTGCATGGTTTGGCTCCTCAGAACTGATCGCCGGATACACATGTAGATGTTTGCGCGGATAGCGACGAGGACAGGGGTTCGATTCCCCTCGCCTCCAGTTTTATAGGTAAATCTCCCCCTGAAATCCGCTAGCTGACAACAGGACTGACAACAAGTCCACGGAAACAGGCCCGCCGCCGAGCGGAAACCGGCCTAGAACCGCGTTTGATGCCCCGGAGCGGGCAAGACAGCGGCTCTAGGACTGCGAGCGTTCTAGCGGGCTCGTGCGTGACAGCCTTGCAAGGAGATGTCGTGCACCGACGAATGCTTCTGTGTTTTAATTGCCTCCGCAAACCAACAGGAGCAACTTTTCACATGGACATGACCACCTTCTTCTCCGCATTAGCTGGTAGTGCGATCAGCACCGGCATTTTAGGAATTTTGATCGGTGCTGTGATCAATCACCGATTCACCCTCGCACGGGAGGCTGAAACCCGAGCGGCCGCAGCGCGTGAAAAGCGAAGAGAAGAGAGTCGCGCCGTCGCTGAAATCTTAGCCGAATGGATTCGGCCCGCCTATATGGGACAGCTTTCCAACGAGGATATCTGGAGACTCCAAACGACCTATTGGAAGAACATTCTAGGTCTCGACCGAGAGCTGATTACGATACTTCTCCCAAGATTGGCAAACGTGCCGGGCGCCGTCGACACCAATGAAATAATCGTGCAGGCACGAAGGATCGTATTGGGACTTGCAGAAGCCGATCTCAAGGCAGCCGATCTCAACAACTGGCCTCCGTTGCCGAAAGCGGGCTAGAGCGAAGGAACTCTCGTTAGGAGTGTGCGGCCCGGCGTGATGTGATCTTAATCGAACGTAGCGTTTCACATCAAGATGACCGCAATCTACGAAGTCCGCCCGCGCAAAGATCATCGCGGCGTCGATCTAATTTCCGAGGCTCTCCCATTCGGTCGTCTGTGGTACGGCGAACCAAACGCGGTCGAGAACGCAATCGGCTACGCCAAGCATCGCAGCCGTTCACACAATGCCGTCATCCGCGTTTATGATGATGCTGGCAATGTGATCGCAACGCACGAGCACGCTGGCAATTTCAGAGAGCCGTAAAGCGCCAATGCCTTCCGCGCCTGCCTCGCCGGATCGCGCTAGGAATCGTTTCTGATTGCCAGACGGCAAATGATCTGGCCATGATGTCATCGACGTTAGGCTTCATCGCGCATCATGTCACAAAACGTATATCTAAAGACGGCTTGCGAACATTGCAGCGAACACTTTGAGTATCCATCGAGGTTAACGGGCCAGTCTATCGAGTGTCCTCACTGTCACCAAGTGACGACGCCGATGCCACGAGCATCCCTTATGCAAGCAGACCACCCTCTAAAAGAGCGTCCTCAACCGATTGACTATGGTCTGACCTACGATGACCTGCATCTTTACGATAACGTGGGTTGGGCACGAACTCTTCGACTTGGTGACGGCAATGTTATTCAGTGCCTGGGGACACGCCCCGACGACAAATACGCAAGCGATAGTTCTACTTTCCTTCACCGTTTGCTTAGGCGTCTACAATTACGTGCACGTGCAAGCCCTGGCCCTAGCCTGATAGCGTATTGGCAGGCGCTTCACCGCTACGATAAAGAGAAGGGCGCCGCAGAGGCAGCCGCACGCAAAGCCGCACGCGACGCTGAACTGCGCAAACGCTCGTACTGGACTTTCCTCGATGGCTACGCATTTGAGAGGGCGAGTGCGGAAGTCCTCAACAAGCATCAGTTCAATGCCGTCGTCACGCGAGGTTCAGCCGATGGCGGCGTAGATATTCAGGTGACAAGAAACGGCCTGAAAGGAGTCGTGCAATGCAAGGCGCACATGGCGTGTGCCGGTCCTCATGTTGTTCGTGATCTGTACGGCGTGATAAATCACACTCGCGCCAGCTTTGGCATCATCGTGTCCCTCGGCGGGTTCACGAAAGGCGCAGTCGAGTTCGCACGCGATAAGCCAATTCTGTTTGTTGACCTTGACGACCTCATAGCGATGCAGGAAGGCCGGGATGTTCTCGCTTCCGCATTCTCCGGCTCGTCGTCTGCTACGGCCTCATGACGTAATTTATCATTTGATGAATAATCTCAGCCGTCGCGCCCCGGCCACATCAGGTGCCACGGCATTTTGAAGCGCCCCTTGGACTGCGGTATCTCACCGGGCCCCCACGCGGGTCGGTATCCGCCTTTTGCTCGGCCCGTGGCAGATCGATAATCGGGCGCGCGCGTGTGTTGTAGTGTCACCTTTGTCTGATCATAAGCCTTTAATCGGCACTAACCCCGCGCACTCGCAACAGCCGCACTGCGCCTGGCGGCGTTCACGCCGACACGCGCGCGTCCAACGCACTTAACATGTCGTCAATGTTCATAGCTCCGGTGGCAGCCTCTTGCGCTGCGGAAACCGGCTTGTCGGAACCGATTCCACGCCGCGCACGTTCCGCACCGGTCGCGTCATGTCCGGCTTTGCCTTTGGCATTGGAAGCTGGCTTGGGCCCGACTTCGCGCCAAGGTCACGATATTCTTTTGCAGTCATGTTGTTTCACCTCCCTTCAAAATCTTGTTACTCACGTTAGCGCGCCCACTTAACCTTTACCATGCCGCCGATCATCTTGCGCCTGGTCAAGCCGTACATCAGCGCCTTGACGGCGTGCTCTTCGCAGTCCGGGTCGATGTCCTCGGGGTTCGTTCGACTGTAGGTCATCGCTGGCAGCGTCCTGATTAAGTTTCTGCAATTGCGCGTTATGATCATGCCCGGCCAGCCGTCATCCTTCAACATCAACCGTTGATGCACCGCACTAACGCCTTGCACACGGCTGCCAGCACCCTTTGGACTCGGCGACCAGCCACAGCCTAACGAGTTCATGATGTGCCCACGACTCCCCTTGCCGCCCTCACTCCCAAGTCCTATGTCCGCGAAGGCGGCGGAGTCGATGACACCGTCCAGCGGACAATCGTTGTCGATCACCTCGCCGTCACCCATGTTGATTTTCAGCGAACGATCTTTCGCCAACACTGCTGACGCCATCATTTCGGGTGTCAGCCCGCGCTCGTACAATTCATTGGCAACATATATCCGATCATAGGTTGGATCGTGCGCCAGCCACAACACGCAGGCAGGTGCAGCGTAGCCGTCATCCGCAGCTCGCCACACGTCCCACTCGGCGGGAATAGCAAACGGCGCGCACGTGTGCCGGTTGTAATCCCACTCACTGAACACTGCGCCCTCGAACACGTCCCAGCGGCCTAACAACAGCGCCTTTCGCGATGCTTCGGGCAACGCTGCAAGCTGGCGCTCGTATTCTGTCCCGGCCAGGTAGGGATTGTCACTGATGCGTGCCGGAATGAACACGCGCCTGAATCCAGTAGCCTTGTCGATCACTTCGGATGCGCTGCCATCGTTGGGAATATTCCAACGCGACTTCACCCACGCATGGCCGACACCGCCCGGCGTGCAAGTGGCCCTGACTTCCAATCGCAGGCCAGAGCCTTCAACGGCGCGCAGCCTGGTCAACATGTAGGTGTAGCTTGGACTGACCGGCTGGCCTTGCGCGTCTGCGCCGTCGCCCGGCCACGAAGTTAATTCATCCCAACCGATCATCGAAAACTGGCGGCCCATGTAACGATATTTGTCCTCATCGGCGTCGAGGAAACCAAACTCCACGCGTGCGCCTGAATTTGGGAACGTCCAAACGCTTTCCTGTTTGTTGAAGCGTGCGCCCAGGGGCAGGAATAGTTCATGGCTCCGCCCGATGAGATCGCGCAACATCGGGAACGTTCGTCGCAAGATCAGCGCCTGATGCTTCGGATTCTGCACTTGCGAGAGTCCGGCCATCAAGATCGCGTCCGTCTTGCCACTGCCGACGCTGCCAGCGAACAGCACTTCTCTCGCGGGGCTGCTCAGAAACTCCGCCTGCTTCTCAGTCGGTTGCCACAGAATCGGGCGTTCTTTAACGGCGCTCATGCGGTCAAACTTGTGTTTTTCGTCACATGGCAGCCGAGTGTTCGCTTGAACATGTGTCGCTAAAACGCTCCCCCGCGCCCACTGGAATGACCAGCCGCGTGCGCGGGGTCGCCGCTACGGTGTTTTTATGCGTTGAACGGCTCATGAGCGGAAAAATGTCATCAAAACGCGATTACGGTCATGTGAACAGACTTTATACTAGTTCCTTTGTCTGATGTTATGCGTTTCGACGCTCATCACTCGCTCCCTTGCGCTTTCGCTGGCAAAAAGATGATGCCACCAGCTACTGCGACTTCGCTTCGCTCCCGATAGACCGCTGGCCGGTGCGCTTTGAGAATAAATTGTAGCAATTGGCTGTCGCCCTTCCATGCCATGTCGAAAGCCTTTTCCTCGCACCGATCAACACTGGCGCTGAGCGCCTCCTCCCACTTGGCCGCAAACGCTGCGTCATCCTCACGAAATTTGTATGCCGTAAACCGGCTGATCTTAGCCACACGGCATGCATGAGCGACGTTGGGTGCTTTCCTGAGCGCCTGGAGGAACAAAGCCTGCCAGCGGGCGATATGACGTGCGCGCGCGCGTGAGGCGTTTGTGTTGCGCGTGACGGTCGCGCCGTTGTTATCACGCGTGACGAGTGCGGTTGTTTGTTTACTCATGTTACTCCTTCCTTAGCTACGCGGTCGGCGTGATCGATGGCGTGTGTGAGCGAGGTTGTGGTGAGAAGGAGTTCGCCGAGTTCTTCGCCGGGGTTTTTCTTCAGCACTTCATAGAGTTTCACCCGGCAATTGCGGCCTGCGCCATACACCGAATCCGGGTCGTAATTTTGGAGAATGACAAAATTCTCCGAGCGCCACATCTGGACATGCGTGACGCCGTCTATGACCAGCGAGCTTGGGAGGGTTGCGGATGTCATGCGGCCTTCTCCTTTTGTTCGGCCTGCCAGCTCTCGAGGATTTCGCCTGCCGCTTTGTGGACTTCGCGAATTTTCTCCGACCGTCGGTAGATTGCCATGCGCGCGGTTAAGTTGTCGAATCTGGCGCGTGGCGCGCCCATTGCCGCCTCGCGCCTGTGAAATTGCAAGAGAGATGGATCCTCTATCGACTTCACGAACTCACCTTGTTCGGTGACCGTCGCCCCGGCGCCGGGCCGCAGTTTGTTCTCCTGCCACTCGCGTTCGCCATATTGAACTTTTCTGAGCGCCTCGGCCTGGATTTTTTCGCTCTCCAATTCGTCAAGCATGGCCATTGTCGGCCCGCCGTGCTTTTCACAGTCCTGCAACCATCGCGCCAATCGCGGCGACAGTTCTTTTATGAAGTGCTGCGATTTGTGATCGTGCGGTTCCAGCCACGGATTTCTGATGCGTTGGCCTGTGATCTTGTCGATGGGCAGCTCCGGGACTTGCCCGGCATCGTCAGGGGGTCGATCCTGCTCCCAAGCTGGGATAACGGTTGCCAGCGTTTCCATGACATGGACAAGGTTTACACCTCGTTGACGGGCGGCGATGGCGAGCGCGCCAAACTCCAGTCGAGCGGCCGGGTCTGTGGCCACGGCGTAGGCGCGGTTGTGTTTCACTCGCCTGTAAGCGGCAAGCGCCGTTTCCTCGGCAATGGTTTGCAAACTCGCGTTCGGACCGACGCGTATCGACTTTGGCCCGGTTTTGCGCTGTTCAAACTCCCGATCGATCGCCTCCTGCAGATTTTTCGCGAACAGTTCGTCAAGTGTCATGTTTCGGTTTCCTTTCGGTTTTGGTTTTCTCAGTCAAAAAAAAGCGCGCCGCCCCGTTCGCCCGGGGTGGGCGATGGGCACGATTCGCGGAACGGCGCGCGCAAAGTGTTTTTGAAAAGTCGAGACCTTGGGTTGATTTCATCATTTCGGATTCGGCGTTCGTTTTCACTTGTCTGCTTTCGCCAACTTGTCTGCCTTCTCCAACAGGTCGCGCAGAATCGCGCGCACCTCGCGGTATTCGACGACGGCGAAGGATTCCATGAGCCTCAAGAACCGCGCTTCCACCCGCTCCCGCAGGCTTTTCTGCGGTTTGGGCTTCGCTGTCTTGCCAGCTTTCGCCCTCGCTTTCTTACTCGCCGCCGCCAGCTTTTCCTTGCCCTCGATAACTTTGTCGAGGTCTTTCGGAGCGTGCCTGGCAACAGTCAGAGCCGCGCGCGCTTTATAGTCGCCAACCTTGGCTTCGTCGGCGATTATCTCGTGTGTTCGACCTCGGGTTGATTTCGACCCAAGGTCGCCAGCCTTTCCCGTTCGCTTGCGCGCCTCGGCTTCTTTCGCCAGCTCGGGCCCTCGCAGCTTAGCCACGATGGCCGCGCGCTGGTCGTCTGTCAGGTCGCGCCTGTGGTAGTTGCGCGAGATGATCTCACCAACCTCCTGCTCCGGCTTGCCCTTGAATACTTCAATCGGCACAGCGCCGTCTTTAAGTTTCAGGTCGTGCGCTATCATCGCGCGAGTGCGCCCGTCCAAGATGGTGTCCTTCTTCTTGTTCACGAGAATCGGTACGCAGATGCCGCGAGCCTCGATGTCGGCTTTTAGCTCGTTGTATCGCTCTGCGCTCAAACGCGGGAAGGCGTTTGCCGCCGGATGCACTTTGTATGTCTTGTTCATTTTTCAGTTTCCTTTCTCGGTTCAGTTTTCTCGCGCTTCTCCTTTTCGCGCTTCTCCTTTTGGCTCTCTTGCATCCTGTCGTTGGCCTTTTTGCATTTGGCCGACAACGCCGGGTGAACTTTGGCTGACTGCTTCGCGAAGTATTCGCGCACGCTGGCAAATTCGATTAAACGGCGCCCTTTGATGCAGCCTTTCCTGCGCAGACAAACCGAGCGGATGTCGCCACGCTTGATCAAGAGGTAGGCGAGACTCCTACCGATTTTGAAACGCTGTTTGAGTTCCGGCAGATCGACAAACTCCGGGTCGTCAACTCCCCATGTCGCTGCGACTGGTCGCGTCGTGAAGTTTCCATCCATATGCAGCAACCTTGAACTGCAACGAACGAACCGCGCGAGTGACATTTTTAGAGCGCAAAAAATGTCACTCGCGAATCTATTGGCGCTTAAATGAGACTGTGCTCGCCACGTTGGAAGAACTAACGCGGCCACCTTTGCAGGCTAAACAATCTGCTTGAGTGGAATCGCTACAGGCGGCCACGAGGTCAGAGGGCACGCAGACTCCGCCAAACCCCTACCGGCCCTGTGCAAAAGGAAAACGAACAGCCCTGTGCTTTGCAGGGTTGTGGTTTTCCTTTTTCTTTCTTCTCTCTTTTCCTTTCCCTGCCAAAAGGGAGGGGGTTGGGGGGTGGGTTTTCGGTCTTGTTTGCTTTTCCTTTTCGCTTTGCTACTCCCAGAGTTACAGAGAGAGAGGAAAGCAAACAGCGCGGAGTGTTTGATTTTCGTGAGACCTGCGTGTTACCATTGCGTGTGTCCGCCGCTTCCAGCGTGGCAACTCTTGAATTGGCGGGCGCGTGCCACGGCGCTTGGCTTTTCAGCTTCGAGCCGTGGCAAACTTATTTTAGCTCTTTCAAGCGACGGCGAACGTGGCGGTCGCTCCTTCGTTCGTTCGGCGTTGTGAGATCAGCGTAAGCGTTAAAAACTTCCTCAACAGGTGGGCACAGATCACTTATGTCCAAGCCGCGACGACCTGTTTTCCTTCTCAGACGAACACGACGTTCGATTACTTTTTCGCGCGCCTTCAGCAACAGATCATCGTGAGGTGCGCCGCGAAGTGTTTTCCCATTCAACACCTCTGCGACCAGCTGTAAGAATCTGGCACGATTCCCGAAGCGGTTGATGTGAAGCTCGATGATACTCGCATGGGTGTCCATCTGCTCGTAAAAACCTTCCCAGTCGCTCTCACTGCCTGTGGCGCGCCGTGCCTGCTGCCAGAGGTCATCGTAGCTTCGCATCAACCGCGCCACGCGTTGTGCGCATTCGCGTTCCCTGGGCGTCGCTTTCATTTAGATACGCGGCAGTTTCGCAATTGCCTGGCGTTTCGTATCCTCGTCAATGTGCGTGTAGTGGGCCGAGATTGCTTCCGACTCATGGCCGATGATGTCCATCACCACCGACGCGTTGATTCCGGCGTTCTTCATCAGCGATGTGGCCGTGTGGCGCAGACTGTGGAAGGAAATTTGTGACAATTCGCGGGGGCCGTGACGCCCCGGTGCTGCTTCGGAAACGCGATGCGCTTTTCGCTCTGCCAGCCCCGCATCCGCGAGCACTTCGTGAAACTGGCGGGAAAGCGTCTTAACCCCGCCGCTCTTTTCAACGGACGCAAACGCGCGCGGATGAAGCGGCTGGTGCGGGTCGTCGCCAGCGGGCAATGTTTCGATTTCGGCTCGCAGCGGCGGGGCAATTGGAATTATCATCGTGCGGCCTGTCTTGCGACTCACAAAACGGATTTCATCGCGCGCCAGATCGACGTTCTGCCAAGTTAAGCGGGCAAGGTCGCCAAGGCGCTGGCCGGTGTAGAGTCCGAAAAAGATCAAACTTCTCCACTCATCATTTGCGATTTCGAGAACGCGCCGAATCTCTGGAATCGTAAAGCCGCGCCGACGACTCGCGTCGCGCAGTTTGGCCGCCTTCACCCCGGACGCTGGGTTCTCATCGTGATACTTGCCGTCCTCTTTCGCGGTCTTAAAAACCATGCGCAGGAATTTGATCGCGTGGTTCACGCTGCGCGGCGCAACGCGCTTCAATTCCGCTGCGCGGAAATCGAGAATGTCCTGCCGGTCAATCAGCACGATTTGTTCGTCAGCGCGCTTCCCAAGCCAGCTCAGGAATCCACGCGCCTTGTCATGGTAAAAACGGTGAGTGCTCGGCGCTGTCTCCGGCTTCTTGCGCGCCACCCACGCATCGAAGTATTCGCGGACTGTCGGAGAAACCAGATGCTCGCCACTGATGTCGCGGTAAAGATCGGCGATCACCCTTTGCATCTGCCGCGCGGTGACGCGCCCACGCGTCGCAGATTCCCACTTGTCCGCGAGTTGCTGCGCTTTCTTTCGATCTGTCTCTTTTGTGCTCCGCTGAACGCGGCGACCATTCGGGAGAGTGACGCAGGCGAACAAAAACTTGGAACCTTCTCGTTGTCGAATGCTTGCCATACCTGACAACCATACTGACAACAGACAGGGGTTCAACTCCCCTCGCCTCCACTTTCGCTCCCCGAGCAAAAGTGTCCGCCGTAGCCTTGGCGTAGGCGGCCAAACGGATAACGCAGTTACTGCGTGCCCGCCTTCAGCCATTCGGTCCAAAGCTGCGGCCGACCATTCGGGTTAGCGTGAGCGTAGTTATAGAAAGCGCGCACGAAAGCGATGCGATCCTCGACGTATGGCGCTTTCCAGTTCGTGGCAGGAGCAGGACGGAGCACGTCGTAGTTGTACCCAAGCAATTGCTGACGGCGCACAATGTCCTCGATCGGGACGCGAGCTGCGTTTCGCAGCATGTCATAAAGCACCATGAAGGTGGTCGTCCTTCCGAGGCCCGCTTCACAGTGAAAATGCGCCCAACCATTCTCTGGGAGCGCACGGACCGCGAGAATAAATCCATCGATTTCGTTATCAAGGGGCCGGCAATGATCCGTTACGGTGACACGCACATAAGCCGCGTGATTGGGCTTAACAAATTCGCGTTCTGTGCTCGCGCGCTCGACGGTCACATTCTGCGGCGTATTCGGAGTGACACCCGGTTTTTTTACCGCAGCGCCTGGCCTGGCAACGATTTTACTCCCGGGCTTAAGCGATTCCACCCGTGCACTCTCATCTGCTTCGATTGCGTCTTGACTGCGACCGACATTCACCCAGTCATTCGTGGCATACCAGCTAACAGGCAGGTCATTGACGAATATGTGCGTCTCCTGCCGCAAATCGAAGATGGTCACCGGGCCGCGCGTGCGCGCCAACAAAAGCTTGAGGCCATCAGCCGTAAACTCACCGCTTCCAGAAGCATGAAGATCGGCCAAGCCGGTGTCTGAAGGGACTTGGCCCTTGTTCGCTTGAATCGGGTCGTCAGTCGTGCGGAAGTTCCGCGGCAAACTCTTCGCTAGTTTTAGATCGACGTCCCAAATCAACACCGGTGAGTCATCAGCAGGCCTGACCGGCGGATTTTTCTGCACAAGCCTGACCCCAAGAAGCACTGCTGGAGCAAAGGTGAGGACAAGTAGGAAGCACAGCTTGCGGCACAGACATGCGACGAGATTCGTAAATCGCACGGCGACAATTCAGCCGGATACTCCGGACCAAGCAAGGAATTTCGCGGCAGGTATTCCGAACTCGCAATTGGCCCGTGCTGATTGCAAAGTGAAATAATGCGGGACGCGCTTACTCCAATGATGCAGCAATACCGGCGGCTGCGGGGCAGCATTCCGGCCGATACGCTCCTGCTGTTTCGCCTCGGCGATTTTTACGAGCTTTTTTTTGAAGACGCAAAGGAAGCGTCCGGCCTGCTCAACGTCGCATTGACCAAACGCAACGGCGTGCCGATGTGCGGCGTGCCCTATCACGCAGCCCAAACTTACATCGCGAAGCTGATCAAAGCAGGACGGCGTGTCGCCATCTGCGATCAAACCAGCGAACCGCAGCCGGGGAAAATCGTTTCCAGGGACATTACCCACATTGTTAGCGCAGGCACAGTGAGCGATCTCGACTTGCTCGAATCCAAGCGTGCCAACTATCTCGGCGCGATCTATGCGGATGGCGCTTTCTTCGGCTTCGCGTATGCCGATCTCAGCACAGGCGAGTTCCGCTTAACCCAGGCGCAAGATCGTCAATCACTGCTGGACGAACTTGCGCGCGTTTCGCCTTCGGAGCTT
>WNGF01011361.1_pt1 | contig 10939 bp, 12 predicted proteins | sample 5400641 | NCBI WGS metagenome assembly WNGF01 (sample SAMN13153371, study PRJNA577476) | soil metagenome | isolation source: 80 cm soil or saprolite under grassland replicate 2 | place: USA:California | collected 2016-06-15 | reverse complement strand
GTTTCGGTAGTGGCTGAAGTTTGCTGTTTCATAATATTAATTTTTAAAAATTAAATAATAAGCAAAGTTCTTCATTGCAGCCGTGATTCATTCTCGGACTGCTGCTGCACCGAAACCTTTTACATATAGACTCACTGCATTGTTCGGAACTTTATTCATCAAAGTCAAAAGTGAAAACAGTTTTGAATTTTGAGTTTTTACTTTTGAATTGCTTGCTGCAGTACAAGTGTGCGACGCAACGAAAGCATTATAGTAGCACTACAGTTCGGCTCATAAAAAAATCAATTGCCAATAGTCCATTTTCAATTGTCAATTCTTAATAAACATCTTTATGATATCTTCCATTCTCTTCCATCGATTGCAAATATTCCTGTGCAGCCTCTTCACTTAAATTTCCTTGTGTTGTAAAAATGTTGAGCAATGTTTTTTCAACATCAAACTCATCGGGTCTTTACAACCGCAGATATAAATATGCGCACCGCTGTTTACCCAATCGAAAAGTTCTTTCGCATGTTGCTGCATCTTGTCCTGCACATAAATTTTTTGTTTCTGATCTCTTGAAAACGCAGTGTTGAGTTTTGTTAACACACCCGTGTCGAACAACGAAAGCAATTCCATTTGATAAAGAAAATCCGTTACAAAATGCTGCTCGCCGAAGAACAACCAATTGCGACCGTGATGACCTTGCGCATCGCGTTCGTGCAGGAACGCGCGGAAAGGCGCAATGCCCGTGCCCGGACCAATCATGACCATATCATGACTGCTATCGGGCAAACGAAACGAACTGTTTTTATTCACATAGAATTGCAACGTAGTACCTTCCTCGAGACTCGACAAATAATCGGAACACAAACCATAACGAGTTTGTCCGCCAACATCAAACGTGCTGCGGCTCACCGTTACATGCACTTCATTTTCTCCATACGCAGAAGGCGAAGAAGAAACAGAATACAAACGCGGCGTTATAGAATTAAGAATATTTACCAACTGTTGTGCATTCAATTCTTGATCTGCAGGATAAATGCGCAAGAGATCTGCAAGATCCATCTTCACAGAAGGAATATCTTTCTTCACAAGCCTCGCATACTGCTGCACAATTCTTTCAGGCAAATATTGAATGTTAAGTTTATTAATGAATAATTCAATTGACCTGTACGGTTGCCCTTTGTAAAAAATTTCTTCATCGCCTTTCAGTTGAAGCAATTCAAAAATTTTATTTGTTGCAGTTTTACTATTTTTTGCAACGATACCAATCGAATCACCAGGTTCATAACTAACAAGTTCTTCTGTTGAAATTTCTACGTGATAAGTTTCTTTGTTAGAACCATTATCATTTAAGTTGACAATGGTTGCAATAGTACCGTCATAAATTTTCTTTCCTGTTTTTGCGGGTTTGGCTTTTACTGTGCCGTTAACCATTGGCACACTCTCTAATTTTAATGCTGCTGTGATAAATTCATTTATCCATGCATTTGCATCACCATCGAAATCTGTATCACATTTTTTTAAATTGGTGATCCTTCTTGCACCAAGCTGATGTAATCGAATATCTACATCTTCTCCTGCTTTACAGAATAACGGATAGGCAGAATCACCTAATGCCAGCACACCATATTTCAAATGATTCAGTGAAAATTCATTTTGGTGAATATGATCATAGAATTTTTTGCGGCTGCAGGTGGCTCACCATCACCTTGCGTACTCATCACAATGATCATACATGATTCTTTTGTAAGATCGTTTGGTTTATACTGGTCAAAATTTTTCAGTTTTACCTGTCCACCTTGCTTCTTCAATTTGTTACTGAAATCAGTTGCAACTTTTTTTGAATTACCTGTTTCCGTCCCGTAAACAACAGTGCAAACAGGTATAGTGAAAGAGGCTTCCTAAACAAACTCTTTTACTGCTGCTTCTTTTTTTGCAGTCGGATGTGCTGCGGTAAGTGCGACAATGTACCCGCTGATCCAAATCAGTTCATCTCTCGATGTGCCTTGCAATATTTCATTTAACGATTGAAGTTTAAGCTCTGCTAACATGTTGCGATTGTATATTATTTATTTAATGATATTAATTCAGGATTATTTTCCAGCGGTTTAAAATATGATGCTCTTTCATTGTTGTTTGGCAACCATGCAAGTTGCTTGTATAACATAGTCACTTTGCCCATAATAACCAGTGAAGGACTTATAAAAACCGGATTAATTTCTAATGAATTAAATTCACCAAGCGTAAATTGACGGACAAACTGATTCGGAGGTCGTTGCTTGTTCAATAACAATAAAAGGAATTTCTTTATTTGCGCCTGGCCGTAACAATTTGCTTATTAATTGTGGTAATACATTTCCTGTCATATAAAAAACAAGAGTGCCTTCAAATGACGCGAGATGTTTCCATGCTTTATCTGGTATTGCAGAATCTTTGTAGTAAGTGAGAATGCGCACGCCTGTTGCAAATTTACGTGCAGTAAGCGGAACACCTGTATATGCCGAGGCACCCGATGCAGCAGTAATGCCGGGAATTATTTCGTAAGGAATATTACATTCTTTAACAGTGATTAATTCATCAAGAATGTTGGAGTATAATGAAACATCGCCCCCTTTTAGCCTTATTACGTTTTTGTATGCAGCAGCAAACTGAACAATAAGATCATTTATTTCAAACTGTAGTGTGGAAGCATCACTTCCCGACTGTTTACCAACTGGAACAACTACTGTGTTGACATTAATATAAGCATGCAGCGTTTCTTCGCTAACTAACCTGTCTGTAATTACAACATCCGCTTTCGATAATACACGTGTAGCTTTTACGGTAAGCAGTTCAGGATCTCCTAGTCCTGCTCCTATAAAATATACTTTTCCGTAATGAGGGTGTTTCATGTATTCCTTTATTTAAACAATCAAAGTAATTTTCGTGAGACGTGAGAATTTTTTCACATATGTCGTCTCACGTCTAACCATTGACGACACACATTTCACAATTCAATGCAACGCATACACTGCAATTGCTTTTTCTGTTGCGCGTTTCTTTTCCCACCACCAGTTTGCAGCGCTATATGCTTCACCGTGTTTAATTGCTCTTGTGCAAGGTGCACAACCAATATTTACGAATCCTTTATTGTGCAAAGCGTTAAAAGGAATATTGTTATCGTATATAAATGAGTTTACCTTTTCTGATGTCCAATGTAACAAAGGATGAAATTTTGTTACCTGGTTAATTGCATCCCATTCAAGTTTATCAACATGCCTTCCTTCGGGTAAATGTTCTTTACGTAGGCCCGTTATCAAAATTATTTTTCCTTTCAATGCTCTTTGCAATGGTTCAACTTTTCTTATGTAGCAGCATTCTTTTCTTAACTGGACCGATTCATGAAAGGCATTCGGTCCGTTTGCTTCAATGAACTCTTGCAGAGAATTAAATTGAGGGTAATATGCATTTATGTTTGTATTGTATTTCATGCTGGTGTGGTTCCATACCTGGTATGTTTCTTCAAATAATCTTCCTGTATCTACCCGTAAAAATTTCAACAGGAATATTATTGGTTTGAATCAGGTGTGTGATTACCTGGTCTTCCAAATTAAAGCTCGTTGAAAAAACAACTTCTCCTCTGAATTTATTGGCCACCAAGAAAAGCGCATCAGCTTCATTTAGTTCACTAATTTCCTGGGTTAATGTGTTCAACTTATAATCAGAAGTATATGTCATAAAAAATTTTGTAGCGAAAATGTTATTGAAAAGGAAAGATTATGGTAAACTAATGTTTCAGGAGCGTGTATCTATCAACACGATTGCCATTTCCAGTATGTAAATGACCGAAGCAACCATTCAAAGGGACCGAAATTGTAATAGCTCAGCCACCAGGTACTGAAGACAAGTTGAAAAGCAAATACTATCAGGAATAAAATAAATCCATTCAATGACGGCATGTTATTGAACTTGTCAAACCAAAGAAGATAAGGCACAAGCAGCAATGACTGAATTAAGTAATTACTTAATGCCATTTGGCCAAATGCCGCTAACGGGGTGAACCAAATTTTTCTCTTTGCTGTGGCTGATACACTTATTAATATTGAAGCATATAAACAAACACAACTGAGCAACATCAAATGCCAAACCAGAAATAATGCCGTAAAAGCTGAAAACTTTTGCCATAACATTTCCATTTGGGAAACGATGCCCCAGGCTTTTGTTTCGATCCATGCATACTGTAGCAGTCCTGTTATTACAGCGATAGTAAGTGAAATAATCGTCGCCCGCCATCTAAATCTTGAAAAGGTTTTTAATCTTTTCAAAAATCTTGTTCTGCTTATATAGAAACCAAGAAGAAAATGAAAGATCATATCAATGTAAACATCATAAGCCTGGTGAAAACGAATAAAATATTCCCAATTGAATTTTATATGATCAATATAATTATTTGGTTCAATGAGTGATTTTATACCGATCCAAGTACTGGGAAGAAACATTCGTGTAAGAGGAGTTACAAGAAATACAAATAATACTGAAGCAATAATTAAAACCTGCCGGTTCGTTAAATTTCTTACAGGCAATAATGCAAAACCTGCTATTGCATAAAATATAAGAATATCTCTCTTACTCAGCAGTAAGGCATGAATCGATCCAATGATCAGAAGACCTGCAAGCCTTCTAAGAAAAACCGGAACCAGTGATTTTTGTATTTGCTGAGCTTTCTGAAGCTGCACTCCAAAGCCAAAACCAAAAATGAGAATAAGCATTGTATACATTCTGTTTTCCACCAATACCCATTTTGGCCAGGCAATCAATTCATCCCAAAAACTATTCACATAATTTGCGGAAGATTTTATATCGCTGGTGCAAAAAATAAATAATACGCCGGCTAAAGCAAAACCCCGAAGTACATCCAGACTTGTATCACGCTTGATTGCTTGCAGCGGTTGAAGAGAAATAGACATAAAAAAATTTTAAGTAATGTTTTGTTCTTTAAAAAATTCAGAGATGCAAATTAGATAGGAGAGAAGGCGAAGACAATATGACTAAAGTTTCGCAGGATATAATTACCCAATAAGTTTTTGATAGAATTATTTTCAACCTTCATTAAAGATTTCTTATAGAGTGATTTGTAGCAAAAGCATTTTGTGTTTTAGATAAATATGTTGGAGATATATGACGAAAGTTTTTGGAAGCAACAAGTAATAGGTCAGATAAATTATTTTCCAAATGCTTTATTAATAGCTTCAGTTCTGTTTTGAACATGGAGTTTTTCGTAGATCTTGTGAATATGTATCCGCACTGTACCCGTAGTAATTTGTAGCTTGTCTGCAATTTCCTTATACAACAAACCCCTGGAAAGTAATTGTAAAATTTCTTTTTCCCGGTTCGACAAAATATCCATGAATGCAGTTTCCTTGCCGGTATCACGGAAAAGGTTTACCAGTTTCCTTGCGATATTGTCGCTCATCGGGCTTCCTCCCTCGTGTAATTCTTTCACTGATTCTCCAATTTGTAAAAGACCAGTGTTTTTCAATAAATACCCTGATGCGCCGGCTTTCAGTGCTTCAAATACTTTTTCATCATTTTCATATACAGTAAACATCATGAATTGCGTTCCTGGACTTTTATCTTTAACCTGTCGTATACATTCAATGCCATTCATGCCGGGAAGATTAATGTCCATGATCACAATATCGGGTTTAATTTGGGGGAGATTCTCAAATGCTTCTTCGCCTGTCTTAAATGATCCGACAACAATAAAATCCGTATTGAGTGAAATAAAATCTTTCAACCCATTTCTTACTGCATCAAGATCTTCTACGATAGCTATGGATATACTCATATTCCGAAATTAGTTTGATATCAACTGGCGAACAATATGACGAAAGTTATTGTTTTAACGGAACCAGAATTTTTACCACCGTTCCATTATTGTTTACGATTTCAAAACGGCCTTTTAATTCTTTTATCCGGTTGTTCATGCTTATTAAGCCATTACCCGATGATCTGACAGCAGGATTATTTATTCCTATCCCGTTATCCTTGATTTGTATGTTGAGCCAGTCTGTAATCTCAATTTTTATAAATACTTCAGTTGCCTGCGCATGCTTTACAATATTATGTAAGGATTCCTTGACGGTTAAGTAAATATTTCTCCTGAATTCACTGCTTACATAACCCTGCGATATATTATCAGGTTCTTCCACCCTGCATTTAATTCCATTTTGTGCCAGGTATTCAGCCGCGTAAGATCGGGTATAAGAAAGAAGATCGCTCAGTGTATCATTTTTTTCATTCAGCGCCCAGACTATCTCTCCCATTTTGTCAATCATTTCATTTGAAAAACTCCTGATACTGTTAATCTCTTCTTCAATTGGCAAATGTTTTTGTTTTTTTATACCAATAGTCTCGCTAAGAAACTTTATTTGAGAAAGCCCAGCGCCGAGATCATCATGCATATCTGTTGCAATTCTTGTTCGCTCTTGTTCAACTGCCCGCTTTTTTTCTAACATCACACGTTGTAACTCAAGTTTCCTGTTAATATAAAATCTTAGTCCTAAAAGAAATAATCCAACTATTAGTAAGCCCATCAATAATTTGAACCACCAGGTTTGCCACCAGGGTGGCAGGATAGTAAAAGAATAAGTTGATTCAGTATCCGGATATAAGCCATGCAGAAAAACAGCCTTGGCTCTGAGCGTATATTCTCCGGGTGGTAGATTTACAAGATTGATTGATGCATCAGTTGAAAGTGAACTCCAGTTTTTATTTCCGCTTCCTTCCAAAAGATAACTAAACCGGATTTGTTTTTCATCAATGTAAGTTGGCGCTGAAAGCTGAAAGATAAGGTTGTTTTGAAAATATCTTAATTTCCTATCACCTGGTAATGGTATTTGACCGGCATTACCAATAATGATATCTGAAAATGAAAGGTGAGGCTTCCAGCCATTCATAGCTATTCGAACCGGGTTGTATGTAATAATGCCTGAGGTAGTTAAAATCCATAACAGACCTTTTCCGGTTTGCTGAATTTTTAAAATGGGAAGATACAGGTTGTTGCTCCTGGTTATATTTTCAACTAAAAAACGATTATTGTCAATCTTGATCTTATCCAGGCCAGATGGCGTACAGGCCCATATATTATTGTCTTTATCACAGAATAAGTAATTGATAAAGTTTTCAGACATACCATTTTGTGTAGTTAATTGACGAACTGATTGCAGGGTCAAACCGTCAAAATGAAGACAATAAAGACCTTGGTCTCTTGTGCCAATCCAAATATTACCAGCATGGTCTGCCGTAATGGAACGAGGACTGCCTTGCACCACAGATGGGAAAGATCGCAAGAGTGTAAGCTTTGTGTTATTACCGGTTCCTGAAATTTCAAAGCAAAACAATTGATTACTCCTGGGTGCTACCCATACACGGTTATCTTTATCAATCGTTAACTCGTCAGCCATGTAATGAACAGGCTCCGTGATTATTTTGTTGCCTGCAAGGATGACCAGTTTACTGGAAATGGTTATAAGGTTCCCATTCCTGTCCTGGATTCCGCAATTAAATCCTATTGGATTTGCAGAATCTTTATAATAAACGGAGAGCGAATAATGTTTACTATTAGGCACCGCATTCCAATGAAAGATACTGTTGCCGCTCAACAACCATTTTTCATTTGCTGCAACAAATTTTGCAGGGTATGAAAGGGATTCATTCGGGTATGTGTATTCTTCGGTCTGTCCATTCGGAAGAAAAAGCATTACTGAATGATGATAACCGTCATGCATCCAAACAGAATCACTTGATGGCTTGATAAAAATATCAGTGACAGAGTAACCGGGCTTTAATACCGGGTAATAAGCAAGTTGCTGGTTGGAAAGTTTGCAAAGCCCGGTTAGCTCGTTGGTAAACCACATATTGTTTTCATAGTCCTGGAAAATTGAGGTTTGGAAATTGGTAGGCAATCCATTTTCAATAGTAAATAAAGTAGTATCACCGTTCTTCTTTATTTTATAAACTCCTTTTGCCGATGCAAGCCAAATATTGTTTTGCCGGTCTTTGTAAATAAAATATGTAAACAAATTTTTGGGGATATGAATAGAATCGGGTATTGGTTTTAATGTGATGGATTTATCCTTCCCGCTGATTGTATCTATAATAAACAATCCTTTCACTGTAGAGACCCAAAGTTCATTCCCTGCAAGATAAAACAAACGTGTGGCTAAAACATTATTACTATAAGCAATCAACTTTTTAAGGGAAAGATCATATACCAATAAATTTGCGGCGGGCAATTTATAATCGGGGTTCGAAAGAATGTAAAGTCTTTTATTGATTTCTACAGCCTGTATCAATGTTTTTATCGCTTCACCTCCAGCCAGGCCGTTCATTTTGATTTTGATGAATCGCTTGTTTTCTAGGCGGAATAATCCTTCGTCTGCTATAGCATAGTAATATCCGTTGCTGCTTTTTATAATTTGGTTGATAAGCGGAGTGTTATTGTCAGCGGGAGTGAAGTCTTTCAACCTTCCTTTTACAATACAATGAATCTTTCTTGCATTGGGGAGGATCCAGATAGAATCCTCACCCATTTCAACAATATCGTTGATTAAATTGTTGGCAAGGCCATTATTCATATTGTAATTGATAAAGCGTGTGCCATCATAAATACTCAATCCGCCATATGTAGCAATATATAGTTTTCCTTTGCCGTCCTGGAAGATGAAACGTGCACGGTTATTAACCAGTCCTTCCCTGGGTGTATAATGTACAAAAGGATATTGTTGCGCTATCAGGCCCACAGAAATAAAAAAGTATACAAGAAAACAAAAGGTTCGTTGCATATTTAAATTTACTCAAAAAATTTTTTATGTAGCCAGCTGAAGAATTTCTATTAAGCTTCTGTTGTGTTTTCATTCATTTGTACTGTTGTACTTATCTCGTTTGAAGAACGGCTTAACAAAAATTCATCCAATGAGGATATTTTTGTTTTAAGAATTATATACTATCAACACCTTTAAATTTTAAGCCATCCCTCCATATTTTGTAGGGGCGTTTCTGCATGTCTTTTTAAATTTTATTCTTACTTCATAGAAGAAAAAATAAATTGAGATTTATCAATTTGTTTTGATGAGGTTCTGATTTATTTTCAATAGATCATTGATACGTGTTAAGATCACAAATAACTCCTCCCGGCAAAAGATGGATGAAATCTCATGAAGTAAGAAGACTGCTTAAAATCTCACCCGGCACCTTACAAACACTCAAATCTTCCGGCACCATTCCCTACACCAACAGAATTGGTTTTGATAAGCGCACGGTGAGTGACAGTAATAACTATCAGAAAATAGCAAAGTATTGCAGGAAAATGGAACTGAAATATGAACTAAAACAAGTGCTTAGTCCAAGGCTTTATTTATCTCAAAAAGAACGGTTAATTCCAAGACAGGACATAAGAAAAGAACGCCTAAAAGAACATATCAAGCAAAGCCTTGCTGAATCAAAGATTTACGCAGATTTGGAAAAGCTGATGAAAGAAAAAAAATATACTATTATAAAGGGAAGAGGTATTTCTTTTATTGATGATAAAAAAGTAAAGATAAAAGGAAGCGAAGTAGATTATTCATTGCAAACTATTGAACACATATTGGAAAAGCAAAGTGTACTTTCTATCGCACAATCAACAGAAATGGAAAAGTCATCTCATTTAAATATTAATCATTATCAGCAATTAAAAAAGAGCATGCAAAAGAAGATAATTTTTTACCTGCAGGCAACACTTATAAAATTATCTTAAGCATGTGGAAAGAGAGGTATTGGAAAATGCATTTGCACAGGCGTTAGATGAATTAAATGATATCAAAAAAAGTATTTCTGAACAGAATCAATTGATAAAAAAATTAACGGAGAAAATGGAAGGATCCGATGAAAAATCGGAACAACAAAAATCATAGTTCCTCCTATAGATATGCAGCCTCTTCAAGATATGATGACAAGGTTTATTGCACAAGTGCAGGCAACAGTTTATGGCACAGCCTAAAAACATCATCAGGCAATTCAGAATATTATTATTTCCGGAACAAAATGCAGGGAAATATTATCGACTGGTATTTGGCCGACTTTTATTCTGGATGATGATTTTTCTTTTGGCAACATATCTTTTTGTATTGAGCAAACACTTTATTGATAACTGGGCAATTATTAAAGAAAAACAACTGGAGAAAACTCAATATAAAAATGCGTGGAATTATCTATATCAACATCAGAACAAACAGGGCAAAAAGAAAATGGAAGAGGCTTGGGAAAAAGGAAGTATAGTAAAGCATTAAGACAACATACTTTTATGATTAGTACTCATAAGGACTTACAGGATAATACAATTCATTAATAATGCCTTTTAATGTTTCACTGTCAACCTCAATTTTCTTACTTAATGTATCTTTCTTAAAATCAAACAAGCCACTGTCTCACTCATGTGTTCCTCTAAGGCCTGCTCGCCAAGTGCCTCAAGTTTGGCTGTCTCGATAGTTTCTCCACCGGGCAAGATTTCGTCAGCTATAGCATCAAGCTACAACAAAAATTTTGAAAGCAAATCACAATGGATAGCCGTTGTGACGCCCGCAAAGATGGCAACAAAGCCAACGAGGCGGGCCGCGACTTTAGGTCGTGGAAGAAGCTTTTCCGCAGCAATGAAAATCGCGACGACTATCATTACGAGCGGATTCATGATTCCAAGAGCGAGTTGAATTGTCATCGGCGCGGTACAGCACACACAACACGCCGCACCCTGTTTGCAGCCAAGCCGAAAACTTGTTTCATGTTGGGGGCATGAAATGGCGCATCCAAATGGAGAGCGGCAGCGCAACAGGTGTGTCATTTTCCAGCGTGTGAATTGAATCGCTCCCGTGGCGATCAACGAGGCACCCGAAAGCAAGGGAACGGCATGACTAAACAATTCCGACCGCATCGCAAC
>WNGF01009808.1_pt1 | contig 10940 bp, 8 predicted proteins | sample 5400641 | NCBI WGS metagenome assembly WNGF01 (sample SAMN13153371, study PRJNA577476) | soil metagenome | isolation source: 80 cm soil or saprolite under grassland replicate 2 | place: USA:California | collected 2016-06-15 | reverse complement strand
GCCGCGTATCCTTCCCGAACCTTGGAAGACTGCCCGGCGAGCAGCTTGGCGAAAGTGTCATCGCCGGCGACATGAAGAAGTACCCAAGTATTCCATTCATGCCCTTCGCCGGCAACTCCGTCCATGTCGAGAGAACTAAATTGCCCGAATGCTTTTGCATCCCCTTCACTGGCTTGCACTAGAGTCTTATAATAGTTTGGCACGCCATAATACTTTGCCGCCGAAGAGGCGACATCGTCGGTCATTTTGATCCGTCTAGACTGCAATTTTCGCCATTTTTTCTTGCAGGTCGCGAAGTTGAGTTTTGCCAGCGGCTCATCGGGCAGGACACGAATCCTATTACGAGGGATGGTGCCGCTGATTCCCGACTTGAGATAGACCTCCCAGTCCTTTTCGCCGTCAGATAATTCACGTGCGATGAATCGTTCACCTGGCTTTATGGTCGAAGTTGCTTCACCGCCGCACTCGGTGCGGCCCGACAGCTGGTATTCATCCTGACCATTGATCGTAGCCATGGTTGCTTCCTGCGACCAAGCCGTCGCAGAATACATAAGCCCCAGGCTCACGAGGGCGTGATTCAGTTTTCTATTCATCGCTCTGGTCGCGGTCTATGCCGTCTGTCACAGAATCCCTGGCAGCCGAACTCAAGTAAACGCTCCAACCGTCGGGCATACGCTCGACCAGGAAATGTTCGCCCGCCTTCAATGCGGCCTTTGTATCTCCATCACAAGACGCCTCGACCGAGCCTTGCGGATCTTTAAGCGTCGCCATGCACTCTTGGAATGCATTCGCGGTCGAATGGAACAACGCAAACGCGGCAAAACTCGCTAGCAGATAACCAGGTCTCATTAGAGGAATGAACAAAATCGGTTAGCGATCTTGTTTCCGCTGTTCATAGACGGCGCAAAGACGGATCGCGAGCAGTGAAATTTTTTCATATCATGGCAGGTGCTGCTTTGCTTCTTCCCGCGCAGTGAATCCAGTCTCTTTCTGCTGGCGGCCGAAAATCCTCATACCAAAAGTGGTTCTTCGGTGCTCCGCACATATCGATTCCATGCTTTTTTATCTCGCCTTTGTTCGTTAGCATAGAGCAAAATCTTAAACGAAAGCAATGCGATTTTTCTTCAAATGAGCCAGTCCCCCGTAATCCTGTTAGGAATGAATCGCCTTGTTGCTGCGATTTCAAAAATCGATGGCTGCGCGATTTGGCCGGCGACGCTATGAAATTAATAAGCCTCTGCCTCACTTTGGCCCTTCTTTCTATTCAAGCTCTCGCCTTGGAAGCGACGCCGGCGGCGAGCCCAAGTCGCTTCACCACGTTCGCGCAAGCTTACGCCGAAGCTAAGCGCCTTACTGATACCGACCCGGGAAAGGTTTACGACGTTGAATTCTCAGCGGCGGTTGTGCCGCGACTGAGTGAGATTGTTGGCGAGTGCACAAAAAATTCCGGGCCGCGAGTCGTGTTTGATGTTGTTTTTGTTTTTGCGGCTAACGGGAACGTGGAACAGGTGTTCGCTTCTCCGGATCAACCGGCCGCGGCCTGTGTGGGAGAGAAGTTGCGCGATTTGCATTTGTCCGCTCCTCCACACCCAGGCTGGCCAGTGGACCTGCATGTTAACATCAGCCCCGAAAACGCTCCGCCGGCGAAGATAGGAAGCCCGAACAAACTCGATCTCGAAATTAAGAGGTCACCGCGTCACGTCATCTTGAGAAACGGAAAGGAAATCGCGACGTGGGAAGGCGATCCTGATTCAAGGATCACACTCCATTACCCCGATGGAGCTACCCAGAAAGTAACAATCACGAAAGATCGACATATGCATGTCGGACCTGCCATCCGAAATGCGGATGGGCCGAAGAAGCAAGGTGCGCCCAACCCCGGGGCAGAGGCAGAGTCAGCTTATCCAGAGGATATGAAGCTGGCGATGAAAGCCGGCAAGCTAGAAACAGCCGGAAAATACGACGATGCGTTGAAGTTGTATGCGCAAGCTATTGACCTGAAAGGTCGTTTTACGCCGTTCGTGTACCACAATCGCGGCATGTTGTACCTTCACCGGGCAAAGGCTTCCAAAGATCGACAATCGCGAATTGCCGATCTGCAACACGCGATCGATGACTTCCAGACTTCCATTCGTCTCGGCGCAGCTTCCAAGGAAGAACTGAACCGCGGATTAGAAAAGGTTGCGACCAGAGCTAACCTCGACGAAGCAACCAAGCTGCTCGACGAAGCAACTCATAAATAGCGATCAAAGGAAACACTCTCATTCGTCTCTCAGGGGTTATTGGAATTGTCGCAATCGCGTGCAATGCATCAGGCGCGCTCTCCGTGGAGGAGCAGGTGAAAATGTTAGCTGCGCGTTATAGTCAAGTCGAAGACCAACTGGCACGCTCGATTGGTTACACCAGCAAAGACGAGTCCGGCGGCGTAACGACAATTAGGCAGGAATGGTACAACGGCGCCGAGGACCTGATCAAGGCCGCAGTCGAACGTAACGATGCCTCTGGACGCGAGCTCACGGAATACATCCCGCACGATTTGGATAGTGACTTTGGCTGGAGAGGACTGTTCATGCTCACGCGCAAGGAAACGCCATCGCCCGACGGCGGCACGCAAGTGGAGGAATCCCGAAAATATTTCGGCGAAACCGAGGAAGGTAACCACCAGCTAATTCGCGAATTGAGAAAGAGCGCGCGTTTCAAGCCAGGCGAACCGACCGACACCGTCCATCTGCCGAATACGGTCCTCGATCCTTCCAAGCAGAACAAAAGCGATAGCGACGCCGAGGAATTTTTAAGTGGGGAACCGCACGAACTCGCCGCCTCTCTAAGGAAAGCCGGTCCGCCTCAATTTTTCGACCCGTTCGCCAACGTTCAGGGCGATTCAGATAAGTTTCGCGTCATCCATCGGAGCGTTTCGCCGGATGGCCGCTACGCCATTGCGCTGGGATTTGCCCGAAAAGACGTTGATTGGAAAGACTTTCTCCAGAGAATGGATCAGGGGCTGACGGAAGGTGAGGAGGGTTTGCGCAACTACGTTGTTGACCTTGCGAGTCAAAAGATTCTCGGGGAAACAGGCTGCAATTATTTCGGAACCAGTCGGCGTTACAATCATCGGCAATGCATCGTCAGGTGGTCCCCCGACTCGCTGAAGTTTGTGGAGCTCTGGGATGACAAATGGGCGTCCAGCGCCTGTGTGGCGGGAAAGATTAATCCGGGGCCGAAGTTTACTGGCGCGGTGGACCTGAAAAAAGCGATCGAAAAGAAAACTTACGCCTTTGTCAAAAAACGGTTCGACCCGGAGGTCGCTGGGAGCCTTTCTCTTCATATCAATAAAGTTGGTGATGACGGCGTGATCGATCTGGATGCGTCAGAGATTAACTCTGGAGCGGGTGAACACAGGGGCGAAACGATATTCGCGGTTAACGAACGTCTGCGGCTGAGCGACGGGCCGAAGGGGCCGCGTCTCGAAATACTGAAGATGCGCCGACTACCTAACGACCAAGGGACAAACCACCAATGAAATTATTTTTTACCGTGGCCATAATCATAGGCTGCGGTCTTTCTGCTCTTGCTGCGGATGACGAACCGGAAGCAGCAGGCGAAGATTCGTCAGCAGGCTTGCCCGATCAATACGCAAAAAACTATCTGACAGCGGCCAGCACGATTTCGCCGGACAAGCAATTCGCTGTGATCTACCCAACGTTGGAAACAGAGGAAGCTGCGGAAGACGCAAACCATCCCGAGCGGATCAAAGACTACGTCGTCGCATTGCAGCCTTTTACTGTCCTGGGCGAGTTACAGACGAAATATCCGTACTTCCAAAATCAGAATCATGGCGGGATCAGTGCGGAATGGTCGGACAACAGCTCGGTCGCCCTGATTACGCTCCATGGTAAATGGGGACCGCATGATGTGTTCCTGCTGGAATTTCGCGACGGTAAGCTAGCTCGCACAACGAACGTTCTGGCGAAGGCGCACGATCTATTGTTGCCAGACTACCGTAAGTCAAAGGCTGAACCGTACAACGATAATTTCGATTTCATTTTTGGTGGCGAAGATGGTCCGGGGTTCAAGCTCGACGGCGCCAATCGCGTGATTATCGATGGCGATGCGACGACTGATCCGAAGGGACTCTCCGACCAAAGATGGTCGGCGCAGCTAAAGGCGGTCTGGAACATTGCGCAAGCCAAGTTCACTGAACAAAAGATCACGCGGACCACAGCGAAGGAAAGCGACTAGCTCGCTGGGCGCGCAGTTGTTTGGGCAAAGCGCGCCGGAATTCCTGAATCTGCTCGTCTTCTTGTTGGTACCGCCAGCGCCTTGCCTAATCGGTGAAGAACTTCAGGTCGGACTGGATGAAGGACTTGGCTGCGGCGACGCAGATTTACTTTTGGTTTTCCCGCGGATTTCTGCAGCTCGCTGCCGGAGCGGATCTGCCTTTGCCTTGTCACCCATTGCGTCATAGACCTTGGCAAGATCATTAAGGCAAGTGGCAGTCTCGGGATGTTCCGGGCCTCGGGCTTTTTCGGTTACCTCCACTGCGCGCAGAGCGTACGATTCAGCCTTTTTGTATTCGCCTTTTTCACGATAAAGGACACCGAGATTGTCGAGAGCTGCGCCGGTCTTGTAGTGATTTGGTCCGAGTCCGTCCTCAAAAAGCTTTAACCCCTTCTGGAACATCGGTTCGGCTTTGTCGTATTCACCCATGCCTTCATAAATGGCGGCCAGGTTATTGTACGCGGTCGCCGTCATCTGGTGCTTCGGTCCGAATTTCTTTTCGGAAAGCTGCAAGGCATGTCGGGCGAAGGGTTCAGCCTTGGCGTAATCTTTTTCGAGCCGATACAGGTCTGCCAAACCACCGATGCTCGAGACCAGATCGGGATTGTTTGGTCCCAGAGCTTTTTCGCGAATCTTCAAAGCCCGCTGATAATATGGTTCCGCTTTCTTGTAGTCGCCCATCATCTGGTAAAGCACTCCGAGGTTGTTAAGACAAGTAGCTGTGTTTGGGTGATCGGGACCGGCGGTTTGTTCGGTAATTTTAAGGGAGCGCTGATAAAGTGGTTCAGCTTTGGCGTAGTCGCCTGCGTCCATATAAACCCAGGCCAGATTATTAATGCTTTCTCCAGTCGCGGGATTGTTCGGGCCAAAAATTTTCTCACGCGCCTCGAATGCCTGTTTAAAAAACGACTCGGCCTTTACCAGATCGCCCTGATCAAGGTAAATTGCGCCGAGATTATTTTGGACGTTTGCGGTGTGAGGATTTTCCGCTCCGTATGCTTTTTCGTAGATCTTCAATGCGCGCTGATCCATCGGCTCAGCCTTCGCGTAGTTGCCTTGGTGATAATAGAGTGTGCCCAGGTTGATCAGGCTGTTTGCGACCTGAGGGTTGTCGGGCCCAAGCGTTTCCTCGCGGACTTTCAAGACCCGCACATATAACGGTTCCGCCTTCGCCGAATCCCCTTTGTCTTGATAGAGCAGGGCGAGGTTGCTCATGCCTGACAGGGTGTTCGGATGCTTCGAACCAAGTTTGTTCTCCCAAATCTTTATTGCCCGCTTGTAGAGCGGCTCCGCTTTTGCGTAGTCGCCGCTTTCCCGATAAGCCTCGGCGAGATTGTTGAGACTAATCGCGGTATATGGATGGTCCGCACCGAGCGCTTTTTCTCGGATCTTCAACGCACGTTGGTAAAGCGGCAAGGCTTTGGCCTGGTCGTTCATCGAGCTGTACAAGAACGCGAGATCGTTCAAGCTGTCCGCGGTCTCCTGGTGTTCCGGGCCATAATTTTTCTCGCAATACTTCAACACCTGCTCGGCGATGGGCACTGCTTCCTGAAACTTGCCTGCGTTTGTCAACTCCTCGATTTGATGAGTTTTTTCACGAACGTCTTCGCTGTCCTGCGCCACAGCGAAACTAAGACACAGCGCAGCCGCGCAGAAACAGGCGATCCGACGTAGCCAGGGATGACTCATACGCTGGGCCTTTCGAGGTGTTTCAGGGAGGTTCTTCATGACCCGAGAGTGAGGATAACAACGTTCCAATGCAAGCAAACTCTGCGTGAATGTGTGGAAGTGCGTTACCGCATTTACTAAGTGGAATTCCATTGTATAGGCTCTTCGCCTTATCTATCATTGAGGGGCAATGAAGCCGTGCGCTTATATCTTGGGCATCGGTTGTGTACTAATTGCTGCTCGGTTTGTCGGTGACAGACTCATTGGAGCCGAACCGTCCGGGCAGCCGGAAACGCCGTGGATTGAGATAGGATCGGAGAAAGCTGTGATAGCTCGCGATTCAAAGTCCGCGGATGGGCGCAATGCCCTGGCTTGGACAATTGATAGCAATGAGCCAGTAGATTGGTCGCTGCTCGAAAAGGATCCCAATCGGTTCTACGAGCAGTACGACGTGAAGGCGATATGGGTTATCAATCTCGCCGACCAAAAGAAAATAGGCGCGATGGGGGATACCGGAGGCTATGTGCGGCCGGGCAGTCATCGAACATTGAGCGTGGCTTGGGGGCCAGTCGAGAACGGAAGACGGTTTGCTTTGGCTGCCTATCAATGGAAATGGGGCACCGATACATTGCTTCTTCTGGACGTGGGCACGGATGACTGTCGATCCGCCCAGATCGGGCCTGTTTTGGATAAAGCTATCGAGGCGCAGATTAAGCGTGCTAAGCCGCGGAAGCGAGGACCGTTCGATTCTACGTATCTACTTACCGGCCTGCCGGAACTTGGAAAGAAAACCGGCTTTTCCAATCCGACGGCCGTTGGTCTCCCATTTATCACCAAGGACCGCGAGCAAGATGCTTCGGTCAGCGAAGGCATTCTCTCGCTCAAGCTCGCGCGCACTGGCGAAGGTCCTACCGCCAGCGTCGTCAGGCTTACTCCCGGACCGCTGCCGGACGATCCTTTTTCGGAGTCGGCGCGACTTGCCAAAGCTGACCGCGAGTTGAATGCGGTTTATTCGGCGTTACTCAAGCGCCTCAACCCGTCGGCGCAACAGACGCTTAGGACCGAGCAGCGGGCCTGGGTTGAACAACGTGACCGGCAAGCAGACGAAGCCGTGCATAACAAAAGCGACAGCGAGAACGCGCGCATCATTCGTGACCACCTTCTGCGCCAGCTTACTGAGGAACGCTCCGCGGAGTTGCGAAAACGGGAAGCGCAAAGGAGGTAAAGTTATTCTTAGTAGTCAGTAGGCATCGGATGCCGAAGAAGTCGAAAAGAAAGCGAATCACTTATGAAATTATTCTTCACCTTCATCATGATGATCGGCTGTGGTCTTTTTGTTCTTGCCGCAGACGAAGAACCGCAGGCAACAGGCGAAGATTTGTCCGCGGGATTGCCCGACGAGTATGCAAAAAACTATCTGATCGCGGCCAGCACGATGTCGCCGGACAAGAAGTTCGCTGTTATTTATCCGACTTTGGAAGCAGAAGAAGCTGCTGATGATGCGAACCATCCCGAGCGCATCAAGGACTACATTGTAGCGTTGCAACCTTTTACTGTCCTGGGCGAGTTACAGGCGAAGTATCCTTATTTCCAAAATCAGAACCACGGCGGGATCAGCGCGGAATGGTCGGCTGACAGCTCGGTTGCGCTGATTACGCTCCATGGGAAGTGGGGACCGCATGACGTGTTTTTGCTGGAGTTCCGCGATGGGAAGCTGGCTCGAACAACGAACATCCTTGCGAAGGCGCACGATCTATTGTTGCCGGACTACCGCAAATCCAAAGCTGGGCCGTACAACGACAATTTCGATTTCATTTTTGGCGGCGAGGACGGTCCAGGGTTCAAGCTCGACGGTGCCAACCGCGTGTTAATCGATGGTGACGCAACGACTGACCCGAAGGGAATCGCCAAGCACCGATGGTCTGCGCGGCTAAAGGCGGTCTGGAACATTGCCCAGGCAAAGTTCACGGAGCAAAAGATCACAAGAGAGTGACTAACATCCTAGCCCGTCGCCTGTCCTAACAATTCACGTCGAGCGTCCTCGGCAGAAAGGCAGCATGCGTCACACCCCGCAGGCAACGGACAGCAAAGCTTCAATTTTCTTCGGATCGCACCGGTAAATCGTTGTTTCTCCGCCTTCGTAATATTGCGACGTGACTACGATTTCCATTTTACCATCGCCGTCCAGATCAAGCACCGCGATCACTTTGTAAGCATTCGGCGCGTTAAAGCTCGCGTCGTCCTCTGTGGCCTTATAAGCCTTGGGATAGAATTCACCTTCGACGAGCTGCGTTTCCACTTTTCCGGCCACGACCCGGCGCAACAACACCATCGAATAACTACCAGCCGGCGACCGCGTCGGCACGCGGTCCTTTTTGCTGAAATAATTTGTCGCGTTGATTAGGACTTCGTCTTCGCCATCGCCATCGAGATCGACTCTCAGAATGTTTTCGATCTTCACTTTCGGTTGCTCGATCCCTTTTGTTTTCAGAAAATCGCGCACCGCATCGACATAAACTTGCTGAGTTGTATCTGCGATTCGTGGTTTCCGCGGCAACGCATTCCACGTGGCGGCCAGTGCGATCGCGCCCTTCTCTGGCTTTGGCGAAAGCGGAACCGTCAGCACGTCTGAACACACGTCTTCTTCTGATGGTTTCGGGTTGCCTCCCTTGGCTTCACCGAATGATTGGGTCAATCCGTAAATCCGATATGTGGTCCCTTGGTTAAGTGCCTTCGCCGCTTCTTCCGGTTTTATCCATTTGCCATCGGCGGTCGCGCCGAACAGATATCCATTTTGGACCTCCACAATGGGATGGAGTTCGGCAGCTGGCGCCGCAGCGCAAATCAACAAAGCACTAAGTGCCGCAATAGACTTCATCAGCGGCGTTCTTTAATCGCCTGCAGAATTTCGGCGATCGCTTCGCCGCGCGGCTTTGCGCCGAGATTGCCTTTACCGTGGACGCGGACGCTTACGCCGTCGGCTTCCATGTCGCGTTTTCCGATGACGAACATCGTATGGACTTTCATTTGCTCCGCGCGTTGGATTTTGCCGTTGATCTTATCGGTGCCTTCGTCGATTTCCCCACGGACCTGATGAGCGCGCAGTTCGTTCAGAATCGATCGCGCGTAATCCATTAACTTTGGATCATCGCCGATAGTGAGAATACGCACCTGTTCCGGCGACAACCAGAGCGGGAAATTGCCAGCATAATGCTCGATCAAGAATCCAATGAAACGTTCATGTGTTCCCAGTGGTGCGCGGTGAATGCAGATCGGAATCTTGTCGATGTTGTCGCGGTCTTTATAGCGAAGATCAAAACTGCGCGGTTGCGCGAAATCGACCTGGTTGGTCGCGATCGAAAATTCACGTCCGATCACGCTCCATGCTTGCACGTCGATCTTCGGGCCGTAAAAGGCAGCTTCGTTTGGCACTTCGACATAATTAATTCCAGAATTCTTTAGGACGTTGCGCGTCATCTCCTCGGTCTTTTTCCAAAGCTCCGGTTCATCGACAAATTTCTGGCCAAGCTTTGCCGGATTGTGGGTCGAGAAACGCATCAGATATTTGTCGATCCCGAAAAGCTTGAAATAATTCAGATACATCTCGTTCACGGCGTTGAACTCCGCCTCGAACTGATCCGGCGTCATGTAAAGATGAGCGTCGTTCATCTGCAGCGAGCGCACCCGCATAAGCCCGAACAATTCGCCGCTTTTCTCGTAGCGATAACACGTCCCGTATTCCGCCAACCGCAGCGGCAGATCGCGATAGCTGCGAGGTAGCGCAGCAAACAACTTGTGATGATGCGGACAATTCATTGCTTTGAGGTAGTAGCGACGGTGTCGTCGGTATTCTTCCAAGCGCTGACTTACATCCATCCACTCTGCTACGGATCGGGACGTAAGTTCATCAAGCTTGCCGCGACGCCATAACTTAACTGCGTTCTTCAGCACGTACTGCATTTGCACGCTCTGACGCTCGGAAGCGATGATAGCGGCGATTAGCCGTTCGTCTTCTATTCCGACCACTTCGACAGGACCTATTTCCACCTCGGGAGCGATCGATTTGAGCGCTCCGAAGATCCGCTCTCGTAACTCGATTGCTCGTTGCTCGAGTTCTTCGATTTCGATCTCTCTGCCAGTTAACTCATTAAGTTCCATCGCTGGGAACATGGAGTCCGCGTAATACGGAAGATGACCACTAATCTCGTAAAGTCTGCCTCGCGCGATATGCGGTGTGAGGACGCGTTGATAACCGGCTGCGAACTCGGTTTCTTTCGCCAGCTTTTCCAATTCTTCAGCGATGACTGCGCCCCGGGGAAGGAACATCGGAAGACCTGGGCCGACGTCGTCGTCAAAAACGAAGAGCTCGAGTTCCTTGCCTAGTTTGCGATGGTCGCGCTTCTTTGCTTCCTCGAGCATGGCGAAGTAGTCGTCGAGTTCCTTCTTGGTTTTGAAGGCGGTGCCGTAAACACGCTGCAACTGGGGATTTTTTTCGTCGCCTTTGTAATAAGCGCTCGCCACGTTGGTGAGTTTGAAAGCGCCGATGTTTCCCGTGCGCATGACGTGCGGACCGGCGCAGAGATCAATGAAGTCGCCGCTACGATAGAGCGAGATTTTTTCGTCGGCCGGAATGTTCTCGATGATGTCGAGCTTGAACTTGCTCGGCGCGGGTCGCTCGCCTAACGCGGCAAGTCGGCCTTTCTTCCCAAGGGCGAGCGCTTCATCGCGCGAAACTTCAACCCGCTCGAACCGGTGGTTCGCTTTGATCTCACTTTTCATCTCCGCCTCGATCTTTTCAAAATCGTCTGGCGAAATGCGGTGTGGGAGATCGACATCGTAATAAAAACCGTTTTCCACCGGCGGCCCGGCGGCGAACTGTGCTTCCGGCCAGATTTTCAAGATCGCCGTCGCAAGTACATGGGAAGCCGAATGACGGAGACGTTCCAGGTCCGTCATCTGTGAGCGTTGCTCTAACGTTTTACGTTCGTCCGACA
>WNGF01013595.1_pt1 | contig 10942 bp, 10 predicted proteins | sample 5400641 | NCBI WGS metagenome assembly WNGF01 (sample SAMN13153371, study PRJNA577476) | soil metagenome | isolation source: 80 cm soil or saprolite under grassland replicate 2 | place: USA:California | collected 2016-06-15 | reverse complement strand
GGGAGGGAGTCGGCGCCGTCGTCGCGGCCGGCCAGGCGCAGCAAGAGCGCGAGGGGAATGAGGGCGCCGACCCAGAGGCCGGTCCCCAGAAGATGTGCGATGTCGATGGCCACCGCTGACATCACGCCCGGGGAAATCGCAGCGGCGTGACTGGAGGCGCTCAGGAGCGCGAGCGCCAGCGCGGCGAGCCCGAGCGCCTCGCCGCGGGCGGCGATCCAGTTCCGTCTCTCTGCCACGTCCGCGCGGATGGCGAGAAAGGCCCCGAGCACGATCAGGAGGCCATGGCGCGTGAGCCAGACGAGCCCGGGCCACGTATCCAGGACGGCATGCGAGAGGGCGCGGACTTCGAAGGCCGCGTGGGGGCGGTTCTCGAAGACCGCCGTGCGGACCATCAGCCATATGAGTCCCGAGCCGAGCGCCACCACGACAAGGAGGCGCGACCAGGCCGCGACTTCCCTATCCCAGCGTCGCGCGGCGGAAGCCGGGGGCGGTCCGGCCAGCAGGAGCATGAAGAACGCCCCCGTCAGCAGCACGCAGGTCGCGAGGTGAACCCAGAGGGCCGCGAGGAGGAGCGCTCTCATTCGATGCGGAACGTGAAGCCGCCCTCGGTGACGTCGGCGTCGATCGAGAGTACTCGCCAGATCACCTTGTAGGTTCCCGTGGGAATCGGCGGGAGGGTGGCCCGGAGGAGGACTGGATTCGAGCGGTCGACGTGGCTGTCGCGACGATCCACCTGCGCGCCGCGATCGTTCACGACGCGGACCGAGCTGTAGGCGGGCTCGAGGCGCTCGGTGAAATAGAGCTTCACCTCGTCGGGAGCGCGCTTGAGCGTGCTCTGCACGCGCGGTTCCGCCCGCTGGAGCACCGCATGCCCGGCCGCCACGGAGGCGGTGAGCATACAGGCGGCGAGCGCGAGGGCGATACGCCTCGCGCTCGCTCGCCCGCTGGCCGTCATCCTGTCGCCCCGCTAGCGGAGGCCTGCCTTCGCCTTGTAGTAGGCGACGACGTCGCTCGTCTTGAGCCAGAACAGGTCGTAGGTCGACCCGGTGCCGCCGGCCGTGGAGACCGGGCCCGGCCCGCGATCATAACCGGCCGACCAGATCATCTTGTCGCCGCCGGCGGTGAACATCGGGCACGCCCCGTCCACGTTGGGCTGGTTGAACGGCGCCTCGACGATCGGCCCCTTCCACTCCTTGGCCACCGGATCGTAGTGCACGAACACCATGGTGTGAAACTTTCCAAAGTCGTGGACGGAAACGACGCCGAGGACGAGGCCGTCCCTCGCTACCGCGTTGAGGCGGCACTTGAGACCGATGGAGTCGAGCAGCTTGCTCTCGTATCTCTTGGACGGCTGCCAGACGCCGTTTTCCATCTTGCTAGTGAAGAGGTCCGCCGAGGGAGGCCCGCCGGCCGTGCGGGGCCTGACCGAGATGAACACCGAGGTGTCGTCCATACCCGGGAGGCCGAGCGGCATGAAGCAATGGTCGGTGAACTCGGAGTTGACGCTCGGTCCGAGGTTCTGCGCCTGAGACCACTGGCCATCGGGCTGCTTATGGGCCACCCAGATGTCGGCGCCCCCGCGACTCCCCGAACGCCGGCTCATGAAATACAAGGTTTTGCCGTCGGGGGTAATCCGCGGCTCCTGGTCGATGGAATCGCTGTTCACGGTATCGGGCAGTCGCTCAGGCGCCGTCCAGTCCGCACCCGTCCCGGGCCACTCGCCCGTCTGGCGGACCCTGTGCGTGACGAAGATGTCAGTCGTGGTGCCGAGGACCCGCTTGTCTCCGCTGCCCGCGAAGCGCGCGAAGTAGATGGTGTTCCCGTCCGGCGTAATCGTCGGCTCGTAACTGCCGAACTCGTCGTTGGGCGGGAACGGCAGCTTCTTGGGGATCAGCTCCGGCTCGGCAGCTTCGACGCGACGTGATAGGACCCCGGTCGGCACCATCGTGGCTCCGACCACCGTTCCCGACGTCCAAAGGAATTGCCTGCGCGACAGCATGCTCATGGTGTTCTCCTTCCGCTGGCGTCATTCATTTTGGGGGAGCCATCAAACCCGGCCCTCTTATACACCGAGACGCATAGGCGGTGGAGCGCGTTGTGTTAGCCACGCTGCTTCGCTTTGAGGCAGGGCGCGCTCCGGGTGTGTGGTCTGACGGATGCTTGCTCGCACCGCGCGATCAGCGGGTCAGATGACGGTCCCATCGCGATCAGCGGGTCAGATGACGGTCCCATCGGGAATCACGGCGTTCTTGGGGATCACCACGATGCCGTCGCGGATGTAGTAGTTGGCCGCGTCACGCTCGAGCTCTCCCGCCTCATTGAGGATGTGAACGCCGCGTCCCACCCGTGCGTTCTTGTCGACGATGGCGTTCTCGATGACGCTTTCAGCGCCGATGCCGATGGGCGGCGTCCCCTCGCGCGCGGAGCGCTCGGCGTCCAAGGCACTCTCGTACAGGTCCGCGCCCAGGATCAAGCTGTGGCGGATGCGCGCTCCGTCGGCGATGCGGGTACGGATGCCGATCACCGAGCGCTCGATGCGTGCCTTGTCGATGAACGAGCCCTCCGAGATCAGCGACTCGCTGATGTCGCAGGAGTGCATCTTGGTGGCGGGCAAGAAGCGCGGATGGGTGTAGATGGGCTTCTGTGCGTCCCAGAAGTTGAAGGGCGGCCGCGAGGAGGTCAGGGCCATGTTGGCCTGGAAGTAGGAGCGAATGGTGCCGACGTCTTCCCAGTACCCGTCGTGTACGTGGGCCTGCACCCGCAGCCGCGGCACCGCCGCGGGGATAACCTGGCGACCGAAGTCGTCGTGCTCGCTGTTCGACAGCGCCTCCTCCAGCGCCGGCCGCCGGAAGATATAGATGCCCATCGAGGCGAGATACGCGGGCTCCTTGCGCCCAGGCAGCCACGACTCCAGACCCCCCAGCCGCTCGGCCGGCGGCTTCTCGTCGAAATGGACGATGCGCCCGGCCGTGTCGACGCGCATGATCCCGAATCCCGCGGTCTGCTCCGGCGGCACGCTCTTCATGGCAATGGTGGCGTCGGCGCGCGACTCACGGTGGGTCTTCAGCATGTCGCGGAAGTCCATCCGGTAGAGCTGATCGCCGGACAGTATCACGATGTCGTCCCACTGCTGATTGCCGACGTGACGCATGCTGCGGCGGACGGCGTCGGCCGTACCCTGGAACCAATCAGAGTGCTCTTCCGTCTGCTCGGCCGCCACCACCGCCACGAAACCCGACGAGAAGATGTCAAATTTGTACGTGTTGGAGATGTGCTTGTTCAGGCTTTCGGACTGGTACTGGGTCAACACGTAGATGCGCCGGATGTCCGAGTGCAGACAGTTGCTCACCGGCACGTCGACTATCCGATAGTTGCCCCCGATGGGCACCGCCGGCTTTGATCGATTCAGCGTCAACGGGAAGAGCCGGGTCCCGCGTCCCCCGCCGAGAATCACTCCGATCACCTCATGCACGCTTGCCTCGCTTAGATGAGAATCCTCAGGCGCCGCGCCCCGCCCTCTGGACAAGACACACGATCAGCGTACTCTTGGGAGTAACCGGGTGTCTACGGGCACGCCCGGCATTCGCCCGAAGGGGTTGAGCCGCCCTCTAGAGGCTGCCCCTTCGGGCCCCTGATCTCGGCCCGGCTCTCGGCGTCAGTCCTCGAGACTTCGACTGGTCGCGATCTCCTCGCAAGGAACTCATGGGGTATGTCGTCACTGAATCGGAGACCGATCGTTCTCTAGGATCCGAACTGCGCTCGCGATCTTTCTGCGGCGTGACTAGCTTGCGTCGATGCGGCCTGCGGCATCCGGTGGGTACCTGCTCGACCGGGCCTGAGGGTGGGGCCGGCGGCGCTCGAGCCCCGCCGGCCCCGCGTGCTGCCCTACATCAGGTGTTTCCATTTCAGGCCGCACTTGCAGGCGTGGAGATCATCTGCGTGCGCTGATGGCCTATCGCAGTGGTGGCGCTTGCCATCTTCCGCGATCTTGTCCGTTCCACAGCACCCTTCTTCGTCGGGCCTTGCCTGGGGACACCAATTCGTCATGGGCTTGGTTTGCGTTTGGCTCATGGTCATGATCCTCCTTCCATCACGGATACCCACCAAGCGCACCCTCGGTCAAGGAGTTGTGGTGCTCTGCGACAGGGTTAATAGCAATTCCGCCTCGCGCAGAGTTACCGAGCAAGAAAGAGTGACCATGAACAGGTCGTGCCGACGCCTGCCAAATAGCCCGAAAGGTGGCCGCTTCGAGGGAAACGACCAATCGCCACGCATGGCACATGTGATGCACCGTTTCTAGCTGGGAGAGCTGCGCAATGAGGCTTTCACGTCGTCGATGGTGGATCTGGCCGATGGGGCTCCTTGGGGGCCTCGTCGCCGTCGCCTTCCTGGCCGCGCTCGTCATCGACGAGCCCGCGCGCCGGTATATGGAGGGTGAGATCAACCACCGGCTCACGGGGTATACCGTGACCGTGGGCGCCCTTCACGTCCACCCCTGGACCGTGTCGCTCGAGCTGGTGGACTCGACGATCTCTCAGGACGCCAATCCCGACCCGCCGGTGGCACGGATCCGTTCGCTGACCACGACTATCGACTGGCGGGCTCTGCTGCACCGCAAGATCGTGGCGGATATGACCTTCGATGGGCCGGAGCTATACGTCAATCTCAAGAACCTCCGCGCGGAGACCCGGAGCGACGTTCGTCTGAAGGACCGCGGGTGGCAGGGGGCCCTGGAGGCCGTGGCTCTGGACCTCAAGATCAACCGGCTGCAGGTACGCGATGGCAACCTCGCCTACCTCGATGCCGGCCCCTTCAAGCCCTTGCGGTTGAGCCGGCTCAATGCGAGCGCGGAAAACATCCGGAACATCAGATCCGACGACCGCGTCTACCCGTCCGATGTCCATGTGGAAGCCGTAGTGTTCGATACGGGGGAGTTGTGGCTCGACGGCCGCGCGGATTTTCTCGCTGAGCCGCACGCAGCGATCCAGGCCGCGCTTCGGCTCGAGCGCGTCGAACTCGACTATTTCCAGCCTATCGTCCAGCGCTACAACCTTTCCGTGAGCCGCGGCACCCTCTCCCTGACCGGGAACGTAGAGTACGCTCCCACCATTGCCCAACTGATCCTCGACCGTGTGGGCGTGCACGGCGTTCACGCGGAGTACGTCCACACTCCTCGCACCGCGGAAATCGAGAAAGAGCGGGCGCAGCGCAGCCTCGAGGCGGCAAAGCGCGTCGCCAACAAGCCCGACATCGATTTCCGGATCGACCGCCTCGACATCACCAGGAGCACGCTGGGCTTCGTGAATCGCGCCGCGACGCCGGAATATCGTCTCGCTCTCACGGATACCAATCTCACCGTCGAGAACCTGGGCAATCAGGGGCGAGAGGGCCCGGCGATGATCCGGCTCAGGGGCCGGTTCATGGGTACCGGCGACACGGTCGTTACCATGACGCTGCGGCCCCGGACGGGTGGCGGGGACATGGATCTCACCGCCCGGATCGATGAGGCCGACATAGCGCGCATGAACGGCTTCGTGCGCGCCCACGGCGGCATCGACGTCGCGGGGGGCAAGCTCTCCGTATATTCCGAGCTTCGGGTGAGAGACGGCGCCGTCACGGGCTATGTCAAGCCGCTCTTTCGCGATGTGAGCGTCGGCGCCGTCGACGGGGAAGAGGCGGAGGCAAAGAGCTTTGGCCGTCGGCTCTACGAACGTGCGGTCGGCGCCGCCATGAACATTCTGAAGAATCAGTCTCGCGGCGAGGTCGCGACCGTGGCCACGATCTCGGGCCGACTCGACCAGCCCCAGTTCAGCAAGTGGGAAATCATCGGACGCCTGCTGCAGAATGCCTTCATCAAGGCGATCCTGCCGGGCTTCGACGCGAAGCGAAGCCCCAAGGTCGACCAGTCGCCCAGCGGCGAGAGCCAGGATGCCCCCGCCCGCCCAGTTCCTGCAGGGCCTCGACGACCGTGAAGGACGCGCGGTCTGGCTTGCGGGCGAGCTGATTCAGAGCCGACCCGGGAGGAGGCGTAGCGCCCGCTCCGGGGCTCCTTGCCAAGCCTACCGAAGTCGAGGTATACGGCATTCTTATCGACTTGAAGCGCTGGCTGCGCCAACCACCAGGAGGAAAACATGAGCTCTTCGCCGGCTGGGTCTCCGGTTGGGTCCGCCGCCGGGAACGGATTGCTCGATCGACGGATCTTCCTCAGCAGCGGCCTGGCGGTGCTGGGAGCGGCCGGTGGCCTCACCCTCGGATCCCCGGGAGTGGCCCGGGCAGAGGTGCCTTCGTCGATGCAATACCCGGGTAACCCGCTTAGCGGGTACGGCGTGCCGGCGAAGTATGAAAGCAAGGTCACGCGCGTCTTGATCCGCTCCCAGCCCGGCACGACGGGCAGTGGAGCCTCTCGCTCGCCCTTGGAGGCGCTCGAGGGGATGGTCACACCGAGCGGGCTCCACTTCGAGCGGCACCACAGCGGCGTTCCCGACATCGATCCGGAACAGCACCGCCTCCTCATCCACGGCATGGTGAAGCGTCCGCTCATCTTCACCATGGACGCGCTCCTGCGGTACCCGATGCTGTCGCGCATCCACTTCATGGAGTGCTCGGGGAACAGCCAGCTCATGTACGGGCCCAACCCACCGCCCCTGCGGGCAGGGGAGATTCATGGGTTGGTGTCGTGTACTGAATGGACCGGCGTTTCGCTGCGCATGCTCCTGCAGGAGGCGGGGGCCGATCCCGCTGCTTCCTGGCTCCTCGCGGAAGGCGCCGATGCGGCGGCGATGAGCCGGAGTGTGCCAATGGCCAAGGCCATGGACGATGCGCTCATCGCCTTGTATCAGAACGGCGAACGCCTGCGACCGGAGAATGGCTACCCCGTTCGACTGTTTCTCCCGGGCTATGAAGGCAATATGAGCGTGAAATGGCTTCGGCGCATCAAAGTCACCTCGACCCCGACCATGACCAAGGACGAGACATCTCGCTACACGGACCTCCAAGCCGACGGAAAATCCCTGATGTTCACCTATCCGATGGGGGTGAAGTCTGTCATCACCCGGCCCTCTCCCGGGGTGGCGCTACAAGGACCCGGTCTGTACGAGGTGTCGGGTATTGCGTGGTCCGGCTCTGGCACGATCACGAAGGTCGAAGTGTCGGCCGACGGCGGGCAGACGTGGGCCCAAGCGGCGCTCTCCGCCCCGGTGCTGCCGCGGGCTCTGACGCGCTTCCGGATCCCCTGGAAATGGAGTGGGAGTCCGGCCATCGTGAAGAGCCGCGCGACCGACAGCACGGGCGAGACGCAGCCGACGCGGGACACGTTGGTGGCCGAGCACGGCACCAACGTTGTCTTCCACTACAACGCCATCCAGGCTTGGAGCATCGCGGCGAACGGTGAGGCGAAGAATGTATACGCGTAACCGCCTGCTCGTCGGCATCGGCTTCATTGCCCTCGCCGGCTGCGCGAGCCCCATGACCCGGGAGACTCCCGATCTGGGGCGTGTGGCGACCCTCGCTGAAGTCGCCGCCTGGGACGTCAGCATTCCGCCGGATGGCCGTGGCTTGCCTCCCGGCCGCGGCACCTCTGCGCAGGGCGCGATCGTGTTCGAGCAGAAGTGTCAGAGTTGCCATGGCGAGAAAGGCGTTGGACAGCCGAACGACCGGCTGGTCGGCGGTCACGGAACTCTCGCCAGCAAGAGCCCGGTTCGCACGGTGGGAAGCTACTGGCCGTACGCCACGACGCTATTCGATTACGTACGCCGGGCCATGCCCTACACGCAGTCGCATTCGCTCAGCGCCGACGAGGTGTACGCCATCACGGCGTATCTGTTGCATCTCAACGGGATCACCAGGGAGTCCGACGTGATGAACGCCGAGACGCTCCCGAAGGTGAGGATGCCGAATCGCGACAACTTCATCCTCGCCTATCCGACACGGCCGAAGTAGCGCCTACCGGTAGGTTTGGGCGAGTCTTGAGAGTCGCCTCGTATGCGCTGAGGACGGCGCGCGAGGGAGGATCTCGAGCGACCCTCAGAATTCAGATCCCGAGGGTCGAGCGCGGCTCGCGATCGGCAAGCACATGATTCGTCATCCAGATCGCGATTCCCGTCACGATGTCGTTCTCTGGACGGTGGCACCGCAGATTTGGCCGAGGGCGCGCGCGGGAAACTCAAGCGCACCGGTATCAGGATGGCCGGGGGTTTCCCGGCTCGGGGCGACGGTATCGAGCGTCTTCTCGCTCTTCTTGAGAAGACGTGACAAGGACCAACGCGGCACAGGCCTGGCCCGAAGCAGGAGTGCCACTCTGGTATGCTCTCGCGTGAGTCCGCGTCAGAAGCCGGGCGGACGGGGAGGCGTGCCATGTCCGCGACATCCGAAACGCGACCAAGAGCTTCGGTGATCGCCGCCGAGCGGAGCGGGGCATACGACGCGATCATTATCGGCGCCGGGATCTCCGGCATGTACCAGCTCCACCGGCTGCGCGGGCTCGGCCTGAGCGTGCGGGTGTTCGAGGCCGGCGACGGCGTCGGGGGCACCTGGTACTGGAATCGTTACCCCGGGGCGCGGTTCGATTCCGAGAGCTGGACCTACGGCTACTCCTTCTCCGACGAGATCCTGCGCGAGTGGGAATGGAGCGAACACTTCGCGGCCCAGCCGGAGACGCTGCGCTACTGCAACTTCGTCGCGGACAAGCTCGACCTCTGCCGCGACATCGAGTTCAACTGCCGGATCAGGGCCGTCACCTACGACGAGATCGCGAATCAGTGGGAGGTCGAGAGGGAAGACGGCGGGCGGGAGCGGGCGCGATTCCTGATCACCGCGATCGGGCCCCTGTCGGCGCCGACGATGCCGACCATCCCGGGCGTCGAGAGCTTCCGCGGCGAGTCCTACCATACCGGCACCTGGCCGCACGAGCAGGTCAGCTTCGCGAACAAGCGGGTGGCGGTGATCGGCACCGGCGCCACCGGCGTGCAGGCGATCACCGAGATCGCCAAGACCGTCGGACACCTCACCGTGTTCCAGCGCACGCCGAACTGGTGCGCGCCGCTGCACAACCGCCCGATGGACGCGGCCACGCAGGCCCGCATCAAGGCGACTTACCCAGAGATCTTCGCGGTCTGCCGCGAGTCTTTCGGCTGCTTCATCCACCAGGCCGACCCGCGCAACGCGCTCGAAGTGGGCCCAGAGGAGCGCGAGGCGTTCTTCGAGAAGCTCTACGGCGAGCCCGGCTTCGGCATCTGGATGGGCAATTTCCGGGATGTGCTGATCGACCAGGAAGCCAACGCCACGATCACCGAGTTCATGCGACGGAAGATCCGCCAGCGGATCAAGGACCCGAAGGTCGCGGAGAAGCTGATCCCGACAAACCACGGCTTCGGTACCCGCCGCGTACCGCTGGAGAGCGGCTACTACGAGGTCTTCAACCAGCCGAACGTTCGCCTCGTCGATGTGCGCGAGACGCCGATCGAGCGGATCACCCCGGCCGGCGTCAAGACCAGCGATTCCGAACACGAGGTCGACATGATCATCTATGCCACCGGCTTCGACGCCATCACCGGGGCGTTCGACCGCATCGACGTCCGTGGCATGGACGGCCGGCGACTCCGGGAGAAGTGGGCGGACGGGCCGCGCACCTATCTCGGCCTGCAGATCGCGGGCTTCCCCAACCTGTTCACGCTGGTCGGGCCCCACAACGCCGCCACGTTCTGCAACATTCCGCGTTGTGTCGAGCAGAACGTGGACTGGGTGACCGCACTCATCGGGCACATGCGCGAGAAGGGTTACGCGCGCGTCGAGGCCACCCCCGACGCGGAGCGGGACTGGACCCAGCACGTGCACGACACCGGGAAGCGCATGCTGTTCACCCAGGTCGATTCCTGGATGATGGGCATCAACTCCAACGTGGCGGGCAAGCAGAAGCGCACGTTCATCGTCTATGCCGGCGGCGCCCCGAAGTACCGGGAGAAGTGTGACGAGGTGGCCGCCCGCGGCTACGTCGGCTTCACCTTCCGGTAGGCGCGGGCCGCGGCCGCCGTTTTCAGTGAAGGCGCATGCCAAGGAAGCGCTCCCCAAGGTCACCCGCGTCGCTGCCCTGTTGCATCCCGGCGCTTTCGGCGAGCGCACGATGAGAGACATGGTGAAGGACACAGAGGCCGCGGCCCGGACTCTCGGAGTACAGCTTCAACTCGTGGAGGTGCGTGGTCCCGACGAGTTCGACCACGCATTCTCCACGATGGCCAGAGCGCGTGCCGATGTCCTCATCGTGTTCGCCAGCGTGATGCTTTTTCGCGAGGGGCGACGCATCGCCGCCCTCGCCGCAAAGCGCCGGCTGCCTTCGATGTTCAACAACAGGGAATCTGTGGAGCTCGGTGGCCTCATCTCCTACGGTGCGAACCTTACTGACTTGAGCCGACGCGCCGCGACGTACGTCGACAAGATCCTCAAGGGTGCCCAGCCCGGCGACCTGCCCGTCGAGCAACCGACCAAGTTCGAGCTGGTGATCAACCTCAAAACGGCGAAGGCGCTCGGCCTGACGATCCCGCCGTCGTTACTGGGGCGGGCGGACGAGCTGATTCAATGACGGACCGGTAGGAGGTCCGACGGACTTGCGAAGGCCCTCGAGGTGAGGGCGGAGGAGTTACTCAAATGAAGAAGAGCAAGAAGGCCTCGGCTCGAGTCACGGCGCCCAACGAAGAGGCGTCCGCAGCGGCCGCGGAGGCCAAGACCGCCAGCCGACGCAAGGCGGCTCGGTCGAGCGCGATTGAGAACGTCGCCAGGCGGCAATTCCAGGCGGCGGCGACGCAGGGCCATGCCCGGGCGCGGGGGCAACGACAGCAGGCGAAGCGGGACGCCCGCTGACGGATCGAAGCCCGCGTGACGGAGCTGCCGGTCTGGGACGAAGTGGTCGAGTGTGCACCGAAGCCGCCAGCTGCACCGGGTCATCAACCGG
>WNGF01009806.1_pt1 | contig 10942 bp, 7 predicted proteins | sample 5400641 | NCBI WGS metagenome assembly WNGF01 (sample SAMN13153371, study PRJNA577476) | soil metagenome | isolation source: 80 cm soil or saprolite under grassland replicate 2 | place: USA:California | collected 2016-06-15 | reverse complement strand
CCACGGACCATCCGCGCCGGGGGCCTGGACATCGGGTACCTCGACGACGGGGAGGGCCCGGTGATCCTTCTGGTCCACGGGTTCCCTGACATCGCCACCACGTTCGTCCCGCTGATGGGGCGGCTCGCAGCGGCGGGCCATCGCGTGGTCGCGCCGTGGCTCCGCGGCTACTGGCCGACGACGGCCGAACGGTACTTCGACGAGGGCACGTTGGTCGCCGACGCTATGGCGTTCATCGAGGCTCTCGGCATCGATCGAGTCGACGCGGTGGGCCACGACTGGGGCGCCGATGTCGTCTACGGCCTGGGCGCAGCTCGCCCCGACTCGGTGCGAACCGCCGTGGCGATGGCCGTCCCGCACACCGTGGCGCTCCGGGCTAATCGCAGGAGGGCCTACCGACAGCTTCAGCGTTCCTTCTACATCTGGATGTTCCAAGTACCCGGACTGGCGGAGACGGTGATGCCGGAGGCCGACTGGGCCTTCATTGGGAACCTGTGGCGTGACTGGTCGCCTGGATGGCAGCCGCCGGAGGATCACCTCCGGGCCGTGGTGGAGACCCTGTCGCGGCCGGGAGTCCTCCCAGCCACCCTTTCGTACTATCGGGCCCTTTCCGACCCCGGCCTGCGCGACCCTGGGCGGGCGGATCTGTTGGCGGCGGTGGAGGCAGGACCGGTCCAGGTACCCACACTGCTGCTGATGGGCGCAAACGATGGGTGCGTGGGGCCGGAGATGGCCGAGGGCGCAGATACGGCATTCGAGGCGGACTACCGTCTGGAGGTGCTGGATGGTGTGGGCCACTTCCTCCACTTGGAGGACCCCGACCGCGTCGCCGACTTGGTCCTGCGGTGGGTCCGTCGGTGATCGTCCGACGCCACCGACGTACAGGTGCGCGTGCCGATGCAGGTGAGCATCGTGGCTGCCCGTCTTCGCTCAGCCCACAACGCGGAGCACGAGTTTTCCCTGGGTTCGACCCCGCTGACCGAGCACGTGCGCCCTCGCGGCCTCCTCCAGGGGAAAGACCTGTTCCACCACCGGACGGAGCCGCCCATCGTCGATCAGGGCGCCGAGCCGCTCGAGCGCGGCGTGATCGGGTTCGACCAGGATCCCCGTCGCCCGCACTCCGCGCCGGGCGGCCAGCGCCGGCAGCTCGGGCTCGATGAAGGATGCCGCCGAGATCAGTAGCCCACCGGGTCGCAGGACGTCGAGCGAGCGGTAGCTGTAATCGTCGCCCACCAGATCGAACACGACGTCCGCATCTCGTACCGAATCCTCGAACCGACCCGCCGTGTAATCCACGACCTCGTCCGCGCCCAACTCCCGGACGAATCCCTGCTTCTCAGCCCGGGCCGTGCCGATCACGCGGGCCCCGTACGCCCTTGCGATCTGCACGGCAAGATGCCCGACCCCTCCGGCGGCGGCGTGGATCAGCACCGTCTGGCCGGCTTCGATTTGGGCCGTCTCGACCAGCGCCTGCCACGCGGTGAGCGCGGCCAGTGGCACGGCGGCCGCTTGCACGTGCGTGAGGGCGGACGGCTTTCGGGCCAAATGCCGCGACGGCGCGGCGGCGTACTGGGCGTAGGCCCCGCCCGCGTGGGGAAACCGGATAAGACCGAACACCTCGTCGCCCTCGGTGAACCGGGTCACGCCATAGCCGGTCGCCGCCACCACCCCCGATACGTCCCAGCCCGGGATGAACGGAGGTTCGCCCACCACGCTGGCCACGCCCCGACCCTCCCGCGTGGACCGGTCCACGGGGTTCACCCCGGCTGCGTGGATGGCCACCAGGACCTCGGTCGGCACCGGAACGGGACGGTCGACCTCCTCGACGATCAGGACTTCGGGTCCTCCGAACCTGCGAACGATGATCGCGCGCATCCGGTCCATGAGCGCCCGATTATCCGACCGTGTCACCTGAACGGCAGCGACCCCGGCGCATGCGCGCCTCCTCGCCTTGACCCCTGTTCGGCAAAGGCCTACAGTTCAGACCTTAAGGGCAGCGTCTCAGCGCACGGAGACAGGCATCTGTTCGCCACAACCGCCCAAGGAGGTGTCGAATGGAAACCGCCGAACAGTTCGTTGCACGACAGCAGGACCTCCTAGAGGGCGTCCGCAAGCAAATCAGAGAGAAGGGCCTCCACGTGATCATCGGCGCGGCGGCCGACGTCAACGGCATCTTCCGCGGCAAGCGCCTGCCCGTGGAGCGCTTCCTCGAGCACCCGCTCCACCCCATCCACGTCTCTGACTACTTCTGGATCATGGACACCGAGGAGAACGTGGTGCCCCGCGAGCCCACGTACCAGGGTTGGTGGCCATCGTGGGAGGAGGGATTCGCGGACATCGCGCCGATCCCGGACCTGGCCACGTTCCGGGTGGCCCCGTGGCTGGACCGGACAGGGATCGTGCTGTGCGAACACTTCTTCCTGGACGGCCGGCCGATGGAGATCACTCCGCGCCTGGTAATCCGCCGTCTGGCCGACCGGGCCCTCCAGCAGGACCTGGTGCCGAAGTTCGCGGCAGAGCTGGAGTTCTTCTTGTTCAGAGAGACCGAGGACAGCCTGGAGGAGAAGGGTTACCGCTCGAGCATGCTCCAGCCGCTGAACCTCAGGCTGGGCGCATACAGCGTCTTCCGCGGGACCACTGACGAGCACTTTATCCGGCCCCTGGCCGACCACCTTGAGGAATTCGGGATCGGCGTGGAGTACTGGAACCCCGAGGGCGGCGCGGGGCAGTACGAGGTGAACATCATCTACACCGACCTTCTGGAGGCGGCGGACCGGGCGTTCCTGTTCAAGCACGCCGTCAAGGAGATCGCCTCGCAACACGGGCTCATGGCCACGTTCATGGCGAAGACCCTGCCGGGGTTCGGCTCCAGCTGCCACCTCCACCAGTCGGTATGGTCGCCGGAAGGCCGCAACCTGTTCTGGGACGAGGACGCCGATGACCACCTGTCGGAACTAGCCCGGTACTACGTCGGCGGGATCACAGCGACCATGCAGGAGATGACGCTGTTGTTCGCGCCGACGGTGAACTCCTACAAGCGGCTAATCGCCGAATCGGCCGCCGGCACCACCGCCACCTGGGGCATCGAGAACCGCACCTGCGGGGCCCGAATCCTGAACGCCGAGGAGGAAGGCTGTCGCATCGAGCAGCGGGCGCCGGGTGGGGACTGCAATCCGTATCTGGCCATGGCTGGGTGCATTGCCGGCGGGCTATACGGGATCGAGAACAAGGTCGAACCTCCCCTCGCCATGCAGGGCGACGCATACCACGACCCCTCGGCCCTGACACTACCGACATCGCTCGGGGCCGCAATCGAGGCGTTCGAATCGAGCGACGTGGCGAAGGAATATTTGGGCGAAGAGTTCGTCCGGTTCTTCGCCGCTTCCCGACGGTTCGAACTGGAGCAGTTCCGGGCCGCGGTGACGGACTGGGAGGTCAAGCGGTACCTCGAGTTCCTGTAGGCCGCTGGAAGAGATTGAGCGGCACGCCGTGAACGACGTTCTTCGGTTCCATCCGGGGCTGGGGCGCCTCACCCGCAGGGGCACCTGGCAGGAACAGGCCGTGTCCACGTTCCGGACCGCCGCACGGGCCGCGGAGGAGAGCCGAACCGAGGACGCCGTGGCATTAGCCCGATACGCGATCCAGGAGTCCGAGGAGGCGCACCAGCTCTATCCCGTGTTCGTCGACCGGGCCAAGCGGTTCCTGGCGGCCTCGGGCGTCGGCCCGGACATCGTGGCGAAGGAGGAGAGCCGGATCCTTGCGAACCTCCGGATGCCCGACGGTTCGGAGTTCGACTTCGAGGAGGAGTGGCGGGCCTTCGTCGAGGGCATCGACCGGTTCGAGGCCTCCTGCCGGGCCGGGGAGTCCGCGCAAGCGGTGGCGATCCTGGACGAGGCCCGCGAGACGTGGCGCCGTTCGCACGATCGGGCATGCGACTGGGTGTACGGGATGGTCGACGTGTGTGCTCGCCTCCTCGGCGAGGACGGGGTGGTGGACCTGTGGGACGCGATGATGGGCCCGTTCTATCCGACCCGGGACCGGTACGACATCGACCGCACCCCCTGGTCCGACTCGCTTGAGCTGTTGGCCGTCGACACCCTGGAGACGTTCCGCGGTCATTTGTCCGGGCCCGACCGGATGGGGGACCTCGAGGTCACCGAGGAGGAGGACCGGTTCGTGTTCCGGTTCGACCCGTGCGGGACCGGCGGGCGGACATACCGGCCCGACACCGAAGGCGGTCCCCCTCGCATGGGGCCGCCGTTCAACTACGCCGTGACAACCAGGCCCCACGACTGGTCGTGGGGCAAGGAAGGCGTCTGTCTCTACTGTGTGCACTGCTGCCAGCTGCAAGAACGGGTACCGATCGAACGGTTCGGCTACCCGATCCGGGTAGTGGAGCCTCCGGTATGGCCGGAGGCCCGGGAGGGCGGCAAGTGCACCTGGTACGTGTACAAGGACCCCTCCCTGGTTCCGGACGAGGCGTACCGGCGGGTCGGCGCGGTGCGGCCGGAGCGGCTGGGGTCGGGGGCGAAGATGGCCGTGGGGACCCAGGCCGCGGGGAAACGTGACGACGGAGACGACGGACAGGGGGGCGAGAGCGAGGCAGGTTCGTGAGCTGGTCCACCGATCCCGTGGTGATCACCGTGGCCCCTACCGGGGCCGAGGTCAGCCGCGACCAGACCCCGTACCTCCCGATCGCGCCAGAGGAGATCGCTGACGAGGTCGTTCGCTCGGTCACGGAGGGCGCCGCCGTCGTCCACATTCACGCCCGCCGGGACGATGGCCGGCCCACCACTGAACCGGACGTGCTGTTGCGGATCCGGGACCTGATCCGGGAACGCGTGGATGTGGTGATCAACATGTCCACCGGTGCCGAGGTCGGCATGAGCCACTATGAGCGGATCCGGGTGCTCGACGCCGAACCGGAGATCGCCAGCCTCAACCTGGGCAGCATGAACTTCGGGGACCTGGTGTTCGACAACCACCCCGACCTCATCCGCGCTCTTGCCACCCGGATGCGGGACGAAGGGATCCGCCCGGAGCTCGAGGCCTACGACGTCGGCATGGTATCCGCCGCCGAGCGACTGCTGTCCGAGGGACTGCTGGTCGAGCCTCTGCTGTATAACTTCGTGATGGGCGTCCCCGGCGGGATCCCGGCCACGGCGGAGAATCTCCTGGCCATGCTGGCGAACCGTCCCCAGCCGGGGCCCTGGACGGCCACTGGGATCGCCAGACACGAGCTGCCGCTGGGGACCATGGCCACCGTCCTGGGCGGGCACGTGCGGGTGGGGTTCGAGGACAACATCTATCTGCGGCGGGGCGAGCTGGCGCAGTCCAACGCCGACCTGGTGGCCCGGGCGCGGCGGATCTCCGAGGAGCTCGGGCGTCGGGTCGCCACGCCGGATGAAGCCAGACAGATCCTGGGGGTTCGACCGAACGTCCCCACGGCGAGCCCCTCGACGATCGGAGGACCATCTTGAACCATCGGAACAGCGGCGGCCCGGTGATCGGCATCACCGCCACACCACGCACGAGCGTCGTGGCGGACCGGGAGCTGCTCACCGAGGCCGTCACGGAGTTCTACGTGCAGGCGCTGGTCCAGGCGGGAGCGGTGCCGGTGATCCTGCCGGTGCACGGCCCGCTGTCGGACGCGGTCCTAGACTGGGTCGACGCCGTGGCGCTTACCGGCGGCGGGGACATCGATCCCACCCTCTACGGTCACGAGCCGCGGCCCGACCTCTACGGCCTCGACCCCGTTCGTGATCGGTTCGAGATCGACCTGGTTCGGCTGGCCATCGACCGCGACCTCCCCTTGATGGCGATCTGCCGTGGCCACCAGGTCCTGAATGTGGCGCTGGGCGGAACGCTGGTTCAGGATCTCGAAGCGCAGCGGCCTCATTCGCTGACGCACCAGCAGACCGCGCCGTGGGAGCAGCCGTCTCACCCGGTGACGATCGAGCCGCACAGCCGGCTGGCCGACCTGGTGGGCCCCGAGCTGGCTGTGAACTCCATGCACCACCAGGCCATCGAGGAACCCGCGCCCGATCTCCGGCCGGCAGCCCGGGCGCCCGACGGGGTGATCGAAGCAGTGGAGCTGCCGGGCCGCCGGTTCGTCTTGGGGCTGCAGTGGCACCCCGAGTACCTGGGAGCCGACCATCCCGGGTTCGCCGTCGTGAAGGCGTTCGCCGACGCGGCCAGAAACTCGCGGCGGTGAGCGAGCCGAAGCGTCAGCCCGAGCTCTGTTACATCGACGTCGGCGGAACGTTCACCGACGCGTTCATCGTGGACTCCGAAGGCGATTACGTGGCCGGCAAGGCCCCGTCCACCCAGGGCGACGTGGCGAGAGGATTCTTCGGGGCAATCGAGGCCGCCGCGTCGGCCTGGGACATGACCGTGGACGACGTCCTGCGTAGCCTGAAGGTCCTGGGCTACGGATCGACGGTCGTGCTGAACATCATCCTGACCCGCTCAGGGAAGACACCCGGGCTCATCACCACGAAGGGCATGGAGGGGATCCTGCTCATGGAGCGAGGGAAGCAAACCTGGATCGACCTCGACCGCGCAGCCCGTCTGCATCCCGTCACGCACCGGCACAACGAGCCGCTGGTGCCCCGCCCCCTGATCCGGGGAGTGACCGGGCGGATCGACTGCCTGGGGAACGAGGTGATCCCCCTGTACGAGGATGAGGTCAGGACGGCCGCGGGCGAGCTCCTCGACGGGGGTGTGGACACGATCGTGGTGTGCTTCCTGTGGTCGTTCCTCAACCCGGCCCACGAGCGACGGGCGGCGGAACTCGCGGCCGAAGTCGCGCGCGAGCGGGGCGACGAGGTCCGTGTGGTGACCTCGACCGAGGTCTCGCCGGTGATACGGGAACTGCCCCGACTGAACGCTGCAGTTCTGGAGGCCTACACGGGCGAAGTGGCTCGCGGAGCATTTGTCGGGATGCAGGAGTCGCTGGAGCGCCGCGGGTTCAAGGGTCGATTGCAGATCATGCAGTCAGCCGGCGGTCTGGCCCCGGCCGTGCACGTGAAGACCGTCGACACGATCCAGTCGGGACCCGCTGGAGGTGTGATCGGAGGCCGGTACATCGGCGAGATCTACGGGTTCCAGGACCTCATCACCACCGACGTTGGCGGGACCAGCTTCGACGTCGGCCTGGTCACTGAGGGGTTCGTCAACGTGAATCGAGAGCCAACGGTGGCCCGGTTCCTGCTCGGCGTGCCGATGATCGAGATCCTGTCCATCGGCGCCGGCGGCGGCACGATCGCCCGGATCGAAGCGCTGACGGGACGACTGGAGATCGGTCCGCAATCGGCTGGCTCGGAGCCCGGGCCCGTCTGCTACGGGCGAGGAGGGGCCGAGCCGACCGTCACCGACGCGGACCTCGTCCTCGGATATCTGAACCCCCACTACTTCATCGGCGGACGGATCACGCTCGACGCGGAAGCCGCCCGCCGGGCCATCGACGAGCGCGTGGCCAAGCACCTCGGCATGGGTGTGGAGGAAGCCGCCGAGGGCATCAGGAACATCGCCGATGCGACGATGCGCGATGCCATCTCGGGCCTCATCGCGACCCGGGGCTTCGACCTCTCCGGATACCGGCTGCTGGCGTTCGGCGGGGCGGGGCCGTCGCACGTCGCCGGGTACACGCAAGGCCTGAACCTTGCGGGGATCATGGTGTTCCCGTTCTCCGCGGTGTTCTCGGCGTTCGGGGCCGCGTCGGCCGACTACGAGCACCACTTCAACCGGGCGGTCAACGTGGTCGTCCCACCCGGCGCCGACCAGGAGGAGAAAACCGGCCTTGGTCGGAGGATCACCACGGCGTGGGACGATCTCCGCGAGGAGGGCCTGTCCCAGATGGTTACCGAGGGGTTCGACCCGCAGCGGGTGCGGTTCCGGCCCCTGGCCATGATCCGGTATGGCCGGCAGCTCAACGACTTGGTGGTGCCGTCGCCGATCGAGCGGGTCGAGACGGAGGCGGACTGGGACGCCCTGATCGAGGAGTTCGAGCGACTGTACGAACGGATCTTTGCCCGGGCCGCCAAGTACCCGCAGGCGGGCTACGAGATCCTGGAGGTCGGGATGGTCACCTTCACCGAGAAGATCCGGCCGAAGCTGCGGGTCGAGCCGCTGGCCTCCCCTACGCCGCCGGACAGCGCGTCGAAGGGCCAGCGGCCGGCCTGGTTCGAGGGAGAGTGGCGGCCGACGGCGGTGTTCGAGCTCTCCGGCCTCGAGCCCGGCAACGAGCTCCGCGGACCGGCCATCGTGGAGGACCCCACCACTACACTGGTGGTTCCGCCCGGACGGCGGATTCGAGTGGATGAATACCGGACGATGTGGCTGGAGGACGACCGGTGAGAGGAAACGGCGAATGACCCGCACCGTCGTGGCCACGCCGCTCAAGGACCGGCTGCACGAGCGCGACCGGAGGGTGACGGAGCAAGGCTCCTACGTCGAGAAGCTCGAGGTCAAGGAGCGGGATCCGATCCGGTTCGAGCTCCTGCATTCGAAGCTGGTCCAGGCCGTGACCAGCGCCCATGAGGTGGCCCGGTTGGTCTCGGCCTCACCGATGACCCGGGAGCTCGGCGAGATCATCTTCGGCCTGTACACGCCCGAGGGCGACGCGGTGGTCCTGTCCCGTGGCCTGCTCATTCACATCCACACCATGAGCCGGATGATCAAGTGGATGATCGAGCACGACTACGAACTCGATCCGGGGTTCGCCGAGGGCGACTATTACTTCAACAACGACCCCTACATTGGCGGCGCGCACTGCCCGGACCAGATGATCGTCACCCCCTTGTACCGGGAGGGTGAGTTGGTCGGGTGGGCCGGCGGCCTCACCCACACGCCCGAGACCGGAGGCTCGGCCCCGGGGGGGATGGTGCCGTTCGCCAGGTCGCGGTTCGACGAGGGTCTGTTTCTGCCCTGCATCAAGATCGCCGAGAACGACCGGATCAAGCGGGATCTCGAGATCCTGGTAGAGCGGGGGATCCGCAGCCCCATCTACTGGCTCACCGACAACCGGGCCAAGATCACAGGGGTTCAGATGATCCGGGAAGAGGCCCGCCGACTGATGGGCGAGTTCGGCATCGAGTACTACTCGCGGGCGTGCCGCGAGTACATCGAGGACACCCGAAGAGCCGCCCGACAGCGCGTCAGAAGCGTGCTCCACCCGGGCCGCTACCGGGAGACTTCGTGGCGGGGCAGCAGCATGCCCGGCGAGGAGACCCTGCTCCACGGGCCGCTTGAGATGACGGTGACCCGGGACGGCCAGCTCCGCCTGGACTACGAGGGGTTTTCGCCGGCCGGACGCCACCCTTTCCAGGGGACCCTTCCGACCATGGAGGGGCTCGTCATGAACGTGGTGATCCAGCACCTGCACTTCGATCTCAAGCACAACGACGGCGTGCTGCTGGCGGTGGATCTCAAGGTCCCGGAAGGGAGCGCGGGGAATCCGTCGTCGATCTTCTATCCCACGGCGCTGTGGGGCGTGACGTACGGCGCCGGCATCGCCACGGGACAGGCCATCGCCCGCGGCTATTACGCCCACGGCTACCGCGAGGAGGTGCACGCATCCAGCGCGCTGTCGTCGGGGTACACGGCGGGAGGCGTCGACCAGTACGGCCGCCACTTCGGGGCGCACAACTTCGAGTTCGCCGCGGCTGGGCTGTTCGCCACCGGCGTGATGGACGGCCTGGACACGGCGGGTGTGGAGTTCAACCCGGAGGGCGACATGGGGGACGCCGAGATCTGGGAGCAGATCATGCCGCCCCTGTACCTCGCCCGCGAGATCCACGTGGACGGGGGCGGGTTCGGAAAGTATCGGGGCGGCAACGGGATCATGTCGCTTTACATGGTGTGGGGAACCGACGACATCGACGTCGGTGCGTTCGGCTCCGCACCTATCTTCTCGGCGCCCGGCCTTATGGGCGGGTATCCGGCCAGCGCGCTGTACATGTGGGTGGCTCGAAGGACGAACTTGCGCCGGCTGATCGTGGAACGCCGTCCCATCCCGGGCGGCGAGGGCGAGGAACCGGCCGCCCCGGAGTTCACCCGCCTCATCCAGGGCGAATGGGAGCTGATCCCTGGCGAGAACCGCCTGGGGACCCCGGCCCGACTTTACGACCTGTTCACGGCGATGACGGGTGACGGCGGCGGGTTCGGCGATCCAATCGAGCGCGACCCCGGAGCGGTCTGCCGGGACCTCCAGAACAGACTCACCACCGAGTGGACCGCGCGAAACGTGTACTGCGTGGCCATGGATCCCGAGACATTCGAGATCGACCAAGCCGAGACCGAACTGCTCCGCCGGGCACGAAGAGACGAGAGGCTCCACCAAGGGATCTCGGCCTCGGAGTACCGGGCCCGGGAGCGGGAGCATGTCCTGCGGGGTGATCTCCCCGTCCCCACCGCTCGGATGTACCGCGATGTGCTCCGATTTTCGGAGGAGTTCCGAAAGGCGTTCGTGGGGTTCTGGGACCTCCCCCAGGGGTGGGAGCTGCGGGACCCCGATGCCTGGGATGAGGAAGAAGCCGAAGCGACGACCGTGGAAGAGGTGGCGTTGTGACTCAGTTCTCCAAGGGCCTCATCAGGGATCTGTTGCAGGGGCGGCTCTCCTCCGAGGCCGTCCAGCGGATGCAGCGCCAAGACAAGGACCCGGGCCGCCGGCAGATGGTGCTCGAGATCGAACAGGAGCGCCTGGGCTGGTCCGAGCCGATCCTGGTCTGTCTGCAGGAGCACCTCTTCGTGGTGCAGAGGGATGACGGTTCGCGGGTGGTTCGGTGCGACTGCGGGCATGAGTTCGGCGACTACCGGGCAAATTGGAAGGAAGAGGCACAGGTGTACGAACGCGACCCCCGTGACGGACTGGTGTATCGCGGACAGAGGGCAGCGGATCCGGACTGGCACGTCCTGCGGGAATTCTACTGCCCCGGATGTG
>WNGF01009805.1_pt1 | contig 10942 bp, 7 predicted proteins | sample 5400641 | NCBI WGS metagenome assembly WNGF01 (sample SAMN13153371, study PRJNA577476) | soil metagenome | isolation source: 80 cm soil or saprolite under grassland replicate 2 | place: USA:California | collected 2016-06-15 | reverse complement strand
CGCGAGGGACGTGGTGGTGACGGGGGGGGCGTGCAGATGCCCTATCTATAGTAGTAGGGGGGGGCCCCGCAGCGGCTGCGGCGCCGTTGCCGCGGATCGCCTTGACCACGGCATCGAGATGCGCGGGTGTCGTTCCGCAGCATCCGCCGACGATGCGCACACCGAACTCCTTCACGAATTCCGCGAGCGCAGTCGCCATCGGCTCCGGCTTCAGTGGGTAGACGGCTTCGCCGACGCCGGTATTAAGCGGAAGTCCTGCGTTCGGAATTACGGACAGCGGCAGCGTCGCGTGCTCGGCGAGGTATCGCACCGGCTCCCGCATGTGCTCGGGGCCGGTGGAGCAGTTGAGTCCGATGACATCGACGTTGAGCGCTTCGAGCGTCGTCATCGCGCTAGCGATATCGGTGCCGAGCAGCATGCGTCCGCTCGTGTCGAGCGTGACCTGTGTTTGCAGTGGGATGCGACGACCGAGCTCGACGAATAGGCGCTCGATTCCCGCGACTGCGGCTTTCACCTCGAGGATGTCCTGCGACGTCTCGACGAGAAGGACGTCGACGCCGCCCTCTACGAGGTACTTGGCCTGCTCGTAGAAGTTCTGGCTCAGCTCCTCGAAGGTGATGTTGCCGAGTGCAGGATCCGAGCTCGAGGGGAGCATGCCCGTCGGGCCCATCGATCCGGCGACGAACTTGGGTTTATCGGGCGTTGCGTATTTGTCGGCCGCTTCACGGGCGATTCGTGCCGCGGCGACGTTGACGTCGCGGACTTTGTCGCCGAGTCCCCATTCGGTAAGGCGGCGTGGTGTCGATTGGAATGTGCATGTCTCGACGACATCGACGCCGACATTCAGGAAGGATTCGTGGATCTGCTGAATAATGTCCGGTCGGGTGAGGACCAGGTGGTCATTGCATCCTTCGAGTGCCTTACCGCCGAAGTCGTCCGGCGTGAGGTTGAAGCGCTGGATGCTCGTCCCCATAGCGCCATCGTAAATGAGGACGCGCTTGTTGAGCTCCTTGAGGTACGGTGAATCGAGTTGGGGACGTGCCATTTGGCGTTACCGGATACTAAAAAAGCCCGCGACGGGCGCCGGGCGGCAGCGCTTTAGCGGAATGTTTAACGTGGCCGCAAGTTGCTATAAATCGCCACGGGACAAACTCCTAAGTCAACTATACTAATCGACGAGCCCCGCGTGCAAGGGGAAGCTCGGTGCTCACGCCGCTGCAGGTTGCATCGATTAAGGCACAGTCAACGCCGATTCAGCGGCTTCGCTTCCGAAAATAACGGGCTCCGGGCAGACCCTCGAAGTCCTCGTCCTGCGTCCATACGGTCGCATCGAGCTGCCGAGAGGTAGCGTACACGACGCTGTCCGCCAGCGGCAACCCATGTTCGGCACCTACCACTGCGGCGAGAAGCGCGAGCTCCGCATCGAGATTCACGACGCGCCCCTGCTGCATCACTGCGATCGCCTGCAACGCGTCACCCTGGCCGCGCTGCCCCGCGACAACCTTGAAGACTTCAGTGAGGCAAATAGTCGGAACGACGAGCGATTCAGTATCCTCGATCGCGTCGGCGAAGGATCGGGCACTCGCCTCATCCGCAAAATAGGCCAGCCAGGCAGATGAATCGACGACGTTAAGCGCCGCTTTCGCCACAGCTACACGCGGTCGGAATCACGCTCGAGGCGTGTGTCCAATCCCTTGAGGAAGCCGCGCAGGCTCTTTGCGGTCCGAACAGGGATCAGCTCAACGCGGTCCTGGAAGGCAATTGCTTGAACCTTCTGCCCAACCTCGATCTGGAGCCTTTCACGGATATCGCGCGGAATGACTACTTGAAATTTGGGGCTTACAGTAACCGTTGTCATATATCGATCCTCAATATGTAATACGAATATAGCATCGATTATGTAACGGTACAACGGAGTGTGCTAACGGTCTAACGCGCACTCGGAGGCAATGCTTCTTGTGGCCTGCCATTGGTGTTACCGGATACGAAAAAGCCCGCGTGTGGGCGAGCGGCTTTAGCGGAATGTTTGACGTGGCTGCAAGTTGCTATATATCGCCACGAATCTAGAAGTCCGATCGCGCGCGGATTCGCTTGGGGCAGCTTACTTACCGGCTCAACGCGGATCAGCAGTCAACAGTCGACTCGCGCGCGCGCGAAGCCAGCGCAACGGTGGATCGCGCTTCAGGTGAAGCTGAAAATGTAGATTACCGCGTGGCTGATACGCAGCAATCCATCGAATGGCTCTCGCCGTATCACCCACCGCGGCGAGTGCCTCACCGATCAGAACGGCTTCGTGTGTGGTCGGATTAGCCGAGTCCGCAAGCGACGTCGCGCGCGCTACGTAGTTACGTGCCGCGGCAAGGTCACCCTCGGCAACAGCGACCCTTGCCATCCCACATAGTCCGTTCACCTGCTCTCGACCAGAAGTAATCCGCAGATACGCCTGATAATTGCGCTCGGCGTCGGTCAGGCGATTCAGATCGAGCGCCAACGATCCAGCGGCTTCGCGGGCCAGGACATATGTAGGATCGAGCGCGATAGCGCTGTCTGCCCACTGTACGCCCGCCTGATACTGTCCAGTCCACCAGTGGTGCAAGGCAAAAAAGGCCAGTGCCTCAACCTGCTTCGGATCCAGTGTTATTGCACGCAACCAGGCTCGATTCGCAGCGTCGTCTTCGAGGAGCTCCTGACGCCTCAACGCGAGTTGATTCCACGCCCGAGCGTAGGTGGAATCGATAGCCAACGCTCGCTCGATGGCAGCGACCGGGACGACACGATCCGTCGGGTCCACCGCAAAACTGACCGTACCGCGGACAAGCCAGATCTCGGCGTTCGAGCTGTCGAGCTCCACTGCGCGCTCACTCGCAGGGATGGCCTGCGCCAGGAGCGACTCACGCGTTTTCCCCGGAATCGTCAGTCCCCTCTGAGCAGCGTACTCGGACGTTCGTGCAAGTCCCGCCCAGGCGAGTGCAAATGTCGAATCGCGGGAGATAGCCTGTGAGAACAGGCTGATCGCCTCAGCAATAGCCGCCTGCGTTCGCCGAGCCACCTGTGCCTGTCCGCGAGCATAGAGCTGTCGAGCGACCGAATCGTGACTGAGCGTCGCAGCCGCCGCAGCTGAAGAGCGTGTTGCCGAATTCGTCCTGGATGCCCGCGAGCGATTCCACAGCGCTCCAAGTGTTGCAATCACGATCAGGGAGACGAGAGTCGCTCCAATAACTGTCGTTTGCCTTCGGCGAGATGGTCGCTTCGGCGCAGCGGGTCGCACACTCAAATCGACCTCATGCAACGCCTGCGCGAGCTCTTTGCCCGATGCGAAGCGCTCGGCTGGTTCTCGCTGCAACGAGCGAGCGACAATCCGTTCGAGGTCAATCGGTGCATCCGCCCGCGCTTCGCGGAGAGGCATTGGTGAGCCGGTCAGCGAGCGTGACAGCACCCGGCGCATATCGTTTCCAAATGGCGTTGCACCCGCCACCATTTCGTAGATGACAGAGCCAAGAGCCCAGACGTCGGCGCGTGCATCGACGGTTTCCGAGAGCGCCTGCTCAGGACTCATGTACGCCGGTGTCCCGAGTGACACTCCTGTTGCCGTTATTCGATTGTCGCGGCTCGCCTCCACCGCCGACGCGATCCCAAAGTCCGCGATCATCGCGTGACCGCCAGACAGAAGGATGTTCTCGGGTTTGACGTCGCGATGAACTACTCCCGAAGCGTGTGCGTATCCGAGCGCATCAGCGATTTCCTGGGCAATGTGGATCGCGTCGGGAATTTCGAGCTTGCCGTCCCGGTTGAGGCGGTCGCGGAGCGATTCTCCCTCCACGCACGGCATTACGTAAAAGAGAACGCCGTTGATGTCGCCCGAATCGTGAACGCCGACTATATGCGGATGCGAGAGCCGCGCAGCGACCCGTATCTCTCGCAGGAACCGTTCACGCCCCAGCGCGAAGGCGACCTCGGGGTGCATGACCTTCAGCGCGATACGCCGGTCATGCCGCACGTCATGCGCGAGATAAACGGTCGCCATCCCCCCGCGACCAAGCTCGTGCTCTATCTGGTACCGGTCCGCAAGCGCGACGCGGAACTGCTCCAGACTTCCGGCTGAGTCCAACTGGACCTCGTACGGGTTGACCGCGACTACTCTACCGGGGTACGGCGGGATGGCAAGGGTCGAGTTACGCCCACCGAGGCGGCGCGACTGTCGTTGATCTGGTGCGCTTCCTAAGCAGTGATAATGCCGAGCGCTCGCGCTGCACGCTCCCGCACATCGCGGTCGGGATCGTCGCGCAGCTTCTCGATCGCCGGCGCAAACGGTCGACCCGCGGAACTCATCTTCGTTATCTCGCCCAGCGTTTCAAGACGAATCCATCGATCGTCTGACGCGAGTCCTGCGAGATAGAAAGGCTTCACATCGTTGAAGCGCTGAGTGAGCCTCCACAACACACTCGCCCCACGCACCGCTACATCGATACTCGCGTTCGGAAGCTCGTGCCGTAGCCGGCCGATGAGCATCGGCTTCGCCAGTTTGCCAGCCGCCGCCAGCCCCCGCACAACATAGATCCTCACCGTCCTGTCAGGATCGTGGCGCGCGTTCGCCAACGCGTCATACGCGCGCTCGAAATCCTCGGGCTCGAGGCGAGCACGTTCCAGTGGATCATCGAGCATCAGACTCAAACGCCAGGCAGCATCCGCGCGAGAGCCGACGTCTCCGCCCTTCAAAACGGCAGCGAGAAAACGAGGCGACGCACCACGCTGAGCCACATAGGTAGAAACCCGATCTGCTGTCTGCCGAACGATCATACTAGAATCGCGCATCGCCTGGACGAGCAGATCCACATGCTCGCCTGAAACAATCCCCCTCTGTGTGATGAGGATCTCGACTCCACGAGCTCGAACCTCGGGTGAGTCGTCATTGAGCGCTTTACGCACATAGTCGAGCGCGACGGTCGTATCCATTCTGGCCTGGGCCAGACCCGCGATCGCGCCCTGACGTACGTTGGGCTGCGAAGACTGCATCGCACCGCTCAACGCGCGATTACCCTCTCCACCGATGTTAGCGAGCGCCATCGCCGCAACTCTGACCGTGTTTTGATCCGGCGAGCGAAGTGCCTCGGTCAGCGCCGGGATCGCGGGCGCAGCCGCGGGACCGATGCATCCGAGGACCATCACCGCAGAACGACGCGATGCGATGTCGGATTCGACGAGGCCCTTCATTAGATCTGGCACCGCACTCCTTGCTCGTGCCCCAAGTGCACATAGCGCATTCAATGCATCACCCGAGACCGAAACGTTGTCCGTCTCGAGGAGACGAACGAGCGTTGGAACTGCGGGCTCTCCCAACTCAGTCAGGTGCCTGAACGCGACTCTGCGGTGCTCATCCTTGTCGCTGTTCCAGAATGAGAAGAACGAGACCTGTTTGGCTTCGCGCTCCCAATGGCTCAGTGACTCGCCTGCAATGATAGGCTCATCGCGATGGCAGCCGAACATGGAAGGGAGGAGGGCACCAACGATAAAGGATCGCTTCATAATCGTGAGACGCAGAATTACCGGGCCGGGTCACTGGTCACCCTGGTTGTTTTTGCCTCTTCGTTACCCTCGGATGCTTCGAAGTCTAAATTGACCTGATGAGCGCAGCCGACGGCTTACCAGTCGCTCTCGTCGAGCGCTACCGCGTCGAGCGCGAGATCGGTGCGGGCGGTATGGCCACGGTCTACCTCGCGCACGATATCCGGCACGATCGCAAGGTCGCGATCAAGATCCTGCGCTCTGATCTCGCCGCCGTAATCGGCGCCGAACGGTTTCTGTCGGAAATTCGGACGACAGCCAACCTGCAGCACCCGAACATCCTTCCCCTCTTCGACTCGGGCCAAGCCGACTCGCTCCTCTACTACGTGATGCCGTACGTCGAAGGAGAAACGCTTCGCGATCGCCTCGACCGCGAGCAACAGCTTCCCATCGCCGACGCCGTCCGTATCGCCAGTGAGGTCGCGTCGGCACTCGATTACGCACACCGTCACGGAGTCATACACCGCGACATCAAGCCGTCGAACATTCTTTTCCACGACGGGCGTGTTCTGGTGGCGGATTTCGGGATTGCGCTCGCTGTCAGCAGAACGGGCGCCGACCGCATGACACACACCGGCATGTCCCTCGGCACACCGCACTACATGAGTCCCGAGCAGGGAATGGCGGAGCGGAATCTGACCCCGCGGACGGACATCTACTCGCTCGGCGCGATGACCTATGAGATGCTCGTCGGCGAGCCTCCGTTCACTGGAGCCACCGCGCAGTCGATCCTGGCGAAGGTACTGTCCGCGGAGCCCACGCCGCCGCGCGATCTGCGGAAATCGATTCCGATTCACGTGCAGGATGCCTTGCTCACAGCGCTCGAGAAACTTCCGGCCGATCGGTTTGCAACAGCCGCAGACTTTGCCAATGCGTTGAACGAAGGACAGGTCCCGGACTCGAGCGGTCCGCGTCGGCGGGCAACTGCCTCTCGAGCGCGAAGTAAATGGAGCAGCCTGGGCCGATTCGGCCAACGCGGGGTCGTCGCCGGCTCGATCATAGTTCTCCTCACTGCAGGCACGGCGGGTTGGATGCTGCGCTCAGTCATGCAACGCACAGCGGGCACCGCGCCGGTCCGCATGGCGTTCTCCATCGGAATGCCCGGCGTCGACAGAGGCCACATAGAGATCTCACCAGACGGCCGCCGCATCATCCAGGTGGTCTCCGACAGCAACGGTGTCGATCGCATCGTGATGCGCGATCTCGCGTCAACTGACCTCATCGCGATTCGTGGAAGCGAAGGGGCGATAGACCCGGTGTTTTCATCCGATGGTGAATGGATCAGCTTCAACTCCGAAGGGAAGCTCCGCAAGGTTCCGACAAAAGGCGGTCCGCCGGTCACGATTGCTGACTCCGCCGCCGTCGGTGGCGGCGCATGGATGCCTGATGGGGATATCGTCTTCACCCGCGACGGACGCGGCTTGTGGACGGTTCCCAACAGCGGGGGCACACCTCGACAGCTCACAACGCTCGATCTGTCGCGAAAAGAATTCAACCACTGGTATCCGCAGGCTCTGCCCGGTGGCAATGCAGTCATCTACACGAGCTATGCGACACCGATCAGCGAGGCACGCATCGAGGCGTACGATTTCGGGTCGCGAAAAAAGAAAGTTCTGGTCAACGGAGCTGTGTACGGTCGCTATGCGGGCGGTCATCTCCTGTACGCGCGCGACGGCGCAATCTTCGGCGTTCCTTTCGATGCGCGCACACTCACCGTGCGCGGCACACCGGTTCCGGTCCAGGAGGACGTCGCCTGGGTTGCCACCGACGGGCTTGGCGCGTTCGCTGTTTCGGCAAATGGAACCCTCGCGTACCTGAAATCGTCGCAATGGAACGTCGAAAAGCGCGTGATCTGGGTGGACCGCGCCGGACACGAAGAGCCAGCGCTGCCTCGAACCGGCGCCTTCGCCGAGCCAAGGCTCTCACCGGACGGCCGGTGGATCGTGATCACGATAACAGAGCCGAGGCGTGAGCTGTGGCTGTATGCCGTCGGGGGTGCGGCAATGACTCCTTTGTCGCGGACGGACAATGCGGCGTTCAATGCGGTCTGGGCGCCCGACAGCCGCAGCGTCGTGTACTCACATGAGGATCCAATGTACGATCTGCATCGGATTCCCATCGACGGCAGCGCGATGGACAAGCCGGTGATCGTGAGCGCGCGTGACAAGTATGCGACCTCGATTTCGCCTGACGGGCTATACCTCGCGTACATCGAAAACAGCAACAACGACAATGACCGGATACTCATTGCGCCGCTCGACGGCGGGTCGCGCCCACGCCGCCTGACCAGCAGTCCGATCACGCAAAGAAGCGCCACGTACTCGCCGGGCGGACAGTGGATCGCGTACGAGGAGCTGAGTCACGGGCAGCCCGACATCTATCTCACTCCCGCAGACGGATCAGGAGGACGCCAGAAAGTCTCGGTTGACGGTGGCGAGCAACCTATCTGGACAAAAGGCGGCCGCGAGTTGATTTACCGGCGCGGCGATGCGGTCATGGCGGCTGCTGTCGAGCCCGCGACGGGCAAATCGGGCCGGCCTGTGGAGCTCTTTCGAAAAACGCAGACCGACCGGCTGGGCATCGGTCGCACGGCCACCTATGACGTCGCTCCCGACGGGAGCCGCTTTCTGCTGGTGGTTCCCATACAGAAAATCGGGGCGCAGCCCACTGTGGTCGCGCTGAACTGGTTCACCGAGCTGAACGAACGGAGCCACGCCGCGGTCTCCGTCACCAAATAGGTGTGGGCGGCATCACTGATCTCGGCACCGACCGTCTTGCGCTTTCCGCGACACATGTTTCCATTTGACGGAATCGGCTGTGCGGCGCGCGCGCAGGCAAGGGAAGTCTGGCGCAAAACAACCGCCGCGATCGGTAGCCCGACAGGAGTCCTTTTCATGAAGCGAGCCCTCTTTCTCGGCGCGGCGATACTCGCTTCCGCCTGCGCGGATCCGGTGTCAGCTCCCATCATGCCTCCGGTTACACGGCCGCTGCTCTCCAAGCAGACAATCGCGAAGACATTCGCGCGCTACGTAGCGATGGGCACGAGCAACAGCATGGGAGTACAGTCGGCAGGTATCTTCGCGGACGCACAGAAAGCCGCGTGGCCCGCGCAGCTCGCCTCTCGCGCCGGAGCTCAGTTCGTGCTGCCACTCATTCAGGACCCAGGTTGTCCGCCGCCGCTTCTTCCACCGCTCGCCGCCGACATTGCTCTGGTAGGTGCGTTCGCAGCATTTGGTGCCGGCGATGATCTCGTGACAGCAGTGATGGGAACCTGCATGCCGCTCATGAACGGCATCACGCTTCCCACCAACAACGTGGCGATCTCCGGAGCGAAGGCACACAATGCGCTCTACAGCACGCCGGAATCGGAACAAGCGATAAATGCGCAGAGAGGTGAGCTCTACAGTCGCGTACTGCCACCGGGAATGACGCAGGTCACCGCGATGCAGGCGAAGAGCCCGACGCTCGTGTCGGTCGAGCTGGCGGCGAATGAGGTGCTGCCCGCGAGCACCGGGCGCCTTTCGGCAATGACGCCGTACGCGGACTGGGTGACGGATTTCGACAAGATCATAGACTCCGTAAAGACAACCGGCGCCCGAGCAGTGCTCGTCGGACTACCAGACAACGCAGCGAACTTCCCAAGCGTGCGCCGCGCGCGAGAGTTCTTCAATCAATGGCCGTATCTTCTCACGCTCGGCATCACCGTAAGCACGAGCTGCTATTACAGCTCGAATTACATTTTTATTCCGGGCTACGTACTCACTCTTCTTTCCAAGACGCCGACGACAGCGACCTGCGCCGACGTTCCGGGAGACGTGGACTACATCATCACGTCGAGCGACATGACGGCGATCAACGACCGGATGGCGCAGATGAACGCGCACATTCAATCGAAGGCGACTGATAACGGCTACGCTTTCTTCAAGCTCGGCGCGCTTTACGACCTGCCGAAGGGCTCGCTGAACATGTACGACGTTCTCTTCTCTAGCACTCCATTCGGCTCGAACTTCTCTCTCGACGGAGTACACCCCAACGCGAAGGGCCAGGCCATCCTCGCCGACGCAGCCGTGCAGGCGATCAACTCGCGGTACAAGCTCGGAATTCAATAGCTGGGATGAAAGGGAGGCAGCGTTGACTCGCGTCACGCGCCGCGGAATGCTGGCAGCCGTCGCAGCTGCCGCAGCTGGAACGGTGCTCGCCGACCTTGCATCGGCCGAGGCGCGTGCGCCGGAAGCGAAACGAAAGGGGCGTCTAAAGCAGTCGGTGTCGCGCTGGCCTTACGCGCGCATCCCACTTCCCGAGTTCTGCAAGGCCGGCGCAGCGATGGGCCTCAAGGCCATCGATCTACTTCAACCCAGCGATTGGGACATCGTGCGCGACCACGGTCTCGTCTGCTCGATGGGTTATCCAACGGACCGGCGGGACTTTCTCAGCAACGGATTCAACAATCGCGCGAGTCATGCGATGCTGCTCGGTGAGCTGGAGCGCACCATTCCGCTCGCGGCGAAGCATGCAGTTCCGAACGTCATCGCAATGTTCGGGAATCGACAAGGACGAAGTGATGCCGAGGGCGTCGCAGCCTCCGTCGATGGACTCAAACGGATCGCCCCGCTTGCGGAAGAGCACAAGGTGACGGTCTGTGTCGAGCTCCTCAACAGCAAGGTTGATCACCCGGACTATCAAGGGGACCACACTGCTTTCGGCGTCGAAGTGATGAAAAATGTCGGCTCTCCTCGAGTGAAGTTGCTCTACGACATCTACCACATGCAGATCATGGAGGGCGACGTAATCCGGACGATCCGCGACAACATCGCGTACATCGCACACTTTCACACCGGCGGCGTACCGGGACGGCATGAGCTCGACGAGACGCAGGAGCTCAACTGGCGCGCCGTGGCGACCGCGATCGTCGAGGCGGGGTTCAGCGGCTTTCTTGCGCACGAGTTCGTCCCCACGCGCGATCCGTTGACATCGCTGCGGCAGGCGGTGACGATATGCGATGTTTGAAGGAGGCTTGATGGTCAGCTCCTTATCAAATCTTCCGATGCGCCACTCCGCGCCGTATGTTCGGTTCGCCTCCTTCAAGTCGGTACTATGAACCGAACTCTTGCCATGACCGGAGCGGTGCTCGTCGCGCTGGCGGCCGCGTGCGCGACCAACAATCAGCCTGCATCGAACCGTCCAATGACTCCGAACGTCCTCTCTCCCCAGGAGACCACTGAGGGATGGCGCCTGCTTTTCGACGGCAAAACAACCAACGGCTGGCGCGAATTCCGTAAACAGACAATCTCGCCCGGCTGGCGGGTAATCGACGGCTCGCTCGTTCGAGCAGACAGCGGAGCCGGCGACATCATTACCAATGACCAGTTCCGGAACTTCG
>WNGF01009802.1_pt1 | contig 10943 bp, 8 predicted proteins | sample 5400641 | NCBI WGS metagenome assembly WNGF01 (sample SAMN13153371, study PRJNA577476) | soil metagenome | isolation source: 80 cm soil or saprolite under grassland replicate 2 | place: USA:California | collected 2016-06-15 | reverse complement strand
GCAGGCTCGCGTCAGCCGATCTGTTCGGCCAGGGCGACGATGATGCCCGCGGGGCCGCGGAGGTAGCAGAGCCGGAAGATGCTCTCGTACTGCGCCACCTCGCCGAGGAGTTCGGCGCCGTGGGCGCGCAGGCGGGCGACGGTGTCGTCGATGTCGTCGACGGCGAACATGACGCGATGCAGGCCCAGCGTGTTGGGCGGCGGGTTCGCCGGCTCGGCGCCGGCCGCCGCGGGGGTGTGGTACTTCGTCAGCTCCAGCTTGCTGTGGCCGTCCGGGGTCCGCATCATCGCGATGTCGCTCCGGACGCCGTCGAGTCCGACGGTGCGGTCCGCCCAAAGGCCTTCGACCTGCCCCTTGCCTTCCAGCTCCATGCCGAGCTCGGTGAAGAACGCGACGGCGGCATCCAGGTCTTCGACGACGATGGCGACGTTGTCCATCCGCTGAATGGTCATGTCGCCCAGCATAAAACAGCGGCGAGCCGCCGGTTCGCGTGCCGGAATCGGGCGGCTCGCCGCTGGTGGGAATACGGGGGCTAGAAGCCGGAGTTGCCGGGGTCTCGGACGATGGTGAACGTGGTGGTCGGGTTGGAGAGACCGCCGGACGGGTGCCCGATATCTTGTGGTGGAGAAGGTGGCGGTGCCGGTGATGTTGTCGATGACGATGCCGTAGGTGCCGGTCGTGTCGATGGCGACGCTGTCGAACGTCGTGCCGGTGATGGTCTGCTCGCAGTTGACAGCGAGGATGGCGACCGCGATGGCCAGATCGGCTGCGGGACTCAGCTTGGGCAGGGCGGGGACACTAGGAGTCTGCCAGCCACGCCAGCAAGCGGCCCTGCGACCAGCAGCGGCCAATGGCCCCAGCGATTGCCCGTTGCTGTAGGTGATGCCAACGCGATCGACATGGAGATTGAGCCCAGCCGAACAACCCACGTCGATCAGCCCAACCGCGTTCGCGCCTGCCCGGCGCGCCGCCTCGGCAATGGCCGGATACAGCACGGCGCAGCGTCCGGTCTCGCTGGTCCGCGTCGGCCGGCGCACGGCGATGGCCACCACCGAGTCGGTCATTCGCAGCAGCGTGTCGATCGCCGCACCAGCGGCAGCGTCGCCGTCCGCAGCGGCATAGGCCGCGGCAAGCGCCGGGGCGCGTCCGGCGAGGGCGAGGTCGTGCAGCGCGGCGAGGACCACCGTGGGGTGCCGCTTGCGCGCCGGCGCCGCCTCGATGGCGCGCAGCGCCTCGCCGGACTCACTCAGGGCGACGGCGACGCGCTCGTACAGCGGCGATGTTCCGGCGGCGTCGACCTCACCGAAGTGCCGGTACACCTGAGCGAGTGTGCGGTCCCTGCCCGCGGGTACGGCGCTTCCTGCGGTCGGCCCTGGCATCCCGGGGATTCTAGCCATTGGAACGAAACCCCCGACCCTTGACCTGGCACAAGAGCGCCGAGGAGATCCCCGGCCGACCCGCCGGCTACTGCCGCTCCCCCAGCAAATAGCGAGCGCTCCAACCTGACAGGACACTAGCCTCGCCGCAACAGTCGAACGATCTTGTGTTGCGAAGATCGCTGGAATCCGCCCGGCCTGAAGTGGCCCCGCCTCGAATCGGACACCTTCGATGTCGGGCCCAGCAGAGCCAGATGAAGCCGTCCGAGTGGGGCCGAATGAAGCCGTCATAGCCACCCGCCAGCGGCGTCGTGCCGCGAAGCATCTGGCAGGATGTCGGCAGCTACCCGAGCGGCCTGGGGAGGAAACCGGTGCCTGTCCGCTTTCAGTTCGTCATCGACTGTGCCGACCCGGACCGGCTGGCTCGGTTCTGGGCCGCCGCGCTGGGCTATGAGCTCGCGCCGGTCCCGGCTGGATTCGTTACCTGGAACGACTTCTACCGCCAGCTGGGGGTGCCCGAGGAGGAGCTGGTCGACGGGGCGGACAGGATCAGCGACCCGGAGGGCCACGGGCCGGGCATCTGGTTCCATGTCGTCCCGGATGCCAAGGTGGTCAAGAACCGGCTGCATCTCGACATCCACGCCAGTGGCGAGCGGACGGACCCGATCGAGACTCGCAGGAAGCGAGTCGACGCGGAGGCGAGCCGGCTGGTCGGCCTGGGCGCCACCATCACTGGCGCATTGTCCGAGGAAGGGCTCGACCACTACGCGGTCGGGATGAAGGACCCGGAAGGCAACGAGTTCGATATCAACTGACCGCAGCCGCCGAGGCGTCACGCCGAAATGCCTCACATCCATCGGCGCGGTACCTGCGGTCGGTTGCCGCGCCCTCGCTGCGGCGGGCTTTTGCGGTGGGCAGCTACCACCAGCGGCACGGCGCCAGGACGCATGATCTCGCCGAGCGGTGGATCCGGTCGAGGTGGCTCCGCTCAGATACCCCGAATCCCGGCCGTAATTTCAACGCACTGCAGGGCGTGGCGGCCCGCAGCGCCACCCGGGTCTGGGCCGTGGGCACCACCCGGCCCGGCCCCCTGCAGCGATTCTCGACGCTCGCCGAACGCTGGAACGGCACCCGCTGGCGGGTGGCCAGAACGCCGAGCCCCGGCAGCGGAGACGACGGGCTGTCCAGCATCGCCGAGATCCCGCACCGCGGCGGTTTCTGGGCGGTGGGAAATGCGGGCGACAGCACCCTCATCGAGTTCCACTGCTGACGCAGGGACATTGCGGGTACCCGCCTACAAGCCGCGGAAGACGATCAGCGCCAGGTCATCGACGGGCGGGCCGGATCCGAACTCATGGACTGCACGCTGAATTCTGGCCACGATCGCGCCGGCGTTCAGGCCCGAGCATTCGCCGAGCAACTGGCTCAGGCCGTCGTCATCATCGAGCAGTCGGCCGGAGGCCCGGCGTTCCGTCACCCCGTCAGTAACGCAGAGCAGCACATCGCCCGGCGACATGCTGACGGTGTCGGTGCGGAAGGTGACCGCGTCCAGCACGCCGAGAAGCGGTTGCGGCTCAGCCCCGGTCTGCACCGTGCCGTCTGAATGCAAGATCAGCGGCGGCGGGTGGCCCGCGCAGGCCAGGGAGATGGTGGCGGTGCCGCCGGGCGCCGGGACGAGCTCGCCATGGATCAGCGTCACGAATGGCGCCCGGGAAGCTTCTCCGGCGATCAGCGTATTGAGCCGCTCAAGCACGGCCGGGACATCATGGCCCTCCGCGGCCAGGATGCGCAGCGCATGCCTGGTAAGGCCAGTTACTGCGGCGGCCTCGGGACCCTTGCCGCAGACATCGCCGATGGTGAACCGCCAACGGCCCTCGGTGACCTCGAACACGTCGTAGAAGTCGCCGCCAACCTCATTCCCCTCGCCCGCTGCCTGGTACGCTGCCGCCAGCTCGACGCCAGGGATGTCCGGCAGCTCAGGCGGTAGCAGGCTGCGCTGCAGCGCATGGGTGGCTTGCAGCTGCTCCGAGTAGAGCCTGGCGTTGTCAAGGGCAAGCGCCGCACGCCGGGCCAGATCCTCCGCCAGATCCAGGGCATCCCTCGCCATTGCTCCGCCGCGCGGCCGGCCGATCACGAAGATTCCCAGGCTGCGGTCGCGCGCACGCAACGGAATGCACCAGGCCGGATCGGAGGCCAGTTCGGCGGTCATGGCCGTGCGCAGCTCCGGCTGCGACCCGGTAAGTGACCACGGCTGCACGCCGTCGCCGGGATAGACCTGGGGCGGCGGACTGTGGTTCAGCAGACTGGCGAGCGCATCGGCACGAGACTCATCTGCATGCCACGCGTAAGCCAGCCTGGGCTCGCCACTCACGTCGGGCAGCAGCACGGCACACCAGGCCGCCAGCCGCGGCACGACAAGCTGGGCGGCGAGCGCTATCGTCTGGTCTTCATCCAGGGTGCCGGCCAGCAGGTCGCTTGCCTCGGCCATGAAACTTATCTGGCCCCGCCAGGCCCGGTCATGTTCACTCAGCCTGGCTCGGTCAAGCGGAATTGCCACCTGATCGGCTATCCGCTGCACCCGGGCCAGGTCCGCATCGGTGAATCGCCCCGGCGAGGCCGCGATGACGGCCAGCACGCCGGTTACCCGGCCCTCGGCCAGGAACGGGACGGTCATCAGCGACCGCCCGGAGTCGCGCCGAGCCTGCGCGAGATCCGTGCCGCGCTCTGCGAGCTGGTTATAGAAGGCGAGGAATGTTTCCAGGCCGCCAGGGTCCGCCTCGGTGCCTGCGGCGGCCGTTGCTGTCCGGGCGGCACCACGCCCGGCAGCGGCTCGAATCCTCAACTCGCCTTCCTCATCAGGGATCAGCGCGTACACGGCGTCAGCCGCCACCGCTGCGCTGGCAAGCTCGACCGCGTGACCGAGTAGCTCGTGGTATCCGCCCTGTAGCCGGTCCGCGCCGCTTCGCTCGACCGCGGGCGATGAGAATTCCCCCAGCTCGAAGCCATTCGGCGGCCCGGCTCCGGTCCGAGCCTCATCGCCGGCCGGCGCGGCGGCCGGGGCGCCGTCGGGCCGGGAGCTCAGCCCTAGCCGGAACCAGACCACCTTGGCGGTCGGCGCGTAAGACACTCCCCACGACGACGCGAGCGCCCCAGGCAACAGCAGCCCGCGACCATTTGGCCGGTCGGCTTCGGTGCGGCCATCTGGCGGGTCGGGGATCATGCGGGCCGGATGCCTGTCCAGAACCGATACCTCCACGGCGGCGCCGTTGAGCCTGCACGTTAACTCGAGACCGGTTCCCGCATGGACGATGGCATTGGTGACAAGCTCGCTGGTCAGGAGCACAGCATCGGCCACCAGATCATCGCAGCCGGACAGCTGCCAGGAATTCAGCGTTTCCCGGACGAAGCGCCGGGCGGCGGCAACCGCCGTCGGCTCTGGTTCAAAGACTGCGGCAGCGATGAAGCCCTCGTGTCCGTCCACGTGTCCTACCTGTGCGCCCCCGGGCTCTCGGTGCAATCGATGACGTTTGCAGCTGGTCGATGCTCTTATCGTGGCAGACTTGACACGTCGGCACATGGGGGAAAGCGCAGTCCGGTCCCACATCGCCACGGCCGGGCCCGTCGGCCAGCGGCGGAGGAGGACTCTGTGATGATCCGCGCTGCGGGGAATCCCCGCCGCGACGACGGAAACGGGACGCGCGAGGATAACGGCATAAGCCCAGGCCGCGGACCCGCCGTCGGCCGCGGAACAGGACGGTACACCGACGCCGACCTTGAGCCGATCCGCGCAGCCCTGGCGGCGTTCGCGCGCGGCGATTTGCGCCCGCGCGCGGGGCGAGCCTCCGACCGGCGCGAAGGCGCCATGCTGGCCGAGATCGGCCAGCTGGCCGACGAGGTCGGCGGCCAGCTGGCGTCGCTCAACTCCGAGGTCACCCAGAAGGCCGCGCAGGTGCGTGACATCGCGCTGATTACCACGGCCGTGGCCCGCGGCGACCTGACCCGGAAGGTGACGGTCGATGCGCAGGGTGAAATGCTGCAGCTCAAGCAGACGGTGAACACGATGGTCGACCAGCTGTCGGCGTTCGCTGACGAGGTGACCCGGGTAGCCCGCGGGGTCGGCACCGAGGGCAGGCTCGGCGGCCAGGCGTACGTGCGTGGCGTGTCCGGGGTGTGGAAGGACCTGACCGACAACGTCAACTTTATGGCGGGCAACCTCACCGGCCAGGTCCGCAACATCGCGCAGGTCACCACGGCGGTAGCCAATGGCGACCTGAGCAAGAAGATCGACGTGGATGCCCGCGGCGAGATCCTGGAGCTGAAGACCACCATCAACACGATGGTCGACCAGCTGTCGGCCTTCGCTGACGAGGTGACCCGGGTAGCCCGTGAGGTGGGCACCGAGGGCAGGCTCGGCGGCCAGGCGCGGGCGCGTGACGTGTCCGGGGTGTGGAAGGACCTGACCGACAACGTCAACGGCATGGCCAGCAACCTCACCGGCCAGGTCCGCAACATCGCGCAGGTTGCGACGGCGGTAGCCAATGGCGACCTGAGCAAGAAGATCGACGTGGATGCCCGCGGCGAGATCCTGGAGCTGAAGACCACGATCAACACGATGGTCGACCAGCTGTCGGCCTTCGCCTCAGAGGTGACCCGGGTAGCCCGTGAGGTAGGCAGTGAGGGCAGGCTCGGCGGCCAGGCCGAGGTGGAAGGCGTATCAGGCACATGGAAGCGGCTGACCGAGAGCGTCAACGAGCTGGCAGGCAACCTGACCACACAGGTCCGCGCCATCGCCGGGGTCGCCAGTGCTGTCACCGAGGGCGACCTGACCCAGTCCGTCGAGGTCGCGGCGCGCGGCGAGGTCGCCGAGCTCAAGGACAACGTCAATCTGATGGTCGCGAACCTGCGCGAGACGACCCGCACCAATCGGGAGCAGGACTGGCTGAAGACCAATCTCGCCCGGATTGCCGGGCTCATGCAGGGCCATCGCGATCTGCTGGAGCTGGCGCGGCTGATCCTCGGCGAGCTCACGCCGCTGACCTCTGCGCAGTACGGCGCCATTTACCTGGCCAGCGATGCCGCGGGCACGCAGAGCCAGCAGCAGGAATTCACCCGGATCGCCACCTATGGTTTTACGAAGGGCGGCCTGGATCATTTCGGGGCAGGAGAGGGGCTGGCCGGCCAGGCAGCCATCGAGCGCATGCCGATCCTGATCACCGATGCCCCGGCCGGATACCTCAAGGTCGGATCGGGTCTCGGCAGGGCCGCGCCGGTGAGCATAGCCGTGCTGCCCATCCTGTTCGAGGACCAGGTCGTCGGCGTGCTCGAGCTGGCCTCGCTGACCCGGTTCAGCGATGTTCACCTGGCCTTCTTTGACCAGTTCGTTGGGACCATCGGCGTTGCCATCAATACGATCATGGCAAACTCGCGGACGGAGGCCCTGCTGAGCGAATCTCAGCGGCTCACCTCTCAGCTGCAGGAGCGCTCGGTCGAGCTGCAGCGCCAGCAGGCCGAGCTGCGCAGGTCCAACGCAGAACTCGAGGACAAGGCAGCACTGCTGGCGACGCAGAACAGCGCCATCGAGATACAGAACCGCCAGATCGAGCAGGCGCGCAGCACGCTGGAGGAGCGTGCTCAGCAGCTGGCGATCTCCTCCAGGTACAAGTCGGATTTCCTGGCCAACATGTCGCATGAGCTGCGCACGCCGCTGAACAGCCTGCTCGTGCTCGCCAAGCTGCTCTCGGAGAACCAGGACGGCAACCTGACCGGCCAGCAGGTTGAATTCGCCCGCACTATTCACGCAGCTGGATCCGACCTGCTGCAGCTGATCAACGACATCCTGGACCTGTCCAAAGTCGAGGCCGGCAAGATGGATGTCAATCCCGCAGAGCTGCCGCTGGCCGCGCTCGTCGAGTACGTCGACGCCACGTTCCGCCCGATGGCAGAGGACAAGGGACTGAGGTTCGGTATCGACGTGCGCCCCGGCACGCCGGACCGGCTCTATGTCGACGAACAGCGACTTGAGCAGATCGTGCGCAACCTGCTCTCCAACGCGGTCAAGTTCACCTCGGCCGGCGAGGTCAAGCTCACCGTCGGCCGCGCCGACCGGGTAGAGTTCGGCGGCGCGCTCCGCGGGGCATCTGACGTGATCGAGTTCGCCGTGTCGGACACTGGCGTCGGCATTGCGAAGAACAAGCTCAGCACGATCTTCGACGCGTTCCGGCAGGCGGACGGAACAACGAGCCGCCGCTATGGCGGCACCGGCCTCGGCCTCTCGATCAGCCGGGACATCGCCCGGCTGCTCGGCGGGGAGGTCCGCGCGTCCAGTCGGCCGGGCAAGGGCAGCACGTTCACGCTGTACCTGCCGGCCCGGCAGGACCCGCCAGGAGCCGGAACCATGACGGCCGTCCCGCCGGGCGCCACGGCCACGAAACGGGCAACGGCCGTTCCCGCCGCAGCTGCGATGCCCGTAGCCGGGAACGGCGAAGACGTGCTGAACAGGGCTCGGATACTGATCGTGGATGACGATGCGCGTAGCGTCTTCGCTCTCACCGGTGTCTTTGAACGGCACGGGGCCGAAGTGCTCTATGCGGAGAACGGGCGGATCGGGATAGAGACGCTAGAGCGCAACGAGGGCATCTCGCTCGTGCTGATGGACGTCATGATGCCGGAACTGGACGGGAACGCGACCATGCGGGCGATCCGGCAGATGCCGCAGTTCACCGAACTGCCGATTATCGCTCTCACCGCGAAGGCGATGAAGGGCGACCGGGAGAAGAGCATCCGGGCCGGCGCATCCGACTACATCCCCAAGCCCGTGGAGACTGATCACCTGCTGCACCTGATGCGACACTGGCTGCAGCGCAGTGCCGGGCCGCGCACCTAGGGCTGCTTCGCCAACTCGCATGAGGAGCCGCCGACGTGGCAGAGAAGGCCAAGATCCTGCTAGTGGACGATCGCCCAGAGAACCTCGTCGCGCTCGAGGCGATCCTCGGCTCGCTCAACCAGAAACTGGTCCCGGCGCGCTCTGGGGACGCCGCGCTCAAGGCGCTGCTCAGCGATGAGTTCGCCGTCATCCTGCTCGACGTCCTGATGCCGGGAATGGACGGATTCGAGACTGCCGCCCACATCAAGCGACGTCCCAGGACGCGGGACGTGCCGATCATCTTCCTCACCGCGCTGAACAGCGAGCCCGACTATGCGTTCCGCAGTTACTCGGCTGGCGCCGTCGACTACATCGCCAAGCCGTTCGACCCATGGGTGCTGCGCGCCAAGGTTGCGGTGTTCGTAGATCTGTACATGAAGAACCGGCAGCTCAGCGAGCAGGCGGCGCTGCTGCGATCGCAGTTGGCTGATTCGCTGCGGGCGGCCGAGACTGCCCCTGCGACCGCGGAACAAGTGCTGGCTGAGCTCTCCGCGCGGCTGGCGGCGGTGGAGGACCTGGTCACGGTGCTTTCCGGGCAGACCGCCGCCGCCCCGGACCCCGCCATCACCCAATCCATGCAGCAACTGGAGGACCGGGTAGGAAGGCTGCGCGACGTGTTCGATGCGCTGCGGGTCGGCGGCTGACGCCTCGGTGCTGCAATGTCAGCTGGAGCTGCCGGAGCGCTACTGGGCGGCCGACGTGACCGGACCGCCGTTTCGCCGCAGTCGCGCTATGGCCGGGGACGGCGGCTGGACCGCGCTGCTCACGAATACCTGCGGGCTGATCATGTGCAGCTCGCTGAGCAAGGCGCCGAGGCCCTCATCCTGCGGCAGCTCAATGATCACGTCGCCGGTCATCTCGGTGTCGCGCGGGACCATCAGCAGCGCCCAGACACGCTGTCCGGCGAGCGCCGCGGTGAGCAGCGCCTGACTATGCGGATCATCTGACATGGTGATCCGGACTCTCCACAAGGACATCAGGGCCCCCTCACTTCCTGTTCTGTCCTCGACAGTGCAACCGCCCCGTTGCCGATGTGATTCAGGCTCGTAACGACGACGTGAACCCTCGCGGCCCGCCCGCAAAAGGTCACCGACTGTAAGCTGTTCTCGCATCCGAAGAACTTCACCCCGGTCTGCACGACCGAGCTCGGCTACATGGCGAAGATCAAGCCTGAGTTCGACCGCAGAAATACGAAGATCATCGGGCTCTCGGTCGATCCGGTCAGCTCCCACGAGAAGGTGGGCGGCAGACATCGAGGAAACGCAGGGTACTGCGCCGATAGAACCTGCATTGCTTATCTTCTATAAGAATCCATTGGTACCGCCATGTGAAGAAGAAGGGCTCAAGAGTATTAACAACGGTCACAATCGCGACCGGTGAGAATGCCACGCCCGTCCAGAGATTAAGCTTCTGCAAGTCAAGAATTACGGCCGACATGACCGACAGGACAAGTGACGCCAGCTTGACCGCGCTGCAATGCCCTTCCTTACTGAACTGACGGTCGCTGCGGTAGGCGGTGCAGGACGAGTTTCCGGTCGACGACGCGGGTTTTTGGGGGTGTCGGGTTTGCGGGTCGGGAAGTCGCAGCCAGGGCGCTGGAGCATACGCGGGGTGGAGCGGGGCGGGCGCTCGCGGATCAGCATCCGGGGCAGGTCCTCGACCAGAAGTCGGAAGGCTTTGGCCAGGTCACAGGCGGCGAGGACAGTGGCGACGGAAGCACGTACGGCATCGAACAGCGCTGGGAACCTCACCCGGCGCAGTTCGATCAACGCGCGGGAGCCGAGTGCTCGCGGTGGTTATGCTTTGGGCGCCTGCGAGATGCGCACCATGGTGCCGGAGGGGTCCCGGAACGCGCAGTCGCGCGGGCCCCAGGGCTGGTCGATGGGCTCCTGCAGCACCTCGGCGCCGAAGGCCCGCACCCTCTCGAAGGCCGCGTCGAGATCGTCGGTGCGGAACACGCTCATCGGCAGGGCTCCCTTGGTCAGCAGCTCCTGCAGGGCGTCGCCGTCGGCCTGGGACCGGCCGGCGTGCGGCTCGGAGAGCACGATCTCAAGGTCCGGCTGGGACGTGCTGCCGAGGGTGACCCAGCGGACCCCGCCCGAGGCGACGTCGTTGCGCACCTCAAGGCCGAGCGCGTCGCGGTAGAAGGCGAGCGACTCGTCCAGGTCGTTGACGGTGATATGGCAGTACTGGAGTGAAATGGTCATGCGGCCAACGCTAGACGACGTCGTCGCGGACCGCTTCTCCAATCCTGATCGGTTGGTCCCTGGTCGGCCGGGTGCGCACCTTGGCCACGCACGCGGGCATCGCCAGCACGGCGCGGTGCTCTCGGGCCCGGTACGCGCTCGGCGTCATCCCCACGAGCTCGGTGAATCGCGAGCTGAACGAGCCGAGGGAGGTGCAGCCGACCGCCATACACGCGTCGGTCACACTCATGCCCGCGCGCAGCAGCGCCATCGCCCGCTCAACCCGCCGGGTCATGAGGTAGCTGTACGGCGTCTCGCCGTAGGCCGCCCGAAACGCCCGGGAGAAGTGCCCCGGCGACATCAGCGCGTGGCGAGCCATTGTCGGCACGTCGAGCGGACGCGCATACTCCCGGTCGACCAGATCCCGCGCCCGGCGCAGGTGCGCAAGGTTGGCAAGGT
>WNGF01012774.1_pt1 | contig 10944 bp, 12 predicted proteins | sample 5400641 | NCBI WGS metagenome assembly WNGF01 (sample SAMN13153371, study PRJNA577476) | soil metagenome | isolation source: 80 cm soil or saprolite under grassland replicate 2 | place: USA:California | collected 2016-06-15 | reverse complement strand
CAGGACGACGAACGCCGCGAGCAGCACGAACGCGCCACGCACGCGAATCTGAGCGGTCGTGTCCTGCAGGCGCACGAGCGCAGCGGAGATCCGCATCGAATGCTCCACCCGCGCGACGGCCAAGCCGATCGCCACGACCAACAGGACGAAACCGCCGAGCAGGACCAGCTTTGCACCGACGCCGCTCGATTCGCCTGAGAAGAAGAGCGAAAGCAGCACGATCGTCGCGATGTCCGCAATCGAGGCGGCGGCGATGACGATCTGCCCGAACTGCGTCGAGGCCTCGCCGCTGTCCTTCAGAACGGGGATCACGACGCCCAGCGACGTCGCGGACAGCATGATCGCGATCAGAAGTGGCGCACCGGTGACGTCGGCTGCGTCGAGAAGAAGGCCTGCAAGGAGCGCGACGCCGAAGGAGACCGCGAAGCCAAGCGACGTAATCCGGAGCAGCCGCCCGCGCAGCATGTCGAACTCGACTTCGAGTCCGGCAAGCAGGAGCAGGAAGGCAAGTCCGAGCAGTGACATCACCTCGACCGGTGCGTCGACGTGCACCCAGCCGAGGACTGCAGGGCCGACCACGATTCCGAGCACGATTTCGAGCACGACGGCCGGCAGTCGCACGGCGGGCACGAGGCCGAGGGCAAGCGGCGCCACGAACGCGACGGCCGCGACGATCGCGAGGCTCGTGGAAGACACGTGCATGGGAGAAGGTCTGGGAGGGCTGCGGCAGCGTTACAAACTTAGTGGCTCAGAGCCACTAACTGCGACAAGGGCCCGGGCGGCGCGCGGATCACGCGCGCCACACCCGGCCCGACTGCGGCTGCGGACCGGACTACCCGGACCCGGTCCTAGAGTGCCCGATTGAGGGCCGGGCTGCCCCGGTAGCCTTGGGCGGGTGGAGCAGGGCCGGATCGCGCCAGGCCGAGCCGTCCTCACAGGCGAAGATCTCTTCGAGGACGAGGAGCTCTGGAGAGAGGACGAGGCCACCGACCACAGCGGTTGGTTCTGCGTCCGCACCAACCCGTTTCCGTGCCCCGCCGCCGGCTGCACGTTCGTCGCCGACTTCATGACGGCCGCTCACCTGATCCTCGTCTGGGAGCAGCGAGACGATCCGAATCTCCTGCATCACGCACAACGCGCCAAGGAGGTCGGGCGGAACCCGCGCATCGAGGAGTACAGCCCGTCCTACGGTCCGAGCGCCTCGTACTACGCGTGGGAGGCGGCGGGGGGACCGGTCCACGGCGTTCGCGCTCGGTGATTGAGCAGCACTTCGGTCGTTCCCTCACCGTCGGCGTCGAGGAGGAGCTCTGGATCTTGGACGCGGAAACGTTGGAGCTCGCCCCGCGTGTCGAGACGATCGTGACCGGCGTGGAAGGAAAAGAGCTACCGGGGATCCTCAAGACCGAGTTGCACGCCTCTGTCGTCGAGATCACGAACGACATCGCCACCTCGGTCGACGATGCGATCGAGCGGATCACCGAGCTGCGCCGCGTGGCCGCGGAGATCGCCGGCGCCAACGGCTTGTTCGTGGCGGCCGCGGGCTCCCATCCGACGAGTCGCCCCGACCGGCAGCAGATCGCGCCGGACGAGCGCTACCGCGAGTTCGTCGAGTACGCCGGTCCGACTGCTAGGCGTCAGGGCGTCAGCGGCCTCCACGTCCACATAGGCATGCCGACCGCGGACGACTGCTTCCGCGTCATGGAGACGGTTCTGCCCTGGCTCCCGCTCGTGCTCGCCCTGTCGGCGAACTCGCCCTACCTTGCGGGAGAGGAGACCGGGATGTTGTCGATCCGCGCGGAGGTGCTCGGATACTTGCCGCGCGCAGGTGCGCCTCCGCCCCTACGGTCGTATGCCGAGTGGGAGGCGTTCATCGAGCGGATGGTCGCCACTGGGCTTGCGCGAACGTATACGAGCTTCTGGTGGGACGTTCGTCCGCATCCGCAGTTCGGGACGCTCGAGATCCGCGCGCCGGACCAACCGACGTCGCTCGGGTGGACGGCGGCGTTCGTGCGGCTGCTCCACGACCTGTGTGCGTGGGCGCTTGACGCGCCCGCGCGGCCGTTCGATCCATCCGAACGCGGCGTGTATCAGCAGAACCGCTGGGCGGCGTCCCGTTTCGGGCCGCACGGGAGGCTGATTCATCCGGATCGCGCTGAGGCATTGACGGTGCCGCAGCTGCTCGCGGAGCTGCCCGTCGACGCGTCGGGCTTCGACGGCGAGTCGTGCGAGGCCGACCGGCAGCTCGAGGTCGGCCGGGCGAACGGTTTGCGCGCAGTCTGCGCGGATCTCGTCGACCGCTCGGTAGCCTGATCGCCGTGCGCCGCGACGAGACGATCCAGGTGACGGGGATCCGCTGCGAGCGGTGCGTCTTACGGCTCGCGAAAGTGCTGGAAGGACAGGAGGGTCTCGAGGCAGCGAACGCGACGCTGATGGGCGAGGTGCGGCTCACCTGGGACGACGAGCACACCACCCGCGCGGCGCTGCTCGAGGCGATGGCGCGCGGCGGCTTCCACGAGTTCGTGGCTCAGAGCCACTAACTCTTGACGTACTACGCAGTCACCCGAGAGCGCGGCGAGCGCTGGGTCGCCTCCCTCGGGATGCGCGAGCAGGAGGAGTGGGACGAGCACGCGGCGTTCATGGAGGCACTCGTCGCTGATGGGTTCATCCTCCTCGGCGGCCCACTGGGCGACGGGAGCAAGACCCTCCTGATCATCGCTGCCGAGGGCGAGCAAGAGATCGAGGCGCGTCTCGCGGAGGATCCTTGGGCGCCGATGGGCTTGCTCCGCGTTGCCGGGATCGAGCGCTGGGAGATCCTGCTCGGTAGCTTCGGGACTTAGTGGCTCAGAGCCACTAAGTCCTGCGCGGATCCGATTCGCTCGCCTTTTTGATCCTGTCGCCGACGAGGCAGGGGCTCGTGCCCTTCAGGATCTTGGCTTTCGTCGTCTGCGCCGGTCTCCTTGGCAAGCTCCTCGCGGATCTCTGCGCGGTTCTGCTCGGTGTCTTTCTCCATGCCTTCGCGGTACCCGGAATGAGTGTGGATAACCGATCGTTTATGCGGAGAACGCCTTGCTAGGGTGGCCCGAATGAGCGAGACCACTCGGGAACCCGACGCTCGGCAACTTGCGACTGACGCGCGCGACCGCGTGCGCTTCGAGGAGGACGCACTTGCACTGTCGGACCAGGTCTACCGAGTGGCCCGCCATATGGTCGGTTCCCGTGAGGAGGCCGAGGATTTGATGCAGGAGACGTATGCGCGTGCGTTCCGCAGTTGGCGTTCGTTCCAGCCCGGCACGAACTTGCGCGCGTGGCTCCTCCGCATCCTCACGAACCTGAACATCGACCGCGGCCGCCGAGTCCAGCGCACCCCCGACATGCAACCGCTCGAAGAGGGGGACTACTTCCTCTACAACAAGCTGGAGGCGAGCTCCGACGGGACGACGGACGAGGAGCGCGTCGTCGAGCGGCTCTCGCAAAACGACGTGGTCGCGGCTCTCTCCGAAGTTCCGCACGACTTCCGTGACGTGGTCGTGCTCGTGGATGTCGGCGACTTCACCTATGCAGACGCGGCGCAGATCCTCGACATTCCGATCGGCACCGTCATGTCGCGCTTGCATCGAGGTAGGCGTATCCTGAAGCAGGCCATGGCCGAATCGGCAGTGGGAGGCGAGGAGTCGTGACGGCATCCGATCCATGCGCGCACTGCGAAGAGGTGATGCAGCAGTACATGGACCGTGTGCTGACCGACGTGGAGCGCGCGGAGGCGGAGGCCCATCTGGACGCGTGCGCGTACTGCCGTAAGCGCTATCGCTTCGAGGTGAACCTCCGTCAGTTCGTCCGCCAGGCCGTCACATCAGAACCAATGCCCGTCGAGCTGAAACGCAAGCTGGCGGAGCTCCGGACTCCGCTCCAGTAGCGGCTTATTCTCCGGGCCCGCGGGCCGGGCCGACGATGACGTACAGCTGGCACGGGCCGGTGCCGCCGGGTAGCGGCTTCGTGTTGACGCCGAGCTGTTTCGCGAGGCGGACCGCGACGCCCTCACAGGAGGGCGGGAAGTAGACCGCCGTCTGGGGGTACGCAAAGCTGTCTGCGCGGCTGACCTTCTTGATCGTGTAACCGAACCCACCGATCCGGCTCGCCACGCGCCGCGTGTAGTTGATGTCGCCGCTTCCGTTCAGTACGGATACCGAGATGCGCCACGGCGGCGGGAGGACGACGCCAGGCTCGGTGGTCGTGCGCTTGCCGCCCGAGCGTGGGATGAGGAGCAGGATCGCCAGAACGGTGAGCGCGATCGCGACGCCGCCCATGACGAGGAGGCGGGGGACCGGGTTCCGTTCGACCGGGGTCGGCGGAACGGGTAGGCCGGCGAGCTCCCTTGCCTCACGATTCTCGATGCCGAGCGCCGACGCGTAGAGGACGGCGGCCGCGAGCGCGTCGTCCGGCCTCGGGAACCGGTAGACGCGGCCCTCCTCGAGCCAACGCACCTCCTCCGCGGTGATGCCGGCCCGGCGTGCCGTCTCCTCGATCGTCAGCTGCCGATGCAGGCGGGCGCGCGCGAGCGGCGACTCCTCGCCCGTCGGTTCGAGCGGGTGAACGAGCTCCATGCCCGTATTCATTCTGCTCCGCGGGGCGGCCACCTTCGTTTGAAGTCATCGGCAAAATCGACGTCCCCTGGAGGGCTGAGGTCGTCGCAGGAAACGAGCTCTGCCGGGAGTGCCCGCAGTCCTTCGTCCGGGATGCCGTCCCAGGCGCTCCGGGCCAGGAGGAGCGGATGGAGGCGGATGCCTCGATACATCGCGGCGAGGCGGGCGGCCGAGCTCTCCCGCCAGGCGGCCACGACCCGGTCGATCGAGCGCGGGTCGAGCTCGGGCCCGTCGCCGAGGACGATGACGGCCGCCTCGACTTCGTCCCCAAGCGCCCGGAGACCGCAGCGCAACGAGGCACCGGGACCACGCTGCCAATCGGGACAACGGACCGCGCGCGCGCTCGTCTCGAGCTCGTGCGCGCCCAGCACGACGACGACGTCACCGATTTCCGAGCTGCGCCGCACTCGTTCGAGCACCGGCTCCAGCAGGACCTCCTGCTTCACGGAGCCGAATCGCGTCGACGCGCCCGCGGCGAGGACGACCGCTGCGATCACGCTCTCACGCTACGAGGTGAGGGTCATGCGCAGGACGACGACCTTCCGCGTCGGCCGCTCATTCGCGTCCCCGAGCCGTCCAATCCTTTCGACGACGCGCAGTCCCTTCGTGATCACGCCGAGGATCGCGTACTCGGGAGGAAGGCCCGCGTCGTCGCCGGTCACGACGAAGAACTGACTCCCCGATGTGCCGGGCGGCTCGTTTCCAGATTTGGCCATTGCGACGACGCCCCTGGTGTAGAGGGCGTTGGCCGGAGGAACGTCCACCACGCTGTAGCCGGGGCCGCCCGTCCCGGTCGCGGTTGGGTCGCCGCCCTGGATGACGAAGCCGGGCACGATCCGGTGGAAGCGCGTACCGTCGAAGAATCGCTTCCGTACCAGCGCCGCGAATGACGCCGTCGTGCACGGCGAGTCCTCGACGTCCAGGCGGAACGAGAATGCGCCGAAGTTCGTGCACGTAGACCGTGTGCGGCTTCGACGGGTTGAGCAAACGGGAAGCTCACCTCGGCACCCGTTGTCGGGCACTCCTCTGCGCCTTGTCCGCCCTTCTCGCCGTATCAAAGCGCGCGATCCTAGCGCGCTGTCGCGCCTACTCCCTCCAGCGCTCGCCGCACGAGGGCCCGGGCGATCTCGACCTTGTAAGCCGTCCCGGGGAGGGGCGTCGCGTCGTCGAGTGCCGTAGCCGAATCGAGCGCCCAGGGAATCGGAGCTACCCCGGCAAGCGCGATGCGAATCCCGTCCGGGAACCGTGCCGCAGCGACGCCGACGAGCGGGAAGGCCCATTTCCGCCGGTCCATCGCCTTCAGGTATGTCGACGCCTCCGGCGCCGGTACGTCGAGCTCGAGGACAAGCTCGTCAGTTGCCAGCGATGTGACGTTGCGGTCCTCGTCCGTCGGCAAGCGATAGAGCTCGGCCACGGGAAGCTCACGACGCGTCGTGCGCACGGTCGCCCTGAGCGCGACGAGCGCCGCGGCGACGTCGGAGGGATGCGCGGAGGCGCAGAGCTCGTTGCCGAAGATCGCGTGCTCGCGGTGGGCGCCATCTTTTGCGAAGCACTGCTCGCCGCCGTGCAGCCAGCAATCGAAGCCGAGCCGCCAGTACCAGCAGCGCGTCGCCTGGAGGAGATTGCCGCCGATCGTTCCCATCGAGCGCAGCTGCGGCGAGGCGGCCTGGCTGCACGCGTCGCGCAGGACCTGCGGGATCTGCGGGTCGACCTCCAGCTCGGCGAGTGTCGTGCCGGCGCCGATCTTCCTCCCGTCGATCCCGCGCGGCACGGCATCCGCGATGTGAACCAGCGTCTCCGCCCGAACCAGGCCGTCGCGCAGCAGCGGCACGAGCTCGGTGCCGCCGGCGAGGGCGACCGAGCCGTTACCGAGCGCCGCCGCGGCCTCGTCTCCGCTAGACGGCCGCAGCAGCTCCACGCCGCTCCTTTTCGCGCGCCTCGGCTTCGCGCAGCGCGCGCAACATCTCCTCGCGAGTGATCGGCAGCGAGCGCACGTCGGCACCGGTCGCGTCGCGGATCGCATTCGCGATTGCGGCGGCGGTCGGGATGATCGGCGGTTCACCGAGTCCCTTCGAGCCGAGATTCGTCAGGTGCGGATCCGGGACGTCGACGAGATCGGTGACGATCTCGGGCACGTCGGCGATGGTGGGCATCTTGTAGGCGTCGAGCGTCCGAGTGAGGATAGAGCCCGTCGCCGGGTCGACGATCCGCTCTTCGGAAAGCGTGTGTCCGATGCCCTGGATGATGCCGCCCTCGACCTGGCTCTCGGCACCGAGGCGGTTGATGACGCGGCCGACGTCATGGATCGCAGCGATCTTGTCGACCCGCACCTCGCCGGTCTCGACGTCGACCGCGACCTCGGCAACCTGGACGCCGAAGGTGAGGACGCGCATGCCGGTCGGATTCGGACCGCGCGCTCCCTTGCCCAGGATCTGGCCGTCTTCGAGTAGGTTGGTGATCTCCTCGAGCGGCCAGGACCCACCGTCCGCGGACACGATCTGGCCGTCTTTCACGTCCAGGACGCGCTCCTCGAGCTGGAAGCGCTGCGCCGCGATCTCCAGGATCTGGCGCTTCGCGTGGGCCGCGGCGGAACGGACTGCCGGCCCCATCGAGGGCGTCGTCGACGAGCCGGCGGAGATCGACGCGAAGGGACCACGGGCGGAATCTCCCAGCGATACCTGCACGTGCTCGAGCGGAATGCCGAGCTCCTCCGCCGCGATCTGCGCCATCGCCGTGCGCGTCCCCGTGCCGATGTCCTGCATCGCGGTGACGACTTGCGCGCGGCCGTCGCCGCCGATTCGCACCCAGGCGTACGAGGGCGGACCGCCGCCGCCGAACCAGATCTGTGACGCGAGCCCGGTGCCGTGCTTCCACGGACCCTCGCTCCTCGCCCGCACCTCGTCGCGCCTGGCCCAGTGCGGTTCCGCGCGGCGGTAGCACTCGGCGAGGTTCTTCGACGAGAACGGCCTGTCGTCGATCCGGTCGGAGTCCGCGTAGTTGCGCCGCCGCAGCTCGAGCGGGTCGATGTCCAACTTCGCCGCCAGCTCGTCGAGCAGGCATTCGAGCCCGAACGTCCCTTCGACGAAGCCGGGCGCCCGGAAGGCGGCGTTCGGCGGCGTGTTCAGCTTCGCGCCGTAGTTGACGGTGCGGACGTTCTCGCAGGCGTACAGCATCTGCATCGGCCCTTCGGTCGTCATCGACCAGCCGGAGTAGCCGATCGCATTGACGAACTCCCCGCCGAGTGCCGTCAGCGTTCCGTCCGACTTCGCGCCGACGGTCAGCCGCTGGATCGTCGCGTTGCGGTTGCCGCTGGCGACGTTCTCCTCGCGCCGGGTCAGCGCGCACCTGACGGGCCGGCCGGTTTGCTTCGCCAGCTCCGCGGCGATCGGCGTGTAGTCGCCGGGGCCGTTCTTGGCGCCGAACCCGCCGCCCATTGCGTAGCAGACGACGCGTACCTTGTCCCGCGGCAGCCCGAGCTGTTCGGCCATCGTCTTGCGGATGCCCCAGATGTACTGCGTCGAGATGTAGATCGTGATGCCGTCGTCCTCCCAGTGGCAGACGGCCTGGTGCGTCTCGAGCGCGTTGTGGAGGACGACTTGCGTCCGGTACTCGGCCTCGACGACGACGTCCGCCTCCCCGAGCCCGCGCTGGAAGTCGCCGCGCTCGTATCGGTCTGGCCCGTCGTTGGTGTACGACTCCTGCCGCACGGCTTCGTCGGGATCGAGCAGCGGCTTGAGGACCTCCCAGTCCACGTCGATGCGCTCGACGGCCGCCTGCGCTTCGGCGAACGTGTCGGCGGCGACGGCTGCCACCGCGTGACCGACGTATCCGGGCTCGGCCGTGAGCTGCTCGAGATCGTCGGGGCCGATGACTGCGCGGACGCCGGGCGCCGATCGCGCGGACTCGAGGTCGAGCTTGTCGAGGCGCGCGCGCGCGTGCGGAGAGCGGAGAACCGCAGCATGCAGCATCCCCGGCAGCTGCAGATCGGCGGTATAGGGAGCCTGCCCGCGGGCACGCTGCTCGCCGTCGAGGCGGGGCACCTTGCGTCCCACGACCGTCAGCGGCCCCTCGGGCCACTGGTCGAGCGCGTCCTCGTCCACCACGATCCACTGCTCGGTGTACTGGCCTTCGACTTCCTTCTCGGTGCGGATCAGTCTCGCCACGAACCGATTGCCTCCTCGATCTTGGGATAGGTGCCGCAGCGGCAGAGGTTCCCCGACATCGCGTGACGTATCTCTTCCCGCGACGGCGCCGGGTTCGCCTCGACCAGCGCGGCGGCAGAGACGATCTGCCCGGGCGTACAGAAGCCGCATTGGACTGCGTCGGCGCGTGCGAAGGCACGGACGAGCGGGTGGTCGCGGAGGCCCTCGATCCCCGTCGAGTAGCACCGTGCAAGCGCCGCAGTGGCCTTCGCCGCACGCGACCTTCGTCCCCGTGAAGCCGAGGTCCTCGCGCAGGACCTGGGCCAGCGAGCGTCCGACGGGCGCGGCGACCTCGTAGTCGCCGCCGTTGATCCGGAGCTCAGGCAGGCGTCGTCACCGCCACGATGTCCGCCAGGTGGATGAGCCGGAAGGTCGCTCGCGTGTGCGCCATGCGGTCATTCTCGTCCCCCTCCTCGGGCAGGGCGCGCCACATGTCGCGGGCCGTGGTGAGCAGCTCGCGGATCTGCTCGAGCTCTTCGCGATGTCCGTTCGAGCGATCGTCGCAGGCATTGAGCGCGAGTCCGAGCACGCCGATCCGATCCTGCTGTCTCGTCCAGAGGAGCGGCGTCGCCATCGACAGGTACTGGTGGATCCGGGCAAACGTCATCGGCTGCTGGAAGATGTCGATGCCCTTCGGAGTGGACGGCTCGATCGGCGGCTGCCCCTCGGCGATGCGGTTCGCGTTGCCGGCGAGGACGCCGCGGACCTCCGCATCGTCGAGCTGCGCGAGTCGCGCCGTACGGAGGGCGATGAGGAGCGACGCGGGCTGCTGGCCGTACGGGTAGTCGGAGGCATACACGACCTGCTCCGGGCCGACGAGGCGGTAGAGGCCGAGCAGGTCGAGCGGGCTCCAGACGGAGGTGTCGAAGAAGACCCCGGCCTTGCCGCCGAGACCCTGCGCGAGCGCGGCGAGGTCGGCGATGCCCGCATGCGCGACGATCAGTTGGGCCTTCGGATAGCGGTCGAAGACGCGTGCTAGGTCGTCCGCGATCGGCGGGAGGCCGCGGCCGCCGTGGATCAGAATCGGCACGTTTCGCTCGCCGGCGAGCTCGAAGATGGGCGACAGCCGCTCGTCGTCGAGCAGGAACTTCTGCGCCCGTGGATGGAGCTTGATCCCGCGCGCGCCGAGGTCGAGACAGCGTTTCGCTTCGCCGATCGGGTCCTCCGTGAGGTCGAGGCGGACAAAGGGGATCATCCTGCCGCCCGAGCGCGCGGCGTACTCGAGTGTCCGGTCATTGCCTGCTCGGAAGCCTGGATGCCGGTCCGGCTCGTCCAGGCAGAACATGAAGCAGCGCGAGATCCCGTACTTGTCCATCCCGCGCTCGAGGTCCTCGTAGAGCCCGACCATCCCGTCGATGTCCGTTCCCAGATGGGTGTGCGCGTCGAAGATCTCGGCGCCCTCGGGCAGCTCTCGCTGGAGCTCTTCGTCCCATTGCGCCATCAGCCGCTGGGCACGCTGCAGCGCGTCGTCCACGGTTTGGAGTCTATGCGCGGCCTCGCGGCCTCCGCGATGGAATCACGTGGTCGCAGGCCGCGGCCGCGACACGTCCGCTTGGGCGATGTCCCTGTGCCAGGCACACGGAGATCGATCTGCGCACGAACGGCCCGGAAGGAGCCGGCTTTCGGCAATCGGCGCGGACGTGTCCCATGGACATGTCTCTGCGTTAGGCCTGCGCGACAGCGCTTGCGCGGACAGTCGTTAGGATCAGCGCGATGCCTGACGTTCTCATCTACGGCGACACCGTGCGCTCGCCCGAGCTTCGCCACGAGGTGCCGGTCTCCATCCCGGACGAGTTCCTCTACGCGGAGAAGGGCGATCGCCGCGCGGTCGTCATCCACTCGCTGGAGATTCCGCGGGTATGCGAGGAAGCGCCCGAGCTCGAGGTCATCCCGAACGAGCAGCTGGGCGCGGACGAGCTCTACGGCCAGGGCAAGCAGGGCTGGGAGATCGAGTTCGAGCTTGCGCTGCGGGCCTGCCGCGAGCTTGGGATCGAGCGCGCGACCGTTCCGCCGACATTTCCCGTGGCGCATGCAGACCACCTCCGGGCGAACGGAATCGCGGTCGAGATCGACCGCGACCTCTTCAACGACCGCCGGCGCTC
>WNGF01009800.1_pt1 | contig 10944 bp, 7 predicted proteins | sample 5400641 | NCBI WGS metagenome assembly WNGF01 (sample SAMN13153371, study PRJNA577476) | soil metagenome | isolation source: 80 cm soil or saprolite under grassland replicate 2 | place: USA:California | collected 2016-06-15 | reverse complement strand
TCGCAGATCGCTTACCACTTTTATACAAACAGATTCTGATCCCTCCCGAAGTCAAGCGGGAGGCTTTTAAAGCGCCGCACAAGGGCAAACGACGATTACAAAAACTCATCAACGAAATGGGCGGCTTCATTGCTGTCTGCACCGAGGCCGATGAAGTTGTCAAAAATATCCTGCAGGCGGATTTGGACGAAGGCGAGGCCGCAGCCATTGCCCAAGCGGATTATAAACAAGCACACTTGATAATTGATGAAAACAAGGGTTTCAAGCGCGCGCTCCTTATGGAGATCAAGGCCATCAGAACACTCCAGCTGATCAATATGATGAAAGCAGTTGGCGCAATTCCAGAGGTCAAGCCATACTATGACAAGCTGGAAAAGACGGGCTTTCATCTCAAGGCGGAAGTGCGGCGACAATCACTTGCCGAAGCCGGCGAGGAATAAACAGAGCAGGGAAGTGATTGCTCTGGCGTTTGAGATCACAGATTGTGTCTCCATTTCTGAAGTGTGGCGCGAAGGCGTCAAAACATAATAAAACCACCCCAACTGCGGGCCCCCGGATGAGCGGTGGATACGTCCTCCTTGCGATGTAACTGCCTCCGCAAACCTCCGACTTTCCAATCGATCGGCTTCTCTATCCGCGCCGCGCGCCGAAGATGAACAAAACGAAGCTCACCCCGACGCCGACGCCGGTGATCGAGCTCATTTGACTCTCTTCCTCGCCCTGGCTCGAGACTTCTTCGATTCAACCTTCTCCTCGCCTTAAGACTTCGGCGGACAGCCCGGAGACCCCCCCTCTACTTAACAAGCTCAAGATAGGCTTCGCGGATCACATACGCTCTGCCGATCCGCCTCGCCGGCAGGTCGCCCCTGCCTATTAATTGGTCGAACTGTCGTTCCATTCCACAAAGGACTTTTATATTGTCTTACGTCGTATATAGGACTATACTCTCGCCGAGTTTTTCTTCAGGCGCGATGAACAAATTGAATATCAGAGCGCCAGGCTCGCCGCGGCGGCTCTCGATAACTAGGTGTTGTCCGCCCCTACACCACCTGCGCCGAAGATCTCTGTATTACGTCATCTGCTACATCTGAACACCTGCGCTGTTTAACAGCGCTTGTCACTGTACTGGCTGCCGGACTGAATCACAGTTGAACCAGCCAATAAAACTTAAAGAGGTCATGTCGTGAAAATCTTTAATTTGCTTGTGATTGTTATTTTGCTGGCATCTCCATTCATAGGGCCTGCAAGCAGCGCTCATACTGATGAAGGGAACGAAACGGTCACTTTCACCAAAGACGTCGCGCCGATCTTTTTCAAGAACTGCGCCGAATGCCATCGGGCCGGCGAAGCCGCGCCGTTTTCGGTGATGAGTTACAAAGACGTCCGCCCGTGGGCGAAATCGATTCGCGAGAAGGTCGCCAATCGCTCGATGCCGCCCTGGCATGCCGATCCGCAACACGGCGAGTTTATAAATGACCGCCGCCTGACCCAGCAGGAGATCGACAAGATTTTGGCCTGGGTTGATGGGGGAGCGAAGGAGGGCGATGCTCGCGATCTGCCACCCCAACCCACCTTCGTCGAGGGCTGGAGCATTGGTAAGCCTGACCTCGTGCTTTCGATGCCGGAGGAATATACGCTCGATGCGACCGGCCCCGATGAATATCACTATTTCGCTATCGAGACAAACTTCGCGGAAGATCGCTATCTACTGGCGGCGGAAGCCCGCCCTGGCAATCGTAAGATCGTTCATCACATATTGGCCTTCATCCAGCCACCTCAGGCGGGCAGTCAGAATGGGAGCGTATTCGCTAAGGGTGGGGAAGAATCCATTATTCACTCCGACGGGGGCTTGCAGAGAGTTAAAGAGGATGCGCCGGTCCACAATGACGGCTGCCAGCTCCCTAACGGTGGGGGCGGGTCGGCGCCAGACGGGCGTACACGTGATCGTCTCATGCCGGTGTTAGCCGTGTTTGCGCCAGGAGGTGACGCCGATCGATGGGAGGATGACGCAGTTATGCGGATTCCCGCCGGGGCTAAGATCATTTTACAAATTCATTACTCGAAGGTTGCCGGCAGCGTTCAGAAGGATCGATCGAGCGTCGGTTTCATCTTCGCCAAAAAGCCTCACACCAAACTCAGGTCCACTGACATAGTGGCCAACCTATATATTCAGATCCCAGCGGGCCAGGAGCGTCATAAGAGCACCGCATGCCGGACGTTCGGCGACCGAGACGTCGAATTATCCGCCATCAGGCCACACATGCATTTAAGAGGGGCGGCGATGGAGGTCAAGGCGGTCTACCCGGATGGAAGAACAGAGGTGCTACTCAACGTGCCGAAATATGAGTTCTCGTGGCAGGAAGTTTATAGGTTAAGGGATAGGAAAGTGATTCCGAGAGGGACCACAATCCAGATTACGGGTTACTTCGATAATTCATCGAAGAACAAATACAACCCCGATCCGACCAGAGCTGTTCGTTGGGGTGAGCCGACCTATGACGAGATGCTCTCCTGCTTCCTCGAATATACGTATAGTGAGTCACGGTCAATGGCGCCGCCAAAAACAGAAACTCGCTAGAAAAGAAGATTTACTAAGTTGTGACTTCGTTGTCGCCAACGGCGGTCGGGACCTGCCCGCAGACGCCGACCGCGTCGCTCTAAACCAGGACGTCATCTACCGCGAACATCACAACTTCACGTTAAACGCACGGAGAACATTATGGCCACAGTAACAAAAACGAAAGACGGATTCACAGTAACCACAATCGAACAGGCGGGCGCACATAAAGGGCAGACTATAGGGCGAGTGTTGCTGCTTAGAGACGACGATTATGATTATGATTATTGGATGCTAGGGTCAGACGCAATCGCCGACGAAGTAGCTAACCAAGCTCCAAATTTGACTCGAAAGGAGTTCACTGATTACCTGGACGGCCTTAGAAGCTATCGCGAAATTATGAGTGCTGCCTTTACGACGCCGAATATTCTTGAACCGCCCGCTGTCATACGTTGTCGGTCAGATGCCAATGCTTCAAGCACTGCGGCGCGGTGATGACAGAAAAAGGCCTTTTTTCCGGGCAAATGCGGAAAGAGAGAAGGGAAGGCCTTGGACAGCCTGAAGTGGACTAGACCACGAATCGGGAGTTTTCAGATGTCAAACATCGTTCTCACGGGAGACAACCTGACTGTCGCTCAGGTCTCTGCTCTCACATGCAACCAGGAGGCAAGAATCGAATTTGACGAGCGTGTGGAGGTGAACGCCACGCTATCTCGTAGGTTTTTGGACGAGCGCCTAGAGTCAAAAGTCATTTATGGTGTGAATACCGGGTTTGGTCCGATGGCCTCCAACCTGATTGGCAAAGAAAATCTTACAGAGCTGCAATACAATCTCGTCCACAGTCACGCCGTGGGTATGGGGCAACCGGTCTCCCATTCATTTGTACTTGCCGCAATGCTTGTGCGTCTGAACACGTTGATCAAAGGGCAGTCGGGTGTATCGTTTGCGCTTCTCGAACACATGCGAGCCGCCATCAACAATCGCATTATTCCAGTCGTGCCTGAACATGGCGCAGTCGGGACCAGTGGAGATCTCGTACAGTTAGCTCATATTGCGCTTGGTCTCATTGGCAAAGGCCGCGTCTGGTTCCAAGGCGAACACGTGGCGGCGAGTCAGGCCTTGTCCTGGGCTCGCCTGACACCGTATTCGCTGAAGCCGAAAGAGGGATTGTCTCTCATTAATGGGACCGCATTCATGTCCGGCATTGCTGCCCTCATATGCGCTGATGTCGATCGCCTCCTCTCATTAGCAACTCGGAGTGGCGCCTGGGCCCTGGAGATCGTCGGCGGTTTTGATGATTGCATTGCCCAACGATTCCATGAATTTCGGCCGCATGCTGGACAGATTGCTGTAGCACGCGCTCTGCGAGGACTCCTGGCGAATTCCAGGATGATGAAGCAACGCAATGAGTTTCAGGCCAGGCATCGCATCACGGAAGAAACACATTTGATACACGAGCATGTCCAAGACATTTACTCGTTCCGCTGCATTCCACAGATATTGGGGCCGATGTTGGATGCGCTCGCGCAAGCTCGCAGCGTCGTCGAGACTGAGATCAATTCGGTCACGGATAACCCCATCGTCGACGTAGAACACGAACAATTCTGGCATGGCGGCCACTTCCACGGTGAGTATATCGCCATGATATCCGATCATCTGCGGGCGAATCTCGCCAAATTGATGATCCTCACGGAACGGCGCATTAACTTCTTCTTGAACAATAAAGTGAACGAGCGGTTTCCCCCGTTCTTAAATAGAAACAAACCAGGTCTTACTTTAGCTCTGCAAGGGTTGCAGTTTGTTGCGACATCGACTGCGGCTCAGAGTCAAACGCTTGCATTCCCTCATCGCGTCCACTCTATCTCGACGAATGCCGACAATCAGGACGTTGTCAGCATGGGAACCGATTCCGCGTTGATGACGATGAAAGTGATCGAAAACGCCTACATCTTGCTGGCAATTGAAATGATTACACTGGCGCAGGCTACAGATTTCCTTGAGGTCAAGGAGCGCCTCTCAACTGACTCCCAACATCTGTATGCCGCAATACGCGAACAAATGCAGTCTGTCGTTGAAGATCGAGTACTGGTCGACGACCTTCCTCGTATTGTTGAGCTCGCTCGAACAGGGGGAAACGTTGCGGTGAATTGGGAGGCCTAAGGAGACAGCGACGATGGAACATACGAGTACAAACATTGCAATCATTGGAGGCGGAATCGCCGGCTCCTGGCTAGGATACAGACTCGCGCAACTCGGTATCGAAACAGTAATCATTCAATCCAACACAGACCCGGACACGCCCAGGGTGTCAGAGAGAGCTGCTACGGTAATAAACGGGCGACTTCTCGACAGCGGCGCCGATCTATCCTCGCTGCTCGCAGATGAAACAGGGACGCAACACCCGGAGCTTCAGTCCATGCTACGGCGCTATCTGCGCCAGGAATTTGATGAGCTATCCCAGCTTGTCGAGTTTATGCCGCTCGGACCGATTGTAATTCCAAAAAGTTCTATTCCATTCCCCCGTCTTGGTGTTGGTGGGGAAGTCGTCTCTCTCATACTCGATCGGTTCGTTGCTTTAGGTGGGTGTGTCATAGATGGACGGGTGACACACCTGGCAGTTGCGAATTTCGGGCCATCGTGAACACCGATTCCGGAGGATCGTGAACACCGATTCCGGAGGATCGTGAACACTGATTCCGGCGCATCGTGAACACTTTTGGGGGTGTCAGCGGAATCTGGCGCCTGGGCGATTTCGGCATCGTGAACACCGATTCCGCCATCGTGAACACTCTGCTCTTTGAGATTCGGCGCTGGTGATTTGTGAACCACTATTGGACGATTTCCTTTTTTTCACAGGAGGAAATCGATGCCAGTTCCACCAATCACTATGCGCAAAATCTATGACCTGCTCAGGCTTCATTTTGAAGCCCATCTCTCACAACGCCAGATCGCCGCGGCTACCAGGCTGTCGATCGGCGTAATCAACAAATACATTGCGGCGGCCCAGGCCGCCCAATTGTCCTGGCCGTTGCCGGAGGGCCTTACCGAAGACCAACTGCGACGCCTGCTATTCCCCGATCCGGCTCATTCTCCGACTGAGCCAAAAATCCTGCCGGACTTCGCCCTCATCCATCAAGAACTCAAACGCAAAGGCATCACTCGCCAGTTGCTTTGGGAGGAATACTGCGACGATTATCCCAACAATCATTACGCCTATACGCAATTCTGCGGCCACTATCAGGAATGGAAAAAACGCCTGAAGGTAACGCTTCGCCAGACGCATCGCGCCGGCGAGAAAATGTTCGTCGATTACTGTGGCCCGACCATCCCAATCATTGACCCACTCACCGGCGAACTGCGCGAGGCGCAGATCTTCGTCGCTGTCCTCGGCGCCTCGAACTATACCTTTGCTGAAGCCACCCTCTCCCAAACCTCACCTGATTGGATTTCTTCACACGTCCGCGCCTTCGAATTCTTTGAAGGCGTCCCTGAGTTAGTCGTTCCGGATAATCTCCGCAGCGGCGTCACCAAGGCCTGCCGCTATGAGCCATTGCTCAACCGCAGCTATCGCGACATGCTCGAGCATTACCACGCGGCGGCGCTGCCGGCGCGCCCTTACAAACCACGCGACAAGGCCAAAGCTGAAGCCGGCGTGCTGCTCGTCGAGCGATGGATCATGGCTCGTTTGCGCAAGCAGACTTTCTTTTCGCTCAGTGAACTCAACCAGAGCATCCGCCCTTTGCTCGTCTATCTCAACGAGAAGCCCTTCCAGAAACTGCCGGGCTCACGCCGCACACAGTTCGAGCAACTCGATCGTCCGGCGCTCAAACCGCTGCCGGAAACCCCGTATCAATACGCGGTCTGGAAGAAATGCCGCGTACACATCGACTCGCATGTCCAAGTGGACGGCCACTACTACAGCGTGCCGCATCAACTCGTCACTCGCGAAATCGAAGTCTGCCTGACAGCCACGTCTCTCGAATGTTTTCACGGCGGCCAACGCGTCGCCGTCCATCAGCGTTCCGACCGCAAGGGCTCTCATACGACTGTGGCTGAGCATCTGCCGGAGCGTCATCGCGCGCAACTGGAATGGTCGCCCGGCCGCTTCCTCAACTGGGCGATCAAGATCGGCCCGCACACTCGTGACGTGGTTCGTCACACACTCGAACGCTTCCCTCATCCGGAGATGGGCTATCGCTCCTGCCTCGGCCTGCTCTCGTTGGAGAAGCGTTATGGGAAAGAACGATTGGAAGCAGCCTGCGAGCGAGCCATCGCGCTCGGCTCGCCAACACGATCGAGCGCCGTTTCCATTTTGGAGAAGGGGCTCGACTCGCAACCGCTGCCTCAGTCCGATCAGGTGGCGGATCAACCTACCTTGCCCGCGCACGAGAATGTGCGCGGCGCGGCTTACTATCAATGATCAACGTATAAACAAGGAGACTATCTGATGCTGAATCAACCGACACTCAATACTCTGCGCTCGCTGCGCCTGGCCGGCATGGCCGAAGCCTTCGCGCAGCAATTGGAACAACCTGATGTTCAACGCCTCTCGTTTGATGAGCGCCTGGCGATGCTGGTGGATCGCGAACTGACTTATCGTCGGAATCGCCGACTCCAGCGACTGCTCCACGATGCTCATTTCCGGCAACAAGCCTGCGTCGAGGAAATTGATTTTCAACCCAAGCGCGGGCTCGATCGCTCAATGATCGCGGGCCTGAGTTCGTGTGACTGGATCAGGCAGCGTCATAATTTATTGATCACCGGCGCGACGGGAACCGGAAAAAGTTGGATGGCCTGCGCATTCGGCCAGGCCGCCTGTCGTCAGGGGCTGGCGGTCAAATATGAACGCGCCCATCGGCTGCTGGAGCAGTTGCGTATCGCGCGCGGTGACGGCAGTTATCACAAGAAGCTTGCCGGTCTGGCGAAACTGGACCTGCTGATCCTTGATGATTTCGGCCTCAAGCCGCTCCAGCAAACAGAGCGGCACGACCTGCTGGAAATCATAGAAGACCGGCATGACGTCCACTCGACGCTGATCACCAGCCAGCTTCCGGTGAGTTCCTTCTACGAGTACCTCAACGAGCCGACGATCGCCGAAGCGTTTCTCGATCGCCTGCTCAACGGCGCTCACCGGCTGGAGTTGAAAGGAGAATCGCTGCGGCGAAAAACAAAAGTTGAGAAGGACTGATTCATTGACTATCGTGAACACCACTTGTAAAACTTAACCGCCAACGCCAATCTCATTAGGCAGGTGTTCACGATGGCCGAAATCGGTGTTCACATTCGCCGAAATACGCAGCAGTGACGGATGGCGTTTGCAACGGGCTTCAATACGAGCGGGGCGGAGCGCCCCACAAACTGCGGTGCAACGCGCTGATCATCGCCGCCGGCGGCTTTTCCGGTTTGCTGCCGGATGCGGTGGCGCCTAACGCCGGAGCATTGCTTGGCATGTTCGCTGAATGCGGCGGCATGCTTTCGAACCTCGAGTTCTTCTACAGATTTGCTTTTGGGGATATCTCGAATGGCAGACCGCTCTATCCGCCGGACTTAGAGGGCGCACGTATATACCGCGCTGGAAGTCGATCTCTATGGCTCGAGCGCGCCTATGCTACGTATCCAGAGGAAAGGCGTGATCTGGATATCTTTCAGCGATATTGGACCCACAACATAGGCGTACCGCACGTCATTGAACGTGCGGACACCTCCTTTACACTCGGCCCTATCTGCGGGTTTTCGATGGGAGGTATCGCACACAATCGCAGCGCCGCGAATCTGGTCAACGTTTATGTGACGGGTGAGGCAAGGCATGATCTGGTTGCCAATTACCTGGTTGGTGTGCCCTGGGCCTGTTACCTTGCTACCGCAGGGATGCTGCGCGATGTGTTGAGCGACCATTCCGGTGGAAACTCCGTGGCGGATTTTCCGATGATGCCCGTCCCGGCAAGATTACAGGCATCCTTGCTCACGGAGGTTCGTCAGCGTTTAAAGGAATTTCAGGATCACCGCTTCTCGGAGTCAGGCGCCGAGGAATTTGTCGAGTGGTGCCGCACGACACGTCAATGCCTGCCTCCTGAACGCAGGGGCTGCTTCCAAATCCTAATCCTCGCTGAGGCGCACGCGCTGAGCGCTCTGTCCCGCCGTGAAAGCCGAGGGTACTTCTTCCGCGCTGACTTCCCGATCGCGGATCCAGCAATGGCCCAGTGTCGTACGCTGACTTTTTATGACGCTGACAATGATCGAGTTGTTGTTGAACTTCTGACTCAACAAGCTCTCAGTAATCGCATAACACCTGTGCTCTGGACAGTGAGATCGTTGGCACATATGGCGGATCAGTTCTGGAACCCGTCTCCGGCACTTAATGCTACTGATGATATGAGAAGTTAGGCCGTCTTGACCAACTCAGGCCCCAGATACAGTCTCAACTGTTCGGCGGTTGATTGTTTCTTTTCTGATCTTTGAAAATTTTGCTTGCCAGTATCGACTGGATCTCGTACCCACATCGGATCAAACAGCGCCATCTGTCTCGATTGAAATGGGTGGTTGTGATAAAGCGGATGTGAAATGACTCTCGGGCGAGAATCCTTTTTCCCCCACTTGCATTGATATTCGGTCAGTAGATGAGCTTGATGTTCGGCTCTCAGCTTACCGTCCCAATATGAAAGCTGAATGGGGGTGCGGGGAAGTGATTCTTCTATGTATATCTTCCAGCGCCCAATGCGAACAAATCCATGGACATCGGTCATCCGCTGAGAATATCGTTGGCCGAAGGCTCGCTCGAGGTCAGATGGCTCAATCTGCTTGCCTTGAGCCTCGCCGAGAACGGCCAACGGCGAATGTTTCCTATCCTGGCGCAGATGATGCGCCCAATGCGGCAGCCGGTTATAGTCGCGGATCAACTCGCGGTGAAATTCCTGGGCGGCTTCAATGGTCTTACACCTCTCCCATTGATATTCGCCGAGCCGGGCTTCGATCCCGAAATAACTCTCGATCAGGTTTTGCCACGGATGCCCTTTGGGATACATCTCATGAAGGATGCCGAGTCGTTTATTGACACGGACCCAATCGTGATCTCTGAATTGCCCGCCATGGTCAGAAATTACTTCTGCCCATAATCCCCAACGCAGGAGGGCCTGAAAGTAAACGTGCAAGAGCACGCCCGCATCCTGATCCGTGGTCAGAGAGCCCGCGAGGATAGTCCGGGAGAAACCTTCCAACAGTGTGCAGGAATACAATTGAACTCCTCCGGGCTTTGCGTCGAGATAACGCAGGTCCACGAAAATTCGTTCAAACGGGTAGCGACTTTTCTTCGGGCCTTCGCGAGATTCGCGCTCTTCGACAACGGCGACGGGGCGTTGAGGCGCGAGATGCACTCGGCGGTTGAGCGCCATGATCTTCTTGATCGTAGTCGGGCTGAGGTAGATGCCGTAGTCCTGTTCCAAATAGCCCTTGATGCGGAACCAACCGGCATAGCCATATTTCTTTTGCAGCGTCAGGACGGCGTGAATTGTTCCGAACTGCACTTTACGCGGCGGATGAATAGGCGCGCGCGAAAGATCTATCAACCACGCTTGCCGATCGTCGCAGGGTTGCAGTTCGGCCAGTCGCGCGCGACGCAGCCATTTCATCACGGTATTTCGTGAGCAACGGAGTAGTTGAGCGATTCGCTTCTCGGTCCAGCCTTGCCGTTGCAACTTGACCATTTCCAGCCGCAACAACTGGGGGTCGGTCGGCGCGGGATACCGGATGAGATGTTGAAATTCAGGGTAGCGCCAGAGGGGATAGCGTTCCAGCAACGCCTTGACCGTCTCGTGATGGATGCGGTGGTCAGTGGTCGCGTTCAAGACTCGCGCCAGTTCCCGCTGGGAGGCCCTCGGCGCCTGCCCCTTGTAAATAAGCAGCGTCACGATGACCCGTTCCGGGGTTTGTGGCTCGCGTGGATATTCAGTCGCCGGGAACAATCCGGGCATGCCCTCTTCCCGAAACTGCCGCAGCCAACGGCAGACGGTGCTGTAAGAGAGGCCGAGCGCGTCCGCCTGTTCTTCGGCCGATCGTTTCCCTGCCAGGCAAGGGGAAATCGAATGGTATCGTTGCTGAGTTTCGCAAGTGATGGGCACTTCATCAAAACACAGGGCGAGCTGAACAACCATCGAGTGGACCTCCTCAAGACGATGAGGGGCACTGAATGTCATACGCGGCGGAATTCTTCATCCGATTTGGACCGGAGACCAGCGTAGCATACACCAGTGGGGAATTTCGCGGTAAGGATGGTCAGCTGAGAGTGCCTGTCGAGGTCGGAATCGGGTATATTTGCGGGAAGCGGAACAAGCTCCGAAACGTTCCAATTGCAAGTTGGGTGAAGGCGCTCGTTGACTCGTGGACGACGGCGG
>WNGF01009798.1_pt1 | contig 10946 bp, 6 predicted proteins | sample 5400641 | NCBI WGS metagenome assembly WNGF01 (sample SAMN13153371, study PRJNA577476) | soil metagenome | isolation source: 80 cm soil or saprolite under grassland replicate 2 | place: USA:California | collected 2016-06-15 | reverse complement strand
CGATAAGATGATGTGAAATGAAAATCGCCCCTGGGTACGCATCGCTTCCAGCGTGCAGTCTCGGCGAAAGACGAATTTATAGGAACCAGACCGGGTACGTATCGCCTCAGGTTTGGGGGGACTGATTCCGATCAATAGGTCTCTAGCCGAGACTGCACGCTGGAAGCGATGCGTACCCAGGGGTTTTCCGATTGCAGTTAAGCATTCAAGGAACTTCGGCGGCGGCCGTGGGAAGCGCCTCGCCGGCCGCTCAGGGGTTGCCCACCAATCCCGCGTCATTGCTCCACGACTGGACGCTCACGATCAAACAGATCGCGCACAACACGAAGATTGATGATCTGACCGGCGTAATGAAAATTCCTGTATGCCTGATCTTTGCCATCTCAACCATCTGCCGCTGGTTTTCGCGGCGAAATTCTGGAAATTACTGATCGTCGCAGCGTCGGCGGTCGGCGCGTTTGTCAAAAAGCTGCTTTCGGGAAGGAAAAAAGAAGAAGCCGCCGCAACGATCCCGACGGAATAAAAAAGCTGAAGTGATACCAGTTTCCGGTTATAATTTCCCGCTCTCTTTCAACCGCATACTTGAAACCGTCCCAAGCCCGTTTACAAAGGAGTTCGCCAATGAACAGACTACCCTTTTCACTCCTTCTCTCAGCGCTGCTACTGGTCGCCTCCATCGCGCAAACCCCGCAGCGGCAAAGGCCGGAGCAGGGCGACCTGACTGTGCGCATCGGAACCAAACTTGTGCAAATTGATGTGGGTGTGACCGACAAGAACGACCAGGTCGTGCGCGATCTCAAGCTGGACAACTTCGAGCTATACGAAGACGGCAAGAAGCAACAGTTGCAGTTCATCGAGTTCGTTGACGTGCCGACAGGCGCCCGAATCAGAGATTCGCGCACCCCTCAAGCCTCGCCCGCTGAAGGCCCGACGCCGATTACGCCGACCGGCGCATCGCCCAAGCGAGTGATCGCATTCGTCGTGGACGATCTGACAATCCCAATAGAGGACATGTTTACGGTGCGCCAGATGTTGCAGAACTTCGTGGACAATCAGATGGTCGCGGGCGATCTGGTGGCGATTGTGCGCAGCGTCGGCGGGCGTGGATTGTTCGAGCAATTCACTTCCGACCGCGACCTGCTGCGCCGCGCCATTTCAACTCTGACTCCGAGATCGCACCCGTTCGCGAATTCCAGCGGATCCCTGCCTGTCAGTTTCAACCCTGCAGACCAGTTGGCCGGGGAAGCTAGCGGCGCCGTGATTGCCAGTGTGGACAATACTGCCGTAGACGACACGGCTCAAACCTTGCGCGCGTTGATGACTTTAACCACTTCGAGTTTCGTCGTGGACAGCTTACAGGATTTGCCCGGACGGAAGTCGCTGGTTTTGATTTGCGGAGGGCTGCCGATTCTCAGCAACACTTCGGGCACAATCCTCGGAAACGTTTCGCAATTCTTCACAGAACTCGCCGACCAGGCGGCCCGTTCCGGCGTCGTCATCAATACGATGGACGTGCGCGGCCTGAAATCCGTGCGCGGGGTGGCGAGCTTCAAGGATACTCCCGGAAAGAGTTCGCTCGGCGGGTCTACCGGGACCGGAGGTTTTGGTCGCATCCCCGACCCGACAATCACCCCTGTGGGGCCGGCCGAAGAACACATTGGACTGCGCACGTTGTCGAATTCCACGGGCGGCATGGCAGTACTCTACACCAACAACTTCGAGGAAGGATTGAGTAAGGTCCTAAGACGGAATAACGGATATTATCTACTCGCCTACACGCCGCAAAACGACGTCTTCGACGGCAAGTTCCGCAAACTGCAAGTCAAGGTCAAACGCGACGGCGCGCGCGTCTACACGCGCGAAGGTTACTTCGCCCGTGAAAGCGGCGGACACCAGGAGCCGAAGACCAAAGAGGAAGCCTTATTGTTCGCGGCCAAATCGCCGCTCGCCGCGCGAGACATCAACCTCTCAGGCAACCTGCTCTTCAAACCGACGGCGGCCAACAAATCGGACGTCGATATCCACTTGCTGGTTGACGCAGCCAATCTGCATTTCGCGCAGGTCGATGGGAAATACCAGACCTCGTTCGACGTCGCCGGCTTTGTCTACGATCAATTCGGCAAATTGCGCGGCGGATTCAGCCAAACAATCAACTCCAACCTGTCTCCCGAAAGCCATCAGAAGGCGATGGCGACAGGCATAAGTTACGACGCGCATACGCAACTGCCGGCGGGTTATTTTCAACTGCGCGTAGCGGTGCGCGAGAACGGATCGGGCAGTCTTGGCACGCTCTCGCGCTATATGGAAATCCCGGACCTGAGCAACGGGCGCTTGATGATGAGCAGCATCTTCCTTTACGCCGCCGATCCGAATCAGAGCGCCAAACAGCCTGAGCCGCTGCTCGCCTCGCGCCGGCTCACGCGCAATCAGGATTTGCGCTATGCGGCGCTGGTCTACAACCCGAAACTCGATAAGGGCAAACCGCAACTGCGCTCGCAATTGATTATCAGCCAGAACGGGAAGGAATTGTTCAAAGAGCCTGAACAGCCCATCGAAGCGCCGACCGCCAACGCCCAGATCGTGAAGGTCGGCCAATTGGCGCTGGCGAAGGTCAAGCCCGGCGTTTACACGCTGACGCTGGTCATCACCGATCCACAGGCCGACAAGAATTGGCGCACTGTTGCGCGCCAGATTGATTTCACAGTAATTGAGTAACTGATGTTACGCGCTGGGCATTTAAGATTTTCCCTTGACACCGAAACAACCTATGATCAGGTTCAGTAGACGTCGCTTTGGCGCGGAGCGTATGGAGTGCGGCGAGCCCTGATACCGCTGGCGAATTCGAAGAACGGTACGGTACAGGGAGCGGTAGCGACCTGGTGGACCCGGAAGTCGTTACCTACAAAGCACCAGGTCGCTACCGCTCCCTGTACCGTACCAATTCGCCAGCGGTATCAGGACTCGCCGCACTCCATACGCTCCGCGCCAAGGTTGGGTCTTCGGTAGTGAACTCCTTGTTTGCCGCGCATAAGTTTTGTGTCAAGCGAATTTTCCTGATCCTGTTTGCGTTACATCAGTGAGTAAGCCATCCACCCTATATCCCTTTCAAAACAAATGGGGAGAGTCTTGCGACTCTCCCCATTATCATTTCACGACTTTTCTAAGCGCTTCAGAAGACGAAGCGCAAGCCGAACTGAACACGGCGCGAGCTCAGTGTTGCTTCGCCTCGATCATTGAAGGTGCTTCCGGCATCCTCGAGGATGTTGTCGAAGAGCGTGTCGGCGCCGGCCACGCCATAACCGGAGTTCGGATGGTTGAAGACGTTGAACATTTCGGCGCGGAATTGGAGGTTGAACCGCTCTTTGAACTTCGTGTTCTTGAAGATGCCGAAGTTCGCCTGGTTCAACCGAGCGCCGCGTTGACTGTTGCGGGGGACATTGCCGAACGGATTTCCGAAGAGCCTCGCTGCCCCAGGCCCGTTCAGAATGTAGCGCACATCGTTGGGGTTGACTGGCGTCAGCAGGGGGTTGCCATTCGCATCAAACTTAGTATTGGCTATATTGAGCGAATAGAATCCGGTCGGGCTGGGAACAAACGGAAGTGGCTGTGGGTCGTCAGGGTCACTATTCGGGTCAATGCCGAAGAGTCCATAATAACTTGCGTCCACATCCGTGATGGCTACCGCCGTTCCCGGGGCTCTGGGATTGGCCAGGAACGGACGAAAGGCGTCTAACTGGCCGGCAAAGCTCGTCTGGAATGCGTTGTCCTGGTAAGAGGCCAGCCCTAAGCCGTTGCCGAAGAATTGCGACACCGTAAACGGACGCCCGCTGGCGATTATATACGTGCCGTTGAGTTGGAACCCGCCCAGCGCTTTGCCAAGAAAGCCCTTCTGCTCTTTGAAAAACGGCATATCGTGGATGAAATTCATGGAGATGGCGTGTGGGCGGTCGAAGCCGGAGATACCCTTCTCGACGCCGCCGATGTTCAGTGGGTTCGCCGCGTACCCGGATTCGCCAAAGGCGAAAATCTCGCTCGCGTTGTCCAGCGCTTTGCTGAAGGTGTAGGCGAATCCCAACGTCAGTTGTTTGAACAACCGTCCGTTATAGCGGGTTTGCAGCGAGTGATAGGTCGAGAAGGCGGTGTTCTCGCGCGAGCGAATCAGCCCCTGCGGCAGGATCCGACCGTTGCAGGCTCCCTCGTTATCCGGCGTGCCTGCGAGGTTCACGCAGGACAGAGGCGTCATACCGCCGAGCGCCGACGGGAAGGCCGGGAATTTAAATACGGTTCCTCCCGCTCCCGCGCTCGTGAAGCCATTCAACAGCCCGCCATTGCCTACGCTGCCCGGGATGCCAAGGAACGGGTTGCGATTGATTGATTGGAACAACCCGACCCCATGACTGCCGACGTAGCGGACCTCCGCCACGTTGTCCCTGTTGATCTGGCGCTGGATGCCGAACGAATACTGCTGCGCATAGGGCGAGTGGAAATCGTTGCCTACGATGGTCTGACTCAGCAGGCGCGGATCGAAGGTGTTGCGCTGCAAGAAGCTGCTCAATTGACCTCGCACCGCGTCGCCAGTCGGGTTGGCCGGCAGGCGGAAGGTGGGGCTGCCCAGGCTCGCGTTGTTATTAATCGTGTTGAGGAAGACCTGCGGCGCCGAAGTCGAAACGTTGAGCAGGATGTTATAGAAGGCAGGATCGTAGGCGATCGAATAACCTCCGCGAAAAACCGTGGCTCCATCGCCGAACAACGCGCCGAACAAACCGCTCTTGACGCGCGGCGTGTAGGCTAACCCGATGCGCGGCGCGATGTTGTTGTTGTCGGCGGGAAGCTTCGGCACAGTGCGCGCCGCGATCGGCAGATTCTGGCGGTAGAAGGCCGCGTTTGGATCGCTTTCGCGCACGGTCGAGAGGCGGTTCAGGACATTGATCGGCTGCCCCGTGTTCTCGTAGCGCACGCCGAGATTGAGCGTCAGATTCTCGCGAACCTTCCAGTCATCCTGGAAGAAATAGAACTGGTCTGTCTCGGTGTACCGAATCTTAGGCTCGCCCGCGCCCAGGATCACCCGATCCGGAGCATTCGCCGCCAATCGATCCTGACTCGGGACCTGAGCAGCCGGGAAACGGAACTGGCCATTCAGGTTCGGCAAGAAAGGCACATTGTTGATCAGCCGTCGCACGTCAACGCCGGTGACGATCTGGTGTCTGCCGAACGTGACCGAGAAGTTATCATTGAATTGATAGACCTCGACGACGCGCCCCTGCGGAAGGTTGGTGGCAGGCCCGATTGTCTGCATCGTTTGTGGGTTAAATGCGCCGGTAATGGTGAAGCTGATGTTGGTGAAGGCATTGCCAAGTTTGTCGGGGTGCGGGATGCAACCTGAGAGCGGGTCATCACCACAACCTCCGCCGAAGATCACATCGAGCTTCTGGTAAGTTGCCCGCAACTCGTTGGTGGCGCGTGAGCTGAGCGTGCGGTTGTAGGTTCCGGAGAGATTGCGGCTACTGGCCGGAATATCACCGGTGAACCCATTGGTCCCCCCGAGGGCGTTGCCGGAAGTGCCTTTCTGGAAGATGTAACGCGTATTGACCGTGTTCTTCTCTGAGAGGTTCACGTCGCCGCGAAGGCTGTACTCATTTTGATTGAACGGCGTGGCGAAATCGCGATGCGGGAAAGCCGCAGCGTATTCCACACCGCCAATAGTGATTAAGTCCTGCGTGCCGGCCGGAGTCGCAGTCCCGTTCGTGTATTTTGTGACGAAATTTTTGTCTTTGCGCGGCGTCACCGTCCCCAGATTTGTCAAGGCGAACGCGTTTTGCTTCGTGATCGCAGCAATGGCGTTGTTTCCGGGGAAGGCCGCCGATAGGCGCGGAAACTCGGCGGCTAAGATCGCCAGGTTGTTAGAATCAATCGAGGTCGTCTGCCTTTGGCGAATGCCCTGATAGGTCCCGAAGAAGAAAATCTTGTCCTTCTTGATCGGGCCGCCGCCTGTGGCGCCGAAGACGTTGCTCAGGAAGAACGACGGATCGGCTTCGCCTTGACGACGCCTGATGTTGTCCAGAGCGTCGAGATTTTTGGAGTCGCGGTGATACTCAAAGACGCTGCCGTGTATTTCATTGGTCCCGCCCTTGGTCACGATGTTGACCACCGCGCCCTGGTTGCGGCCATACTGCGCCGAATAATTATTGGTGATGATCTGGAATTCCTGCACCTGGTCCTGGTTGCTGACGAACAGGTTCGGCCCCCCGATGGACAGGTCGTTGTTGTCAGTGCCGTCAATCGTGAAGTTGTTCGAGCGAGCGCGCTGACCGTTGACCGACAGCGTCTCGCCGTTGTTGTTGACGTTGCCGAAGCCCGGCACGACTCCGGGGGCCAGCAAAGCCAGTGTGTCAATGCCGCCACCCGCCGCATTAGACGGAAGCTCGGCGACTTTGCGGGTTTCAAAACTGGACGAAATCTGTGAGGTCTCGGTTTGGATGGCCGTCTCCGCTCCCGCGGTTACTGTCACTGTCTCGGTCACCCCCCCCGGCTGCATACTTGCCGACAAGACGGTGTCCTGTCCCAATCGAATTTCGACATCAGTGTAAACGCCGCGCTTGAAATTCTGGCTTTCGACCGTAACAGTGTACTTGCCCGGTTTCAGATTCGGTATAACAAACACACCGTCCTTGGTCGATCTGTATGGCGCGGTTGAGACGCCGGTCTCCTGATTCTTGGCGGTTATACTGGCTTCAGGAATCACAGCGCCGCTCTGGTCCTCAACTGTGCCTTTAAGGTTGCCTGTAGTCGCCTGCGCCATTACCGGCGCGCTCCGAATCGCCCCCAAAAGTGCTACGGTGGCCAACACCAATGCGAGCGCCAATAATTCGACTCTGCTCGAATACCTTGGCTTCATAACTGGTTCCTCCTACTTTAGTCGTATTGTTGATTTCTATCTGTGTCTGATCAATTCACTCACAGATATCCGATTCGGTTGGTTTCGTCCCGGCAAAGTTGTGGAAGCTAGATCGCGTGATTCGAGGTCACTTTTATTGATTTGTAGGCAACATCATTGATGCGAGCAAATGATATTATAAATCTCAGTAATGCTCAATGTTATTGAAAAATTTTGCGCCATTGCGAATTAAAATCGAAGTCCTGCAAGAACATGCAAGTGTTGATCTATTCCGATTGGGAAGCGGCGGCATGGTATACCGAAACCAGGATCACCCACAAGATTTTTGTAGGGATCAATTGTAAAAATAAGAAATGGCGGCGGCGGCTCCACCTAATTGGCGTCTAATTTGGCCCTTCGCCCGGCGCCTGAGAGGTGAGGTCTTGGCCGGAAGGGATTCGCACGGCGAAGAAGGATTCGACACTGGATAAATCCGTCAACATCGGTCGCGCCTGTATCGCTCCGCGGTAAATTCCGGCCTTGAGTTTGCAAGAAAGCGCTTGCCACTAAGCCCTCTAACACTGTAAATTTAGGTCGCCCAGTCGGGCAAATGGGTTGAATGAGTATCCGGCTGGAAGACACGGTCAACGAATCAAGACTCAGAATCATCAGCCCGAAATAGCGGATCCTCACGCGGATGAAGAATAGGCGTTTTACATGAGTTGGGAACCAAGTGTCCGCACCCGGCACTTAACTGTCATCATATCTCTGGTCCTGGTAACGGCGAGCGCCCTGCTCTGCTTTAACCTTGCGCGCCTGCTGAGCGTCCAGGTCGCGGCCAAGCTTGATAAATTCGAGGCGCTCAAAGTTCCCATTCACAACGCAGTACAGCAAGCCATTTTCAGCCGCCCGCTCGAGTCGCCGCAGAACGCCATCGGCTTCGACTCCAACTTGCGTTCGCTGATCAAAGCGGGCGTGAGCAACCCGAAAGGCTTCTCCTATGTGGCCTTGCTCTCTCTCGACGGCGCGGTGATCGCCAACTCTGACCCGCAAAATCTGGCGCAGACCTACAAGCAGTCCAACAGCAGGGTCAAACCGATGGCGGGGGAAGAGGGTTTCGAATCGTCGCGGTGGTACCGCCAGTTGTGGGACCTGTGGCGCAACGATGAGGTCTATCAGATAGAGAACACGTTCAGCTTCAAGAACGAGCCTTTCGCCAAGCTGGTGGCCGGGATCCCCGCCTCCCAGTTCCGCGAAGACCTGTGGCCGGCGATAAAATTGAGCGGCGTCTTCGCCTTGATCATCGTCGGCCTCTGCCTGCTGACCGCGTGGATTACGTCGGACATGGTTCTCTGGCCGCTGCGCGAAGCCGTGGAGAGCATCGAGGAGCTCGAGATCGAAAGCTCGAAGATCTCCGAGCCGCGCCCGGTGAACGTCGAGATGCAATCCATCGCGCAGCGTCTGCGCGAACTGGGGCGCCGCTTCGCCGGCAACCGCACTGAGATAGATGCGATCCGCGATCAGTTGCAGCAAGTCGTCGGGAGCCTGTCGGAGAGGGTCCTGTTGCTCGACCGCGAACGCCGCGTGATTATGGCCAGCCCCGAGGCGGAGAAGATGCTCAGCGGCGGGCGCTTCACGCTGCGCGGGCAGCGGCTCTCAGAAGCGCTCAGCCACAGCCACCCGATCACGGCCTTGACCGAGCGCGCCTATCAGACCGGCCAATCGCTGCAGGAGGTGGCCAGCCTCCCCGTCAACGGCGCCGCGCAGCAGGCAGTCGTCGCCTCTCTTCAGATATTCGAAGACCGCGGCCATCCCGCCGGCGCGCTCCTCACGCTGCGCGATTTCGAGACCCTCCAGCGCCTGGAGACGCAGCTCGATTTCGCCACGAAACTGGCCGCGCTCAACCGCATCACGGCCGGAGTGGCGCACGAAGTCAAAAACCCGCTACACGCGATGGTGCTCCACCTGGAACTGCTCAGCGCCAAACTCGACGCCGGCCTCGACCCGAAGCCTCACGTCGACATCCTGATGTCCGAGGTCAACCGGCTCAAACGCGTCGTGCAGACCTTCCTCGATTTCACGCGCCCCGTAGAATTGAAACTCCAACAGATGGACGCGAACGTGCTGACGCGCGAAGTGGTGATGCTGGCAGCCGACGCGCGAGCCCAGGGCATCAAAATGGAGGAGCGCTACGGCTCAGGCCCGCTGCTCATCAAAGCCGACCCCGACCTGCTCAAACAGGCGATCCTCAACATCATCATCAACGGCTGCCAGGTCATGCCGCACGGCGGGAGGCTCGCGGTACATACCGGCCGCGACGAAGAAAACCGCGTCTTCATCGCCATCACTGACAGCGGGCCCGGAATCCCCGAAGACGCGCACGACAAGATCTTCAACCTTTATTACACCACCAAACCCAAGGGCAGCGGCATCGGCCTGGCGCAGGCCTTCCGCGCCGTGCAGTTGCACAACGGCCGAATCAAAATCGAGTCGGAGGTCGGCGCAGGCGCCTGCTTCCGCATCATCCTTCCCGCGGCTTAAGACATCAATTTTTTTCTACCCGCGCCCGTGGCGCCGTCGCTCCGGGCTCGAGTAAACAACTCGCGCCCGGAGCGACCAACTCTGATGCGGCGGCAAAATCCGGCACCCGAAGGTCTTCGCAGGAATTTAATGTTATTTGGCTTATCGCAGATTTGCATGTCAAAGCGAAGTCAGTGGTAGAATGGCGTCCCGACACAACAACTTCATAAGTCAAGATTCTCATCCGCTACTGCCGGCTGAGGCTGTCATGCTTTTGGAATTATATACAGTGGAGTTTTTACATGAGCGCACACAAGACCATTTATTCGATCATTCCCAACCCGGAAGAATTGTTGAAGCTCGATTTGGAAGACGTGGCGGCGGTGATAATGGAAAGTTTGAACTCGATTGAGCACCTCCAGCTCAACCGCAATGATTTCGCCATGGCGCGCACCGTGCAAGAATACCCTATCGCCTATCACGAACGACTGCTCAAAGCGCTGATGACCGGCTGGGGCTACATGGAGCGCGAGGGGCTGATCGCCGAAATGCCGACCAAGGCCGGCTGGTATTTCATCACCGACAAGGGAAAGTCCATCCGGAGTCGTGAGGACCTCAACGCCTACCGCGCATCGAGGATGCTGCCCAAATACCTCCTGCACCCGGTCATCGCCAAGAAAGTGGAGGCGGCCTTCCAGAACGCCGAATATGACACGGCGGTCTTCCAGGCGCTGCGCGAGGTCGAGGTCGCGGTGCGCAACATCAGCGGCTTCTCTCCCACCGACATGGGCGCGGCGCTCATGCGCAAAGCCTTCGACTCGAAGACCGGGCCGCTGCGCGACGACGCGGCGATAGACACGGAGAAACTGGCCATCTCCGAAATGTTCGCGGGGCTGGTCGGCGCCTACAAGACACCCCGCTCTCACCGCCACGTCGTGCTCGACGCCGCCGAAGCGGCCGAGATCATCATCTTCGCCAGTCACCTTTTGAAGATCGCGGACGCGCGCGCGGCCAAGATGGGCAAGTCTTCTTCAACGGTCAAAGAGTCCAGGACGGTCATGCCCAGGGCCGTGACTGTTCAGTGAATATATTCCATCTTCCATAACTACGGATCCACCGGCTGGGGCTTTCCGGCAACTGTTGCATTTGCGCTGCAGCGCCGCTGAGGTCAGCCGTGAACCGGGGACGTGAACGCTGCGGGACCAGTTCCAGCTCGAGGGCAAAGTCGTCCTCCTGCGAACCGGCGCCGAGGGAGATCGTCACGGAATACCAGCCGGACGGAACTGAGAATCTGCGGATATTTGGATGGTCCGGGTTCCACCTCTTGAGGTGGCCGATTCCGGCGACAACGACGATTCCCGAGACAACTTGGAGAACCCAACCGGACGATGATCGTAGGACTGGTCCAGCGAGCTGGCTTCGCGCTGAGTTGTCGCGGAGGGTAACGGAGTAATAGCCGGGATCGAGCCCCAGAACAGGAATCGCAACGCCCGAGCTGGAGACGGCTTCACCGGTGTCCGTGGCGCTGTAAAGCTCCAGTAGGTCGTAGTCC
>WNGF01034353.1_pt1 | contig 10947 bp, 9 predicted proteins | sample 5400641 | NCBI WGS metagenome assembly WNGF01 (sample SAMN13153371, study PRJNA577476) | soil metagenome | isolation source: 80 cm soil or saprolite under grassland replicate 2 | place: USA:California | collected 2016-06-15 | reverse complement strand
GCGGGATCGGTGCCGCGCTGATGCGCCATGTGAATCTGGTGCGCCCAGTCGTTGTAGTAGGCGCGATTGTTGTACATCACGATCAGCATCGGGATCTGATATTTGATCGGCATCCAGAGCGCGCCGAGATCGAACATCAGATCGCCGTCCGGCTGAAGGTCGACGACGAGCCGGCCCGTCCCTTTGTGCGCGAGGGCGACGCCGATCGCAATGCCGATCTGCGTGCCGGTGCCGAGCTCGCGCCCGACGTGACGGTAGGGTTTGTCGAAATCCCAAACTTTGTGGACCCATTCCTTGAGCGTGTTGGCGGTGAGTACCCAATCTTCGTCCTTGATGATTTGCCAGACCTCGTGCGCGAGCCGCGCTTCGGTCATCGGCCGCTCGTTCCATTGCTCCTTCACTTGTTCCTGCCACTTTTGCCACTGACGCGCGTGTCGTTCGCCGATAGCTTTTTTGCGCTCCTCGATGCGCGACGCCGTCGTCTTATTTCCATCGATGCGCCTGCGGCAGGCCGCGGTCAACGCCGGCAGTGACAGCGCGCTATCGCCGAGCACGCGGAGATCCCAATTGTGGTGCTTGTTGTAGTCGGTCGCCCACTTGCTGATCTCGATGTCGGCGAAGCCGACGTCGATCCACTTGCAGTCCGGCGCGGTCACCACCGAAATCTCGCGTGTCTGCGTGTTGAGCTTATGCGAGCCGCGCGTCCAGTCGACCACGTCGAGGGCGGCGACGAGATCCACGCCTTTGAAGGCGTCGCTGTGAAAACTCACGCTCAGCGGGTGGCGATTGGGGAAGCCGAGACGCTTGTTGATGTCGTAAACCGATGCGCCGAGAGTCTCGGCGAGCTCCACTGTCGGTTCAAAACCGATCGGCATGCGCGCGGCGTATTCCGTCAGCAGCAATGGATTATTTGCAGCGACGAGCATGTCGGCGGCTTGTTCGACGACCGCCGGCTCAGGCGCGATGCGTGAGGGAACCTTGACCGTGTAATTCGGCAGCGCCATCTCCTCTTTGAGCGGCCTTTCCTGCATCGCCGAATCATAAACCATGTAAACCGGGCCCTGCGGCTCGCTCATCATGATCGAGTAGGCGCGCGCAAACGAATCCGGCACGCCGTGAATGCTGCCGGGCTGGTAGTCCCACTTGGTAAAACCGCGGACGACATCGCCTTGGGCGAAGGCGGTATGAATCCAGTCGATGAACGGGCGGCGGAGCTTTTCGTCCATCGGACCGGTCGCGCCAACGATAAAGACCGGGCAGCGGTCGATGTAGGCGTAGTAAATCCCCATCGGCGCATGAAGCAGTCCGACGACGTTGTGGACGATGGCCATCATTGGCTTGCCGCTCGCCTTGGCGTAACCGTGGGCGATCTGCACTGCGATCTTTTCGTGATTGCACAGCAGCATTGGCGGCTGGTTCTCGCCGTAGTTGACCAGCGAATCGTGCAGGCCACGGTAGCTGGCGCCAGGATTGAGCGCGATGTAGGGAAACTCGTATTGCTTGATCAGATCGACGATGACATCCGATTGCCAGCGCTGAGTGGATTTTTTGATGTCTGTATCGGCCATGCAGATGCCCTCCTTGGAAAACCACGCTCGCTTGATGATTGGCTAAAGCCTTTTGTTATCCGGGAAATGATCAAGCCGCAAGACCTAGCGCTCCGCGCCTGGAGCCGTTCAAAGACCTCCGCCCCAACCTTGAACTTTGAACATTGAACCTTGAACAGATTACAGCCCCAAATACGCCTGCCGCACTCGGTCATCTTGGAGAAGTTCTGAGCCAGATCCCGACATCACGATCCGGCCGTTCTCCAGCACATAAGCATATTGGGAGAGCTTGAGCGAGACGGCAACGTTTTGTTCGACCAATAAAATCGTCAGGCCTTTATGGTTGAGCACGTGAATGGCATGGAGCAGCTGCTGCACCATCTTCGGCGCGAGCCCTAAAGAAGGTTCGTCGAACATAACGAGCTCGGGACAACTCATCAAACAGCGGCCAATAGCGAGCATCTGCTGTTCACCGCCGGAGAGAGTTCCGGCGAGTTGTTTTTTGCGTTCGCTGAGGCGGGGAAAAAGCGCGAATACTTCATCGAGCGTTTGTTTCGTCCTCCCCCGGGCGCGCGGCACCATAGCGCCCATCTCGAGGTTTTCAATGGCGGTCAGAGTGGGGAAGAGCTGACGGCCCTCGGCAACTTGGCCGATGCCCAAATCACAGATTTCATGCGCGTCGAGTCCGGTGATGTCGCGGCCTGCGAATGCAATCTTGCCGCTCCGAATCCGTTCGATACCGGCGATCGCGTGGATGAGCGAGGATTTGCCTGCGCCGTTGGCGCCGACGATGCTGACGATCCCGCTTTTCGGGATTTCCATCGTAACGCCTGCAAGCGCCTGCGCATCGCCGTAAAAGAGGTCGAGGTCTTTGACTTCCAGCAGCGCACTCATATCTCGGAATCCTCGCCCAGATAGGATTCAAGCACCGCCGGGTCGCGGACGACTTGCTCTGGGGAGCCTTGCGCGATGACTTCGCCGTGATGTAACACGATGACCTTGTCTGCGAGCGCCATGACCGCGCGCATGACGTGTTCGATCAGGAGGAGAGTGATGCCGTCGCGCCGGTTCATCTCGCGCAGCAGCGCGACCAGTTGCTCGCACTCGGTCGGACGCATGCCCGCCATCACCTCATCGAGAAGGAGCAGTTGCGGTCGTGTGGCGAGGGCGCGAGCGACTTCGAGTTTCTTTCGCTCCGGCAAAGTGAGAGAGGCCGCCGGAAAATTGCCCTTCGGTCCGAGGCCGAGCTGCTCGACAATCATCGCGGCATATTTGCGCGCGTCGTGTATTCCGGAACTGCGCTTAAGCGCGCCGACGATGACGTTGTCGAGCACCGAAAGCCCAGCGAAAGGTTTGACAATTTGAAAAGTTCGACCGATGCCTAAAGCGCAAATCTCATAGGGACGCATGCCGGAAATGCCTTTGGTGTTGAAAAGAATTTCACCGGAGTCGGGAGCAAAGACGCCGGCTATGACGTTGAAAATTGTCGTTTTGCCGGCGCCGTTGGGGCCAATCAGCGCGCAGACGGCATTGGCGTCAACGGTGAACGAGACGTTTGCGACGGCGCGCAGCCCGCGGAATGATTTGCTGACGCCTTGAACTTCCAGCAGCACGCTCATCGCGACACTTTCAGTTTACGCGCGAGGGTGGGCCAGACGCCGTGGGGCAATAACGTCACAACTGCGCACAGAATCACACCGTAGATCAATTGTTTCACGCCAGCGACTTCCCAACCGAGGGCAGCGACGAGCTCCGTGACGCCATCGGCGAGCAGCGTCAAAAGTGCCGCGCCGAGAATCGGGCCGATGAGCGTGCCGATCCCGCCGATAATCGGACCAAGGATGGTTTCGATGGAACGGTTGATACTGAAAATCTGCTCCGGAAAAAGATTGTTGTAATAGAAGGCCGAGAACACGCCCGCCAGCGACGTCATTGCGGCGCTTGTCACCACCGCAAGCATCTTGCAGCGAAAAGTATTGATGCCAAGGGCCTGCGCAGCTTCTTCATTTTCACGGATGGCCTGCCAATAGTAGCCGGCGCGGCTGCGCAAGAGCCAAGCGCTCAGAGCCAGCGCCGTTGCCGCGAGCGCAAGTATTACGTAATAGAACATGGCCGGCGTGCCGCGCAGGTTGAGCAGATCGATCTGGTCGCGCTGGGTCACTTTGAGAAACAGGCCGCCGGAACCGCCCAGCCAATCCCAATGATCAAAGCCGATGCGCGTGAACTCGGCGAAGGCAATTGTCAGCAGCGTAAAGTAGACACCGGAGATGCCGTAGCGAAAAGCGAGCGCGCCAACAAAGGCGCCGACTAGGCCGCAGAAAACGATGGATAGCCACAAACCCGCCCAGGGACCGATGCCGAAGTGGAAATAGAGTGCCGCGCTGGCGTAAGCGCCGATGCCGAGATAGAGCGAATGGCCGAGAGAGAGCTGGCCCGCGAAGCCGGTCATGATGTTCCAGGCTTGGCCGGTGTAGGCGAAGAACAAGAACAGAGTGGCCACGGACAATACGTAATTGTTGGCGATTGACGGGAGGCAAAGCAAGACGCCGCCCAAGGCTGCGAACAGGAAAATCACGCGCCGGTTCACGACTTATTACCTACCAAGCCGCGTGGCCGAATGAGCAGCACTATTATTAACAGCGCGAAACTAAACATGCTCTTCGCCGAAGGCGTGATAAATAAACCCGCGAGAGCTTCAGAGACACCGATGAGCACGCCGCCGATGAGCGCGCCAGACATCGAACCGAGGCCCCCGACGATCACGATCACGAAAGCGAGAAGCGTGTAGGCCGGGCCAAGAGCGGGCGTGACATCCACTAGCAAGCTCATCATGCATCCCGCAACGGCGACGCAAGCCGCGCCCAGCCCAAAAGCGAGAGCGTAGAATCGCTTCACATCGAGACCCACAACTCTTGCGCCGAGCCAATTATCGGCGCACGCACGAATCGCCGTGCCCGTGCGAGTGAAACGCGCGATCAATCAGCAGCGGACCCAATTCGATCGATTCCAGGAGGTAATCGAGCCGAATGCTGCGCGCGTCCGGCCCGAAGACGATCAACAGCGCGTTCGTCATGATCACCGCGATCGCCAGGAGCAGCATGAACTGTGAGTGTTCGGGACGCGTAACGAAAGGATTTATCACGGTTGCTTGCAATGCATAACCGAAGACTAAAAAGACCGCGGCAACGGGCAACACGGCGAGGAATGGGTCGAGGTTAAGCCCAGCGAATAGCGCTGCGGTTAAGTACATCGCGATCGTCATCATTTCGCCATGGGCAAAATTCACAACTCGAGCCACGCCGAAGATGACCGACAGACCGAGCGCCATGAGGCCGTAGACCAGGCCGGTAAGCACTCCCGAGATAATGACGTTGGCGAGATTGAGAAGGTTGAAGGACATTCGATGATGAATTAGAAGGGGTACCTAAAACTCGGATGAATAATTCCGACGTCATTCCGAGCAATTCAGCCTGGGGCTGAGGGTAGGGGCGGGTTTTAAACCCGCCCCTAGTCGATTCGTGCTTTCGAGGGAATGACAGCAACGCGCTCGCTCAATTCCTTCGCTAACATCTGAGACAGGACACAGGTGATCAATGAGTCGCAATACACAGTCTACTTAGGTTTCTTGTAGTCACCCCAAGGAAACACCGGCTTCGCTTCGGCGGCTGCGGCCGGCAATACCACTACCGGTTTTTGACCCTGATTTTGGATACACGCTGAAAGGTTCCCTTCGACCTGCCCCTTGGCATTGAACTTAATCGGCCCGCCAAACATCATACGATTCTTGATCTCGGTCTGGCGAATGGCCTGCGTGAGCGCTTGGGCGTCGGTCGATTTTGCGCGCTTGTACGCGTCGGCCACGATAAGGATAGCTTCGAAAGTGTAGCCGACGTTGAGCGCGTGAAATCTCAATTGGTCCTGCGGATTTTGTTTCTTGAATGCCGCATCGACGGCCTTGGTCAATGCCGCATGGGGCTCATACCAGGGCACATTGGAAATGCAATGCTCGGAGAGTTTGCCGAGAGTCCGGAAAAATTGGTTTTCATACATACCCGGAGAGCCGGGGCTGATAATACCCATGACGTTCCAGCGCTGCTTGACGATCTCACGGCGCAGCACGATGGCGTCGTTGAGCCGGCACACGAGCAGGAGAAAATCCGCTTTGCTCGCCTTCGCTTTGGCAATCTCGATGGTCAAGTCTTTCGCGGCCGGATCGTAGGCGATGGTATCAACGAGCTTAAATGGCAAATTGAGCTGCGGCAGAATCGCGCCGACGGCTTTGGCGTTTGCCTGACCGAAGGTATCGTTTACATGCATGAACACGGCAGTGCGAGGAGTTGATCCGGTCGCGCGAAACAGGTCATCGGTTAGCGCCAAGCCGTTTTTCACTAGCTCGGAGGCGATCGGAAAATTTCGGAAAACGTATTTGTAGCCCTGTTCGGTAATTTGCGGGGCGGCCGCGATGTTGATCACGAAGGGCACACCGCGCTGCTCGGCCACCTGCGCGATCGCCCCGGCGGCGCCGGAGTCGAACGGTCCGACCAGACAATGCGCGCCCTCTTGAATGAGCCGCTCGGCGCGGGTGCGCGCGGTATCAACGTTGGTTTCCGTGTCGGCGTTCATCAGTTCGATTTCGACGCCGAGCAACTCTCTGATGACCGCCGGAGCGAGGTCGGCGCCTTTTTGGCACGATTGGCCGATCAAGCCCTGCACGCCCGACTTCGGCAGCAGCACGCCGATCTTTAGCTTGGAAGATTGCGCGCGCGCGATGCTGAACGGCGCCACTACGGAGGCACCTGCCGCTATAAGAAATCCATTGAATTGTCTGCGATTCATGAGCCCGGGCTGAGGCAGCATCGTCGTCGTCAACCAAAGTCGTTTCTGCACGATCTGGACTGCGAAGTTCGGTCCTGCGCTGAGTAAAGTAGCCGACGGTGTAGACTTATGTCAATTGAACGCGTCTAGGCAGGATTCCGCTTTAGAGAACCCGTTGGCGATTGAGCTGATACCAGCTATTGATTCGTCACCGATAAAGAAAGTCGATCGCCGGAGCCGCTGCGTTCGGATTACGCAGTTTATGCGATCGATGATTCTGCCGGTCTGAGAGATCGACGATCAGGCGGGCAACGGCAGCCGTTAAGCGCGCGTGCCAAAAGACTAATTTGAATGACGTAAACCGGCCGAGGGTTTCACCGTCTAATCACGGTAGAATCGGTGTAGAGGAGGTTAGTCATGAAAATATCGAAAAATGTTGTCTTTGGAGCTCTAGTTCTCAGTGGTGCACTCGCCATAGCGGCGCCGGCGTCGGCGGATTACAGACGCGGTAATTATCGCAATGATCGTCGGGAACTTTATCAGGACCGACTTGAGCTGACGAGGGATCGTAGAGAGTTACAACGGGATCTGCACAACGGCGCGAGTCGCGGTGAAATAGCGCAGGACCGACGCGAGATCCGCCAGGACCTCGGCGAGATTTGGCAGGATCGACGGGAGCTACGCTATGACCGTTGGGATTATCGTCCTTATTATCGGCACTGGTGGTGGTAACCGGTAAATACCAGATCGGAGCCAAGCTAGGCTTCATGCGTGCCTGAAGATTTGCTCTGCAATTCGCGCCAGGGTGTGGATGGACGAATTCACACCTTGGCCAGAGCCGTGTAAATTTCGTCGCGATCACCAACCGCTGTCCGTTCCGACGATTAGACCTCCGCTAATTCTCCAGTATTTTCTTGACAGGATCCGACACGTCTTAGTTCGATTAGAAGATTCCGGTCTCGCATCGCTCGGAGAAAGGCATCTCGAGAATCTTGTTCGAAGTTGTCACGAGGCCGTTACTTTGATTTGAACTCCTTCACGGCCTCTTCATTGAGCTCAAGTCCAAGTCCTGGTTTCTCGTTCAGAGTAACCCAGCCGTCGGCCAGCTCAGGCGAATTTTTGTAAACTGCATTCGCGGTTAGCCAGTTGTTGACGTGAATTTCAGCGCGCCAGCCGTTTGGCACGGCGGCATGTAAATGAAGATCGAAGTGATCGCCGTTGCCGACCGGAAGATTGAAGGCGTGCGCCAGTCCCGCCGCTTTCATACCCATGGTGAACCCGCCGACGGAAAGGACGTGGATGTTCAGGAAGTCGACCGAATTTTCTTTGACGAGATCGGCGAGCTTAAAAAAGTTTTCCCATTGGCCCGCGGCAATCGGAATGCTGGTTTGCTTGCGCAGTTGGGCCAACAAGCGCGGATCGTTGTGCACGATCGGCTCTTCGAACCACATTAAATTGTAGGGCTCGAAGCGCTTGCACCACCTGACAGCGGCATCGTACTTCATCAGACAGTTAGCATCCGCCATCAACTCGACATCGTCGCCGACCGCTTCGCGGACCGCGTGGACACGCGCCTCGTCTTCCGCCGGGTTGTCTTCGCGATGCTCGCCGCTTGCTCCCGCGGGATCCACTGCGCCGCGGATATTCGAACGCCCAACCTGAATTTTGAGCCGGTGTTGACCATTGGCAACCCAGTGTTTAGCTGCAGCGGCGAGTTCGTCTCGACCGTAGGCTCTGAGTCCGAAGGTGATATAAGCAGGGATGGATTTTTGCGCGGCGCCGAGCAGGCGCCAAACCGGCGCGTTATAAAATTTTCCCTTGATGTCCCACAACGCCACGTCGATCGCGCTAACGGCAAAATTCCACACTCCGGCGTGAGCGCGGGTGTTGAACTTCCACAGCATCTGGTGCATCAAGCGCTCGTTCTCGAGCGGGTCTTTTCCCCGACGAGGCCATCTTCGGTCTTGACTTTCAGCAAGCGCACCGACGTGCGCAGCGGTTGTTTGAATAGCGGCGGCGTAACCGGAATGTTCTGCAGTTCGAGCAGCTCAGTTTCGGCAATCTTCAAGGCGATTCTCCTTCCGAGAAGTGTTACGTTTAGGACGGTTCACCAACGCTGTGCTGCTCGTCATGCCGGCGAACGCCGGCATCCAGGTTCGTTTTCAGTTCAGGATAAAAAATCGCCTGGATTCCGCGCGAATGACGGCAATAAGAGTCGACTTCCAGTCGATCAATTCAGCACCCCTTGGGCTTTATCATCCAAAATACTTTTGCAGCAAGAGCGCACAAAGGTTTTCAATTTTTCGGCGCTATATTGTCGGGGTTTCGCCCGTACGGTCAAGATACACCATAGTGATCGAATCAGTGATTCACGTTCAGCCACAAGTGCATGAAGAACAAGCTGTACTTTTGCACTGCGGTTCCATCAGGACTGAAAAAAATTTCGCTAAAAGTCTTGTCACTATCAATTTGACAAGTTACAGTCGGGGCTACAACAGAATAACAAGGAGGCGACACGATGAGCAAAGCAAAATGGCTTCGATTAGGCGTGGCTCTGCTACCGCTATGCGCGACGGACGTTTGGGCGGTTAATCCGGACAACGGACCTGGTTGCGGCCTCGGAAAATTGGCTTGGTCGGATTACAACCATCCGAAAAGCATCGCGCCGCAGGTTATGATGGCGACGACCAACGGCACTTTTGGCAGCCAGACCTTCGGAATCAGCTCGGGAACATCGGGCTGCACGAACGATGGCACGATCATGGCCGAACACAAGGTCAACGTTTTCGCCGCCGCCAACTATGATAGTCTGTCCCAGGAAATGGCCCGGGGCGGAGGCGAGCACCTCGCATCCCTGGCTGAGCTCATGGGAGTTTCGGAAGAGAGCCGCCCGGCGTTTTTCGCTCTGGCCCAAGCGCACTACGCGACCTTGGTTGAATCCGGCGATAGCACTCCCGCCGCGCTGATTCAGACATTACAAAGTGGGATGGAAACACACCCCAGTTTCGCTAAACCTATCTCGCATTAACCCGAATGGTCCCGGCCTCGACTGGCCGGGACCAATTTTTTTCCTTTGTCCGCGCTCGTCGGCCTTGCGTTTGCGGTTTTGTGTTTCCTGGGAAGCACGTCTCAGAGTCACGCCACCGATACGTCATATCTTCAAGAGTTGCTGGCGCGCGCCGACCGAGCGGCGTTGCACGAACAGCGCTATTGGCACCTGTTGCTTCACTATCGCCAGACGATTGGCGGTGGATATAAGAGCGAGGCCGATGAAGCCGGGTTCTTTCTTGCAGCGAACGGCAAGGACGATCCCAAAGCCGAGCTCGAAGCTACCATTTCGCAATTTTTTTCCACCGAACTCGTCGGGCGATCCCGTCAGCCGGCGCGCTGCGCCTTCATCGCCCGTTATCATTGGCTGAAAAACGCACTTGCCATCGACGAAACGCGCCTGCCGCCGCAGTCCTGCGAACGCTTTCAGTTGTGGCTCAAAGAGCTCAATCCCGCATCGATTACGCTGATCTTTCCTTCCGCCTTCATGAACAATCCTTCGTCGATGTTCGGTCATCTGCTGTTGCGTGTTGACCAAAGGGGTCAAACCGAGCACACGCGGCTGCTTGCCTATACGATCAATTATTCCGCGGACGTGACTACGGATAACGGTTTCGTTTTTGCTGTTCTGGGCATTGCCGGAGGCTTTAAAGGCTATTTTTCGACGCACCCTTATTACATCAAGGCCAAGGAGTACGGCGACTTCGAGAACCGCGACATCTGGGAATACCGGCTCAATTTCACGCAGGATCAGATCGAGCGTTTGTTGATGCACACCTGGGAAATGGGCAACGCTTCTTTCGATTACTTTTTTTTCAAAGAGAATTGCGCCTATCAGATCTTGTCTTTGCTTGACGTCGCCGATCCGGACATTCATCTCACCGATCGATTTTGGTTTTATACCTTTCCTTCGGATGGAGTCCGCATGATCGCCGAGAAACCGGGACTGGTTAAGGAATTCACCTTTCGCCCGTCGCGGGCCACTCAGATCCGCCGCGGTCGTGAAGCTCTTTCCGGCGATGAGCGACCCCTCTCTGGCTCAATCCGAGTTGTTTACCGCCCAGCCGCCGCAACGCCAGGCTTTGATCCTTGACGTGGCGTCCGATTACCTGTTTTACAAAATCGCCACGGAAAAAAACGATACGGCTGCTTACCAGGAGCGTAATAAGGCTGTCCTGATCGCGCGCAGCAAGCTCAAAGTGGCTCCAGTTCCCGTCGCATTCACGCCGGTTAGCGGTCCTCCCGAACAGGGGCACAACATTATGAGAGCAGGTTTAGGCGTCGGATGGCGCGACGGCGAGGTCTTCAATGAAGTGAATTTCCGACTGGCGTTTCACGATCTGCTCGATCCGGAATACGGCTATACGCCTGACGCCCAGATCGAAGCGCTAGGCGTCACGTTGCGCCACTATGCGCGCCGCGACCATACGCGGATCGAACGATTCAACTTGGTCAATATCGTTTCGCTGTCGCCGGTCAATGCTCTTTTCCAAACCCCGTCCTGGAAGATCGGCACCGGATTGGAAACCATTGAGCA
>WNGF01023460.1_pt1 | contig 10947 bp, 8 predicted proteins | sample 5400641 | NCBI WGS metagenome assembly WNGF01 (sample SAMN13153371, study PRJNA577476) | soil metagenome | isolation source: 80 cm soil or saprolite under grassland replicate 2 | place: USA:California | collected 2016-06-15 | reverse complement strand
GACGGCGGGGTAGCGCCGCGGACACCCCTGTCAGCCAGCCCTCGAACTCGATTGGAGATAAAGGAGTGGTATCAACCAGTCTGGGCAGCAGCAACGGATTCGATTTGTGATTGGCAAGGCCCGGGTCGCAGGTCGTGGCAGTCGTGATCTTCATCTCCTCGAGCCAGGCGATGAGTTTATCGTTGAAATTCCCACCCGGATAACAGAAATGCCATGCCCAAGAGCCTGTCATCTCCAGGATGCTGTTCCGGTTATCTTCGATCTCCCGGCTGAACAACTGGCGGTTCAGTGGGGAGCGGTGGCGATGCGTATGCAACTGAATGTCGACTCCTTCGGCGGCCAGTTGTCCGACCTCATCCGGGTTGAGCAAGTGTAGAATTCGTTTGGCGCACAAAGCGTCATAATCAATCTTGAGGAGTCGGGCCAGTTTCGTGGCGAGAGCGTCTTTCTCTTCCGCGGACAATTTGCGCTGCCGGGCAAATCCGATCAGATGATCATATGCCGCCGCGCGCGCGGCATCGCCTGATAAGTCGAGCTTCTCATCTTGACCGATGATCTGCCTCAGATCGAGCGTTGTGTTCCGCCCCTTCCATAGCAGGTAGGAGCAGATCGCATCAAAAACAGGCCGGTTGTAACGAACATAAGATGTTGTCAGGTAGACAGTGGCCGGCAAGTTGAGTTCTTTGAGAATGGGCAGGGCCACCTTGTAAAAGTCATAATTGCCGTCGTCGAAGGTCAGGGCCACACAATTCTCAGGCAGATCGTTCGCGTATAAACGCCGGATCGCTTCACCCAGAGGCAGGACAGCGCAGCCACGCTTCTTGAGCAATTCCATCCTGCCTCTAAAGTAATCCGGGCTCATGAACAGATCCGGGTCCCACAGATGCTCGTCTTCCAGAGAAAATCCGTGATATGCGAGGATCAAGAGGCGGTTCCGCCGCCACCTGCTTTTTTGAGCCAGAGTAAAAATCCCGAGCGTTTTCAGACCGCCGAGGACTGCTTGTTTTAACTTCTTAAGCATAAGGCGCTACCTAACCAAATCACCGTCTGCTCTTAATTCCTTTCAGCCGGCACACCCGAAACTCCGGCGAAGGCCAGAGCGCCCCCCTGGCCGGGCGGGCCAGGGCCTCCGATTCCGGCGACTCCGCGCCATGGTCGGCGGCGGAGGCGTGGATCTCCGCGACGTGGATGCGCCGAAACGCCACAGCGAATGCGACAAGAGAGTAGAGGTAACTGTCGTATTGAATAGATCCGAAAAAGGCGTAAATGACGAAAGCGACAAACGAGGCCTGGAGACAGGCGCTCACGATATGTTTTCCCCGATCGGGCCACGGGCCATCCGCCGCCGTCTCGCGTTCAATGCGGCGGAGCGAACGCAGCGGCGCAAAGATTATGACCAGGAAAGCGATCAAACCGACGACGCCCAATTCAGCGGCGGTTTCGAGGTACGCATTGTGCGCCCTCATCTCCCTAATCGCGTAGATGTGGAAGTTGCCCATCCCCACTCCGACGATTGGCCGCCGGATTGCCACCTCAGCCGCGCGGATCATATGACTCTGGCGATCCTGCGCCGAACCGGTTGAATCCGTCTCGGGGTGTAAAATTGTGGAGAGCCGGGTCATATACTTACCAGGCGCCGCCACGAGCAGAACCGCAGCCAGGATTGCTACAGGCAGCAACATTTTGACGCGGCGGCCACGGGTCGCTTTCCAGATGAGCAGGCCGCACGAAGCGATCAGCGCGAGGAATCCGCTGCGTGAGTATGTGAGCAGAATCGCGACAACAGTGACGCCTGCACAGGCGAAAAAAAGCCCTCGCTTCCACCACCGCTGCAACAGCGCGCAAATCACTGAAAGGGGCGCCATCAGGGCGAGCACACAGGCGACGTCGTTCGGGTTGCCGAGAGATGCGCCCCAGCCGCTGATACGGGCCTGAAATGAGGACATTTCCGAATACCCGCCGGCCAAAAAAGTTTTGATCGAGCTTAGAGAGTAGAGCGCCTGGCAAAACACCATGATGCCCATCATCGCGCGAAGCCGTGAGCGGGTGTCGACCAGGGCGATTTGCATGGCGAAGACGATCAATATCTTTATCAGTGGATCGAAAAGCACATTGAAGCTGTCTCTTGGCGAGGCCGCGACCGGGGCAAAGAGCAATCCCAGCGCCCACAAGAGCGTCATCATCTTCAACTCAAGTGTCCAGACGATCAAAGCTTCGCCTGCGCAGAGCTTGGAGGCGACATAAATAAGGATAGAGCTAATGGCGACGATTTTGGGCAAGGGCAGCCCCCCGAACACCCCGGGCATGATCTCATGCGGGCGAGAATACATCAGCAGCGTGAACAGGCATATGCCTGCGAAGGCAAGCCGGTGTTTGCCGCGTGAGTTCGTCCACGAGACTTCTGTGGGCCTGGCGGCGGCCCTGGCGATGGCGAGGCTTTCATTCGCGGCTCTTCGCCTGAACAACACGCCGGGCATCTGGGCGATTCTCGCTGATGCGGCGTACAAAATGTCCATTCGCTGTTGCTCCATATCCTTCAATCGCCGACGATAACCTTCAGTCGCCGACGATATTCGGAGGCCCCCCACCGTCGCGAAAGAACTTCCCACAGGTTACTCAAACTGGCCTTCTCCTCTTCGCTCACCGCGCCCACCGCCGCTGCTGTGATCAGATAGACCAGGCCGAAAACGGCGGCGCATATCAGGAATGTGACCAGGGTGTGCGCATTCCGGAGCATGAATCTGGTCGCCAGGGCGCCCATCGCCGCCGCCGCCGCCGCCGCCGCGATCCTCAGCAGCGGCGCGAGACGCCTCAAATCGCGCCGCGACATTCCCAGCTCACTTTTGATCATGGCCAGCGTGACGCCAGCGTCGAGCGTCTGAATCGAGACCACGGCCACGGCCACCCCAATCATTCCGCCCGCGCGTAAGCCGGCGTAGAGCGCTCCCAAGGTCACCGGGATGAGCGCCAAATACAGCTTCAACCGGAAAAATTTGAGTTGATCAAAAAGGCGCAGGAGGTGCAGGTGAACGGCAATCCCGAGCAGCATGCTGAATAGGTTGATAGTGAAGATCGGGACTGAAGCCGCGTAATTCTCCGTGAATAGCAGGGTGATGAATTCGCGCCGCAACACGAGCAGCAGCGCAAACGCTGGAGCGAAGAAGAAGGCTAGCTTACGGATCACATCCATCCAAAGATTGATGATCGCCCGGTAATCGTTCTCCTCTTTATGTTTCGCCAGTTCCGGATTCAACGCGCCGGCGAAGGAGGTCGTCAGCATACTCAGCAACGGCAGTTGAAAACAGCCGACCGCGTAGATCGCGAAAGTCGCCGGATCGAAATAATGCGAGACGAAATAGCTGTGCATGTCGTTTTGCACAATCGCCGCGATGCCCCCGACGCCGAACGGGAGCGCGTTACCGATCTGCGACTTGAACAACTGCCAATCGATAGCGGCGAGGAATCGCCCGAAGCGCCGGCGGATGTAGATCACCATGAAAGCTATCTGCAGCAGACCTTGAATCACCGCCGCCACGAGAACCGCCTCGAGACTGCCGAAGACGAGAGCCGCGATGATCATCACGACGGCCTTGGTTAATTGGGACAGCACAATCAGCGCCGACGCCATACGGAAGTCTCCGGCCGCGATCGGCACCGCGTCGAGATTGGTTGAGACCAGGCTGCAAAAGATAGCGAAGCCCAGCAGCGGGACGTGCGGGACCAGACCAGAGCCCTGGAAAATCAGAGGCGCCCAGCCCGGCCAGACCAGAAAGATCAGGAAGACCATCGCGCCGACCAGGCCGTAGAAGAGCATCACATTGAGCGAAACCTGTAGCTTCTTGCCGGGCGCGCGCTCATAGAAGTAGAAGACGCTCACCGCGACCTGGAGATTGAGCAGGGAGAGCGCCGAGAATATGATCTGAAACGCCTGTTTGTAGAGGCCATACTCCGCCTGGTTCATCGTCCGGACGAGGAGCAGCGGCAGCGCGAATGACATCACTGTGGCAATGACGTTTGCAGCCATCAGCAGCGCGGCCCGCTGAGTCAGTCCACTATGTCCGCCGTAGTTATCAGTTGTAGCGGTTCTTGCGCTCATAATGTTGCGCGTGTGTCCCTTTTCACCAGCAGATGCCTTGATAACTCTCTTTGGTCTCTTCGCGCTCGATCAGTCGAACCAGATCGATGACGTAGCGGCCGCTCGCCCCTGCCAGAGATCGAAACTCTTCATCCCGCTTCCCGATGACGATCACTTCGGAATCGTCAATCACCCCCCCAAGCTCCTTGCGCATCAGGGAAGAGATGTGGGGAATCTCGTTTTCGATAAACTCCATGTTCGCTCCGAACAGCCTGGCCAGCTCGACTTCGCGGTCGTAGATGGCCAATTTCAGCCCCTTGCCGATCAACCTCTCGACCAGCGTCACCATCGGGCTTTCGCGCAGGTCGTCAGTGTTGGGCTTGAAGCTCAATCCGAGCACGCCGACCTTCTTGCGCCCGGTCCGTAGCACCATCTCAACGGCGCGCTCGATTTGACGCTGGTTGCTCACCAATATCGAATCCAGCATCGGCACACTCACATCCTCTTCTTTAGCCCTGTGAGTCAGCGCCCTCAGGTCTTTCGGCAGACAAGATCCGCCGAAGGCGAAGCCCGGCTTGAGGTAGTACGGCGACAGGTTCAGCTTCGTGTCGCGGCAGAAGACTTCCATCACGCGATAGCTGTCCACGCCGAGCGATTTGCAGATCATTCCGATCTCATTGGCGAAGGTCACCTTCAGCGCGTGGAAAGAGTTGCAAGCGTACTTGACCATTTCGGCGTCCTTGATCCCGACCTTCAGCACTGGGGCGCTCAGATGAGCGTAGAGTTTGGCGAGCGGCGCGGCGGCGTCTTCGTCGTGATGGCCACAATGTGATAACCGCGTTTGACTTCGAGCGCCGCGCCGATCTCCTGGCAGACACGCTTGATGTGCCTCAGATCGAGGCTGCCGTTGTGATTGCTGGGCGTGCCGACGCACACCAGCGAGAGGTCGGATCCCACGATCGCGGAGGCCACATCCGTCGTCGCCCTGAGCCTTTGAGCTTTAACGGCGGCGACGATCAAATCTTCCACGCCCGGTTCGACTATGGGCGACCGGCCGGCGTTGATGACCTCCACCTTCAAGGGATTCGAATCAACGCCGATCACCTCATGCCCAACTCGGGAAAAGCATGCCGCCGAAACACAGCCGACGTAACCCAAACCAAATACGCTCAATTTCATCAGCTCTACTCCTATGCGCCTCTCTCGTAGCGGCTCTAAATCAGAACAACAAACATTGGGACAATTGATTCAGCCACAGAGGACACAGAGGACACAGAGAACAATGCTGAAGCGTCTTCCTGCTCTGTGTTCTCTGTGTCCTCTGTGGCTATTGTCCCAAAGTTGCTTGTTTCGATTTAGATCTCACGGTCGTGGCAGCCCACAATCACTGTCGTAATCTCGACCATGCCGTCGCCCGACACCTCGAAGACCGCGACTGGCGCCTCGGCGCGCTGTCCATAGCAGGATGAGACCCAACCGCCTTCAACCCATAGCTTCACCTCACTCGGGCCCGCGGCTTTGGCGAAGAAGTTGATTACCAGGGATTCGCCATTCGGCATTCGGGCTTCGATGCGATTGTCGCGCGCACAAGCCTCGCAGTTCGGCGCGAAGTGATAGCGGATCGTGTAATCATGGCGAGCGCCGGCTGCGAAGCGGTCGCTTACGATGAGGGCAGATTGTTTGCGCAGCATCACGACCGAACGTATGTGGGTCACCGGGTCGCGCAATCTGTGATACCCCTCGTGTGAACCTTCGAAGATGACACAGTCGCCGAGGTCATCGAATCTGATCAGGTTGCAGTTGGCGCTCGTCTTCCACGCGAAGGGCGTCGAAGGCTCCGACTGGTCTTCGCCGTCAACCGTCGCGGTGTTGTGCGCGCGGGTCGAGCGAAACCAGTCGCGCGCCTCGGCCTCCGCGCCGTAGACGTAAGTGGCCGGATCAACGAGCCAGGTCGCGCCGCGAAGGGCTAGCTCAATTGCGAGGGCGTCGGAATGCGCATGACCGAGCCCCATCTCCGAACCGTGGCGTCCGCAGTCGATCAGGACGAAGCTCGAATCGCGTTCCCACCCGTCGCGCATCACGAAATAGCCGCCAGTCTCGAACGCCAGCGAGACTTCGCGCGGCGACGCCGCCTGCAAGCGGTCGTAGCGGGCCACGCCTTCAGGGCCCAGGAGCCACAACATCTCGGACGGCGCATCGCCGGCCACATGCTTCCAGTCGCCGCGCTTGAAGATCGCCGCTCCGATCGCCAGCGTGTCGCGAAAATCATTGCACGGGCGCGGCGCCAATTTGATCAAACGGCCGCCGTCGTCATCGCCGATGAGCGGCCAACTGCCGTCCGGCCGGCCGATCCACATCAGATGGTCGAACGCCTTTTCGAGCTTCCGCCACAGCGTCTGTTCCTCATCCCGCGGCAGCGCGATCCCGTTGGCCCCGTTGGTATGGATAATCGCGAACAGGTGCGTATAGAAATCCACGGTGTAACGTTGGTAGTAGGACGCCTGCTCGAAGTAGACCCCGTCGCTGCGGAGGTGCTTCGGCAGTTGCTCGAGCAGAATCCGAAGACCCGCCTTGCGCCACCTCTCGGCGCGGCGCAGTTCCGGCAACGCCATTCCGAGATAAAACAACCCGAGCGCCTCGCCGGTCAGATGAGTGTTTGGGCTGAAATAGTAAGAAAGATATTTCTCGATGTGCCGCCCGTGTTCGATCAGAGACTTGAGGAGCCGCGCGACGAATTCCCTTGTGACCGCGCGCGAATCCGCGCACAAAGACAGCGCCCACAGCCACTGGATGGCGCGGAACGAAACATCGAGGCTGGCCGCCCAGCCGACGCCCATCCCGACCGGGTTCGCATCAATCCATGATGACGCCTGGCTGACGAAGGCTTCGACGTAACGGTGGTCTCCGGTGAGCCAGTAGGCCTGTCCGAGCGTGACGAAATGCATGTTGCGCTGGACTTCCCAGAAAACCTTCAGATCGCCTTTGCCGATCGGCGCGACAGGGTCAATCTTGCTCCAGTGAACGAGGGGGGCCCGGTCGCCGGTGAGCGGGTTGAGATGCCAGTCAACGGGATGGCCGAAATCGAGATCGGTGAAGCCAAGCAGATCGAGCCTTCCCGCGACGGACTTCTCGGCGCTCGCGATGATCGCGTCGCGCTCGCCGGGAAAGCGTCGGTACATCGTCTCGACAATCGCCTCGCGCTCGGTGAAGGATGGCAGAAAGAGCCCACTTCCCGTCCGCAAACGATCTAGCAGCCTCTCGGCCGTGCCTTCGCCCGAGCCGTTACGCGCAGTCGTTGTGAACTCGTGGTAGAGGGATTTGTCACTCATCTCGCCCGCGCCGGCGATGAGGAAACGGTCGGCCAGCTTGACGAACTCCTGCCGCCCGCGGCCGATCATCTCGCTCAGCCCCATACTGCGGAGCCTATTCAATTTTGCCAGATCGAAATTCATATCCCGTCGGACTCGACGAAATCACTCGCAGGCGCCTTTTCAATTGCTCAAAGCCGCTTGTGCTCTGTAAGAAATGGGCGAAATCGCGCTCCGTGTGGACTCGGCGGAGTGAGAGCGGATCATCTCCCCTCTGGTTTAATCCGTTCACGACAGTTACCGCGGCCCGATACCCCGCCCGCGCAACCTCGCTTTGCACTCGCTCGTCGTTGTCTCCGTTCGGGTAGCAAAACAGGTCAACCTGATGTCCGAGGACTTCTTCGAGATGTGACTTCGAATCACGCAACTCCCGCCGCAGACGCTCATCGCCGACGTTGGTCAAAATCGGGTGCGTGAGGGTGTGCGAACCGATCTCGACGCCGTTCGCATACATCTCTCGCGCCTGATCCCAGGTCACGGAACTGAACTCTTCGGGCGGCGTCTGGGGGATCGCCACGCCGAGCGCGAGGGAGAGGCGCCTGATCGCCTCTTCCTTCGATTCATCTGGAAGTCGCTTGATGATCGAGTTGATGCGTTCCGAGGCGTTGAGCCGCGATGTCTCCCCGTTCAGCTCGAGGCTTAGTTCGCTTTCCCGGATCTTCATTGTCAGCCGCTGCGGCGCCGCCTGTTGGGTCAGGAAGCGCGCTTTGTCGGTCCAGATCCAGGCCCGGCGGTTTGCGAACTCGGTGACAACGAACAGCGAGGCCGAAACCCCATAACGGCGCAGCAGGGGGTATGCGACGTCGTAGGCGTCGCGGTAGCCGTCGTCGATCGTGATCGCGGCCAAGCGGGAGGGGAGCGGCTCAAGGGCGGTGATCCGCTCGACCATTCGCGAGAGGGCGACGACATCATAATGCGCCGTCAGGTACTCCAACTGCTTTGCGAATTGACGCGCCGGGGTCTTGCCATCATCGTCATCCCCATCGGCGCTGAAGCGATGGTAAGTGAGGATCAGCGCGCGACGGCTCGAAATGAGACGCATCAGGTCGAACGCGCCTGACATTCGCATCAAGTTGAGCAATGACTGTTTGATCAAGTTTCTTTGTTATGCCACAGAGACACCGCAGACACAGAGCAGAGAGAGAAAAGAGGCATTCCCGACAATCTCTTTTCCTCTGTGTCTGCGGTGTCTCTGTGGCCATTTCTTCTGTCGTAAAGTTTGTTGCTACGATTTAGGAATTGCGTCTGCCATCTGTCTTGGAGTGAACGGTGTCACGATTCGGCTCCCAGACGACGTAAGTCTTGCCGCACAGAGCTTTCAAAAACGCGACGAATGACGCGGCGTTGACCAGCGCGAAGTAATAGGGTATCGCCAACGGCCCGAGCTTGATCTTCAAACGTTCGCCGACCCAACCGATGACTGCGGCCCCGTACAGAGCCAATTGGCCCAAGAAGGCTAACCGGAGCCATTCGACGGAGCCGCTTGCCATTCCGCTGGAGACGAGCGCTGCGATCAACAGTAAAGGCCCCGCGTAACGCAGTAGCTTGTGTGTGATCATCTGGATGGCGAACATTTTGTGGCGGAACGGATTGAGCACCTTACTGTAACGTCTGAGCGCGCTCATCGTTTGTTTGATCACGCGCACTCGCATCCGAAACTCGTCTTTGGCGCGACGGTTGGTGTCTTCCATCGCAATCGCTTCCGGTTCATAGACGGTGCGCAAACCTTGAAGATGGATTTCGGTCGCGATCACAAAATCATCAATCATGTCGTTGGCCAATCGCGCGTGACAGATTCGCCGCACGGCGTACAAACAGCCGCTGACGCCGATCAGCGAGTCCACCTGACTCTCGCAACGCTTCAGGAATTTTTCGTACCCCCAGTAGGAACGACATCCTTTGCCGACGGCCGAAGCCGCCGCGTCCACGTAAATGAGCTGGCCCGCGACGCAGCCCACTTCAGGGTCGGCGAAGCTACGGACGATCTTGCGTACCGCGTCCGGCTCGTACATCGTTGTCGCATCGGAGAAAACCAGGATTTCACCTGAAGAGACCTTGACGGCGCGGTTTTGCGCCACGGTCTTGCCGAACCGGTCCGGCTGCCGGCGCAGGATCACGCCCCGCTTTTTGAACCTGCGGACAATCTCATCAGTCCGATCCGTCGAGCAGTCGGACGCGACGATGATCTCCAGCCGGTCGCGCGGGTAATCGAGCGCGAGCGTATTTTTCAGTTTCGCCTCAATGTCCCGCTCTTCGTTGTATGCGGCGATGATGACCGACACACGGGGCGTGATGTCGGCGCGCCGGACCGGCCGCCTGAAAACAAAACTGAGCGCGAGCATCAGCGCCGGATAGCCGAAGTAAATGAACGCCATCAACGCGATTGCGGCGATGAAGACGGCCTGATAGATCAGGTCTAGGGTCATTAGAGGCTTAGTGAACATAGGACAGCGCCACATCCTTCAGCGTCCTCCTCTCGTAATGAAGGAGAGAAGACTCCCGAATCCGGCGAGCGACAAGACAGTATTCACCTTCTTCTTCGCATTGCCGTTTATGAGCACAATGTCGCCGGCTTGCAGCGCGATGTTTTCTTCGGGCCCGGCTTTTGCTTCGAGAATGAGTTTAACGTTGACCTTCAGCGTTTGCGCGCTACCGTCTCGCATCTGGCGGAGCACGGTCACGCCAGACTTGCTGCCCGTATCGGTAAAGCCGCCGGAAGCGGCGATGGCGTCAAGCACATTCATCGGTCTGCTCATCACCAGGATTCCTGGGTGAACGACATCGCCGAGCACGCCGATCTTGGCGCTGCCGGCTTCGATCAACGCCACACTCACCTTCGGGTTGATCAGGTATTCGCTCAAGTCTTTGGTCAACCGGTCGATCAGTTGCGAGACAGTCAAACCCGCCACTCCCACATCGCCGAGCAACGGATGATAGACGCTGCCTGTCGGCGAAACCTTCACTCGCTCAAGCGAGTAATCCGGTTGCCCGATCACGCGAATCGCGATCTCGTCGGTGGGGCCAAGCCGGTACGTGTCATAAAACTCCTGGTAGATGTCTTTGAACAGTCGATCATCGCCCGGGTCCTGACCGGCGGCGGACGCCGGAGAATTCACTCTGGCGCCGGATGGGTTCTGCGTAGTGGCCGACGACGTTCGCGCAAATACTTGATAGCCCTGCAGCGCGCACGCCAACACCATCAGCGCAGCCGCCAGACCGAAGCGTTCGGGATAATTCATCAACTTACTTCTGTCCATAATTCCTTCGAAAGTCCCTCGCTTCAGCGAGAAAAGCGCCCGAAGAGCACAATCCGCACTGTTTCGAGCAGAATCAGCGCATCGAGCATCGGTGATTGATTTTTGATGTAATAGAGATCGTACTGGTGTTTTTCCAGCGCGTCCTCGAACGAAGCGCCATACGGGTAACGGACCTGCGCCCATCCGGTCAGCCCCGGTTTGACCAGGTGACGCTCGGAGTAATAAGGGATTCGTTGTTCAAGTTGTT
>WNGF01012476.1_pt1 | contig 10947 bp, 6 predicted proteins | sample 5400641 | NCBI WGS metagenome assembly WNGF01 (sample SAMN13153371, study PRJNA577476) | soil metagenome | isolation source: 80 cm soil or saprolite under grassland replicate 2 | place: USA:California | collected 2016-06-15 | reverse complement strand
TGCTGGAGGCCGCACGAAGCGAACCGAGCGAAAGGGTTTTTGTCTCGGCGGAGAAGTGTCTCGATCACGCGGTCGAGGATGTCGGTGCTGGGGTTGAGGTCACGACTGACTTGCAGGCGACGCTGCCGCTTCCACCCGGACCGCTACGCGTGCTCCTGCGAAACCTACTGTCGAACGCTGTCGCTGCCGGCGCCCACCACGTTCACGTGGCGGCGGTCCGGTCGTCGCGCTCGTGGCGGCTGTCCGTCGATGACGATGGCGTCGGTCTTGCAGAGGTCGATCGCTACGCAGCAGGAAGCGGTCTTGGGCTGTCGCTCTCCCGCCGGATCGCCGGCCGTTTCGGCGGCAGCCTCGAGTTGGCCCCGCACCCCTCCGGCGGCACGAGCGCGACTCTCGAGTTCGCCGAGGCGGCGTGATGATCAACGTCCTGATCGTCGACGATCACGAGCTCCTGCGGGCGGGACTGCGCAGCCGGCTCGAGCGCGAAAACGGGATCGCAATCGTCGGCGAAGCCGACTCGGCCGAACGGGCGGTCGTCGTGGCACGCAGGCTCCAGCCGGACCTGATCCTGCTGGATCTCCTCCTGCCGCGGAAGAACGGCTACGACGTGATCCCAGAGCTCGCGGAGGTCGCGCCGCAGGCAAAGATCCTCGTCGTATCGTCGCAGGCCGCGCCGAGCTCGGTTCGCCGTGCGCTGTCGGCCGGCGCCGCGGGGTACCTTCCGAAGCGCTCATCCGACCGGGAGCTCGTGGCTGCGATCCGGCTCGTAGCGGGCGGCGCCGGCTACGTCGAGCCCGATCTCGGCGCAAAGCTCGTTAGTCCCAACGGCTCACCGGAACTCGAGCCGCTCTCCGAGCGAGAGCGCGACGTCATCCATCTGCTCGCGCTCGGCTACACGAACCAGGAGATCGCCAAGAAGCTCTTCATCTCCGTCCGCACGGTCGATACGCATCGCGCGCACATCATGCGCAAGCTGCAGCTCGAAACACGCGCCGAGCTCGTGATGTTCGCGCTCGCTAACGGAGTCATAGGACCCAACGCCGGCTGAGACCGTCCGCGAGCTGCTGCGCAGAGTAAAGAAACCGCTCATTTGCAGCCCCAGGGCTGATGTTCGCGTCGCGTTCGCACGGCCTGTTGGCGACGAAGACAACCAGCCCGACGGCAACAGCCACTCAGGGACACGCCTGTCGGCTCGTGAATGCTGGCCATTCGGCCGGTCGTCGGCGTGTTGCGATCCGCTCCCGTGTGGTACGTTCGCGCCGCGATGCTTGACTGGCTCGCGAAGATATTTGACCAAAGCAACTGAGCCGCCGCTTCCGACTTAAGCGTCCACGGAAGCGGCGGGAAGGGACGCGAGCCTCGCGCCGTCGTCGGCGTTTGGACCGCACCTGCCTGCCTTTGAGCTGAAGGAGGTGCGCGATGCCAAACCCGCATCGCACCCAGCAGGACCTGACCGTTCACGGGTTCGTGAACGAGCGAGACGAGGACCTACGATTGACGGCGCGCGAGCGCGAAGTTCTCGCCTGGGTCGCGCACGGAAAGACGAATTCGGAGATCGCGCAGTTGCTCTGGATCACACCCGCCACAGTGCGTAAACATCTCGAGAACATCTTCGGAAAGCTGAACGTGCACACGCGCACCGCGGCCGCCGTGCGCTTTCTCGGCTTGAGCAACTCTAGGAACGATTAAGGCTGCTGGACCAGGTGCCCGAGTTGTCGCGGAAGGTCGCTTCGATGCCGTAGAAACGCTCGGCCGGCTCGGGCAGGAATGCGACGCGGCGCGCGCTGAGCTCCGCGTACCTCGCTCGACAGTCGTCGGTTCCGAACGCGCCTGCCCCGAGCGTGCCCTTGGCGACGGCGCCTTCACCTGCTTCTGCCGACTCCTTGTCCATCATCGGCGGACCCGGAACGGCGAGGATGAGCTCATGCTCAGGCCGGGTGGGTGGATTCACGGCCAGGCAGCGGAAGGCGTCCATCGTGGCCCAGGTGTTCACCACGAAGCCGAGCTTGTCCCTCTAGAACTGCAGAGCCTCGTCCTGGTCGAGGACCCAAATCGTGACGTGAGTGAAGTCCGTTCGGTCAGGGCGTCGCGGCAGGCGCCGGACGCTTGCACAGGAAGAAGGACCTGGCGCTAAACGGCGGCGGCTTCGCTCTCGCCGCGCAGCGTGTCGGTTTCGGCGCGGGGGGCAAGGCGAAGATCGCGGGCAAGCTTGTCGACGCCGGGGGTCGGTGCGTAGCTTCAGGCGTGAGGACGGTCGCGCATGCTGCTGCACTTACATCCGTGCCGGTCCGGAAGCGGCCTATCCTCGTGTCGTGATTGCCTTCGATTGGTTTGCGGTGGCATGTGCTGCCGTCGCAGCGGCCGGCGCTGCGGCGATCTTCAGTGGCATGTGGCACCCAGAGAAACGAATCACGTTCTGGGCGCTGTTCGCTGCGGCCGGCATCGCTATCGGAGCTGCGATGGCTCGCCTCGCGGTTGCTTCGTTTCCGGCAGCAACTTTGGGAGCACGCGGGACTGCGGGAGTCGGTGCGAGAGCGTCAACGGCATAGATATTCGGTCGCGCGGCCTGTCGCCTATGCGGAAGCCGACGAGCCGTAGCCACGCGTCCGACGCTCTTCGTCCTTCACACCAAGCGATTGCGCTGCTCCCTGGCGCGCGGCAAAGAAGTGCTCGTTTGCAGGCATTCCCCTCCGGCGCGCACGCTCGCGCGCTAGTCCGCGCGCCGGTTCCGTGGTGCGGAGGCGAAACTGCCAAACGGTCTGCATCACAATGGAGGTGCCGCCGCACGTTTGCGTCACGCATCATGCGCGCGTGCGACGCGACCTCCCTTCAGGCACCGTCACCTTTCTCTTCACCGACGTGGAAGGATCGACGAAGCTATTGCGCAGGCTCGGCGCGGCGGCCTACGCGGAGGCGCTGGCCGAGCACCGCCGGATCCTCCGCGGAACGTCCGAGCGGCACGGCGGGATCGAGGTCGATACGCAGGGAGACGCCTTCTTCGTCGCTTTTCCAACTGCGCCGGGAGCGCTCGCCGCGGCGGCCGAAGCGATGGAAGGGCTCGCGTCGGGTCCGATTCGGGTGCGCGTCGGCATTCACACGGGCACGCCGCACGTGGACGCAGAGGGCTACGTCGGGATGGACGTCCACCGCGCCGCGCGCATCGCCGCGTGTGGCCACGGCGGCCAGGTGCTCGTCTCGGCGTCGACCGCGGCCCTGAGCGGCGTCGAGGGTCTCCGCGACCTCGGCGAGCACCGGCTCAAGGACCTCTCGGCGCCCGAGCGCCTCTACCAGGCCGGCGACGGCGAGTTCCCGCCGCTGAAGAGCCTCTACCGGACGAACCTGCCGGTTCCGGCGACACCCTTCCTCGGCCGCGAGCACGAGCTCGCGGAAGTGCTCGACCTCCTCGAGGCCGGCCGCCTGCTCACGCTCACGGGTCCGGGCGGGACGGGCAAGACGCGGCTCGGCCTCCAGGCCGCCGCAGAAGCGTCCGACCGGTACCCGGACGGCGTGTTCTGGGTGCCGCTGGCGCCGCTGCGCGACGCGAGCCTCGTGCTCGAGACCGCGGGGCAAGCGCTCGGCGCGCAGGACGGCCTCGCGGAGCACGTCGCCGAGAAGTCGCTGCTGCTGCTCCTGGACAACTTCGAGCACGTCGTCGAGGCGGCCGACGCGCTGGGCGACCTGCTCGCGGCCTGCCCCAACCTGCGACTACTCGTCACCAGCCGGGAGGTGCTCCGCCTTCCTGCCGAACAGGCGTACCCCGTACCGCCGCTCGAACCGCAGGACGGGACCGACCTCTTCGTCGCCCGTGCGCAGGCCGTCGATCCCGCCTTCGTGACGAGCGCTGCCGTGGCGGCCCTCTGCGCCCGGCTCGAGCAGCTTCCGCTCGCGCTCGAGCTCGCCGCGGCGCGCGTCCGCGTCCTCTCTCCCGAGCAGCTTCTCGACCGGCTCTCTCGGCGACTCGACGTGCTCAAGGCCGGTCGCGGTGTCGATCCCCGCCAGCAGACGCTGCGGGCGACGATCGAGTGGAGCCACGATCTCTTGACCGAGGACGAGCGCCGGCTGTTCGCCCGCCTCGCGGTCTTCCGCGGCGGCTGCACGCTCGAGTCGGCGGAGGAGGTTTGCGACGCCGACCTGGACATCCTCCAGTCGCTCGTCGACAAGAGCCTCGTCCGCGTCCGCGAGGTCAACCGCTTCTGGATGCTGGAGACGATCCGCGAGTACGCGTCGGAGCGGCTAGAGGATTCCGCCGAGGCCGACGAGCTGCGCCGCCGGCACGCGGAGCATTTCCTCGCGCTCGCCGAAGAGGCTGAGCCGTACACGCTCAGGCTGGATCGCGGCTGGCTCGATCGTCTCGAGGGCGAGGCGGACAATCTGCGCGCCGCGCTCGATTGGCTCGCGGCCGTGGGCGAGACGCAGCTCGTTCTCCGGCTGGCCGGGGCGCTGGTGGACTACTGGGGAGCGAAGGGGCACCTGGCCGAGGGGTGTCGGCGCCTCGAGGACGCCCTTGCTGCCGACAAGAGTTCGACGGCGGCGCGTGCGAAGGCGCTTAACGGGGCGGCCGACATGGCCGTCGGGCAGGCGGACTCCGAACTTGCAAGGTCTCACGCCCGTGAGGCGCTTGCGCTTCACCGTCAGCTCGGAGACACATGGGGCGCTGCCGGCTCGCTCTACCTCCTCGGTCACACCGCTGCCGACGATCAGGACTACGAACGTGCAAGGGAGCTATGGGAGGAGAGCCGGCTGCTGTTTGACGAGCTCGGTGACCGCTACTACACCTTGCTCGCAATGCGGATGCTCGCGTGGGCGTACGACGAGCTCGGCGATGCCGATCGCGCCCGCACGCTCAAGGAAAGCGTCCTCGAGGAGGCGCGCGCCGCAGGGTACAAGCACGTGCAGATACACGCCCTCGAGTCGCTGGCGCACGCCGCCGGTCCCCAGGGCAATGTCGAAGAAGCGACCACGCTGCTCAAGGAGGCGTACGAGGTGAACCGCGAGGTCGGCGACCAGTTCCGCGAGGCGGTGATCGTCTGCCGCTTCGCGCGCGTGCTCGCGTTCGCAGGCAAGGCCGAGGCCGCCGCACGCGTACTCGCGACCGGCGTGATGCTCTACGAGGAAATGGGAGCGACGCCGATGGGCTGGCTGAAGAGAGGCAACGACGAGGCGCTGGTCCTGATCAGCGAACAGCTCGACGAGGCTCAGGTCGCAAGGGCGTCAGAGCAAGGTCGGACCCTCTCGGCCGAGGAGGCTGTCGAGCTGGCCCTCGATTCCTTGGAGTGAGAGAGAGCCCGGCCGTCCCAATTTCCGCGCGATGCCGCCACGTGCTGCGCCCCGACTCGTTCCGTCGGGGCGGCGAGGACGTAGGCGACCACGTGCGACGCCCCGGCGATCATCGCCAGCGATCGACGAGTCGAACCGACTGAGCCGTGGGCTACACGACTGAGGGCTCTTCGGCTCAGCGGCGTGAGTTTGTTCTCCCCGCGGCCGGCCAGCTGTCGCCGGAAGTCTTCTCTCGCGTATCAGCCTTTGGCGTACTCCTCGGCGGCCCGCGAGTCGAACTCGAATCCGACCACGGCCTCGTCGCCGACGACCCAGGCGTCGTGCCCCGGCTCGATCACGTAGGCCTGGCCGGCGCGGATTTCCTGCTCGCTTCCGTCGTCGTGAACGACGTGCATCGTCCCCGACTGCAGCAGCCCGACGTGGTGTACTTGGCAGCGCTCGCCTCCCACGACCGGCTTGACGCACTCCGACCATCTCCAGCCCGGCTCCAACCGCATTCGCGACGCGGTCGCACCCCCCATCCGAACGATCTCGATCGTCGTCTTGTCGGGCGCCCGAGTCTCGTTGGGTGAGCCGAAGTCGCCTATCTCGACACCAGCCATTTCAACCTCCTTCGCTTCGCATCGAAACCGGATGAGGGCGATCCTAAACCGGCGGCCATCGCATCGTCCCGAGAGGAGTCGGCCGTGCACCGAGCGTCCTTCGAGAGTTCGCCCTGGGGATTGCGGAGTTCCTGCCTCCGACGACGGCCAAGCGGGAGGCGCCGCAGAGACGCGCCTCAGGCCGACCGGCTGCGTAGGACACGCGCCTGAAGGATCTCACTCGCTGAATGGGCGTTGAGTTGTTGCCTCAGCAGACACGACATCGCCGTCGATCTGTGCGCACAGCTGCACGCCAGCGACCACCAAGAACAGTGGACTTACACAGCTGCAGGGTTCGCCCGGTGCTGTGCACTTCGGCAAATCCGCGGTTGGGCGCGCTACTCGTCCTATTCGTCACCTCCAACCTGCTCGGGTAGCACGGTTCGCGTGAGCGTGTAGATCCTGCCTGTCAACGAGCCGTCGTAGCCTGCGCACCACACCTGGAACTTCACGGGGTTGTGCCACCAGCCGTCACAGGCATCCATCTCGGCCCCGGAGTCGACGTCGAGGCTCCACGTCTGGCCGCCGTCCTTGGAGAAGTATATGCCGCCCCCGCCCGAGTAGACGTTGCCGCCGCGGCCCAGCCGAGCTTCTTCGTGACGAAGTGGATCTGGCGGATCGGCCATTTGGCGGCCAGGGTCCGCCCCGACCAGGTCGCGCCGCCGTCGGTGGTCCGGTGCAGCCACCCTGCCACCGTCGGCGCGATGCTGCCGCCGCCGACCCAGCCGTTCTTGTCGTCGAGGAAGAACGTCGCGCCGTCGAAGACCTCGTCGACTCCGAACGGAATGCAGCTCCAGGACGCGCCGCCGTCGAAGCTGTCGCAGTAGTGGATTCCCGAGGCGCGCGCCCGGAGGTTGGGCAGGAGGCTGAACTGGCTCCCGAACCACCCGCTCCACGGGGCGATCGTCGTCGCGGTCCAGTCGGCCTCGGTCTGGCCGCCGGTCGTCGTGTAGAAGGCGTCGCGCCTGTCGAAAACGCTCACGGTGAGCACCAGGCCGTGCTGCGCATCCGCGAACCGGACCCGATTCGCCCAGCCGCGCGTGGTCAGCACGACGTCCGGGCCCCAGGTCTGGCCTCCGTCGTGGCTCCAGCGCAGGAGTCCCCGGATGTCAGCGAAGGTTCCCGTCTTGAACCCGGAGATGACGACGTCGTTCTCGGAGAGCGTGTCGACGCCGTACCAGTAGTAGGGGAAGCCCAGGTTCATGATCCGCGTCCAGGTCTCGCCGCCGTCGGTGGTCTTCCAGACCCTGCCGAGCTCCCCGGCGGCGTAGCCGACCGTCGGGCTCGCGAAGGAGATGTCCTTGATCACGGCCGTCCGCGGGATCGTGGCCAGCAGGCGCCAGGGGTTGTGCTCCGGCTCCTTGTAGAAGCCCACCGGGATCCGCACGACCACGGTTCCGTCGGCGGCCCGCGCCACGAGGTAGCCGCCGTACAGGCCGGTGAAGCCGAGGGTGATGTCGACGGTGACGTCGACCTGCGCGGAGCCGCCGGGAGCGAGCGTCACGGCGGAACGGCTGAGCGAGAGCATGGTCGGGGGAGCGGGGTCCCTTCCTTCATCATCGGTCACGTTCAGGGCCAGGTCGAGGGTGAGCTCGGCGTCGGAGGCGTTGGTGTAAGTCACCGTGCGGGTGACCGGCTGGCGGTTGCGATGCGGCCAGGGGAAGAACCCGAGATCGAGCGGGACCGGGCTGGCCAGGATCGGAGATTGCGTGAAGGCCCGAGCAACGTCCACGCGTCCCCCGCCCTGCTCGTAGACGGAGTATGAGCCGGGGCTGGCCGTGGTCACGAGCGACGCCTTGAGCTCCTGGGGGTCCCAGTCGGGGTGACGCTGGGCCAAGAGGGCCGCAGCCCCCGCGACGTGCGGCGTGGCCATCGAGGTGCCCGAGAGCCGCGTGTAGAAGTCGTCCACCGGCTCGCCCAGAGAAGTGCCGGCGGCCCGCGCGGCGACGATGCCCACGCCGGGGCCGGTGATGTCGGGCTTGACGGCGAAGTCGCCGATGCGGGGACCTCGACTGGAGAACGCGGCCAGCGCGTCCGACTTGTCGACGGCGCCGACCGTCAGGGCATCCGAGGCCGCACCCGGTGCAGCGACGGACTGGTTGCTCGGGCCGGCGTTCCCGGCAGCCACGACGAACAGGGTCCCGTACGTCTCCGTGAGGCTGTTCACCGCCTGGCTCATCGGATCGGTTCCATTGCTCGGGCCGCCGCTGCCGAGGCTCATGTTGACGACGTCGGCGTGCTGCTCGCCGGCGGCCCACTCCATTCCTTCGATGATCCACGAGTCCAGGCCCCAGCCAAAGTCGCTAATGACCTTGCCGTTGAGCAAGCTGCTGCCGGGCGCGACTCCCTTTCTGGTGCCGCCGGAGGCCGCCCCTGAGCCGGCGATGATCGAGGCCACGTGCGTCCCGTGGCCGACGTGGTCGCTCTCGTCGGAGCAGAACGGGCAGAAGTTGTGGGCCGCCGCCACCTTGCCGGCCAGATCGGGATGCGTGGCGTCGATGCCCGTGTCGAGCACCGCCACGGTGGTGCCGGTGCCGTCGTAGCCGGCAGCCCAGGCAGTCGGAGCGCCGATCTGAGGCACGCTCACGTCGAGGGTCGCCTCGACCTTCTCGTCCAGCCAGATCTTGTCGAGCCCGGCGAGCAGGTTCCCGTCCGCCGCCACGCCGCGGCCGAACGCGGCCGCGTTGTCCTTGGGCTGCCGTGCGGCCACGGCGGCGATGCTCTCGAGGGTGCTCACCCGGACCACGGACGGGGGCAGCGTCCCGACGGTGCGCGCGTAGTCGACGATCACCGGCAGCGACCGGGTCGCGCTGTCGTCGAAGCCCTCGTCGACGAGCTCGCTGACGTTGAACAGCTCTCGGTCGAGCTTCTGGCCGACATATCGCGCGACGTCGGAGGGGAACACATGGACATCGCCCGCGATCTCGCGGATGTCGAATGTAGGCGAGGGGCGATTGTCACCGCGGGACGCCGGGTCCACCGTAGCCGACTGCCGGCCGTCGGGGAACACGTCCAGATGGACGCGGTCGCCGGTGATCAACGTCACCTCGTACGAATCGGGAGACGGACCAGTCCCCGGCACTGGAACGACGGGCGCCGGGCCAAAGCTCACCGGCCCGGCATCCGCCCCTGCGGACGCGGAGACCGCTGTCAGCAGCACGACTGCCAGCGTCGTCGCGAGTGTCGCGCGCTTCCAGGCTCGGCTCCTCGGCTTCGGGCTGGAGCTCCTCCGCGGACCGAGAATCGTCCACCGACTCCCCCATCGGAGCCAGGATGACGTCGCGGCCGCCCGCTAGCAATCCGCCACCCCTGCGGATCTTTTACTCGCGCTTCCTCACGCGAGGGCTTTTCTCGACTCGACGCCGAGCTTGCGCATCGCCTTCGCAACGTGGTCCTGGACGGTGCGCGGCGAGAGCACGAGCGCCTCAGCGATCTCCCTGTTCGTTCGCCCGAGAGCGGCGAGCCGCGCGACTTCCTCCTCGCGGGGCGAAAGCCGGTTGCCGTAGCCGCGCCTGCCGCCGCGCCACGGTCGCGTCACTCCGTGGTCCCTGAGGTCCCGGCGCACGCGCGCAGCATCCCAGGCCGATTCGAGCGTGTTGAAGCTGTCGAGGGCGCTGAGGAGCAGATCCTTGCCGCGTTCGTCTCCCGAGGAGAGGAGCAGGAGCGCCCGCGCTTCGCGGCAGCGCGCGGCCTCGTAGGGACGGGGGAGGGCAAGCCAGGAGCGCTCGACCCGAGCAAAGGCGCGAGCGGCCTGCTCGACCCGCCCTTCGTCGTGCAGCAGCAGCGCCCGACAGGCGCCGAGCGCGGCAAAGGCGGCGGGGGCATCTCGCCGGCGAAGGCCTTTCGCGACTTCCCGGACGATTCCTTCGGCCTCGTCGCGACGCCCGCTCGCCAGGAGCGCCTCGACGGCGACCGGAGCGACCTCGGCAGCCCACACCCAGATGCCCTTTGCCCTCACGAGCTCGAGCGCGGCGAGCGCCTGCGCGGCCGCCGCCCGCTCGTCGCCCCGCCCGAGATCCAGCCGCGCCAGGGCACCGGCCGCGGCCGCAACCACCGCGACCGACCCGCCCGTCCGGCCGGTGTCCTGGGCGAAGCGGAGATGCGTCCTCGCTCCGCGCAGCTCTCCGCGCGCGGCAAGCAGATGACCGAGGACGAGCTCGGCCTCGGCGAACACGAGCCGGACGTCCTCCGTCGCCTGCGAGAGCTTCCGCGCCCTCGCCTCGAGGCCCGTCCACTCTCCTCTCATCCAATCGAGCAGGACGGCCGTCGACTCCAGCGCAACGGCGAAGTAGGCATCGGCCCCCTCCGGCAGTAGCTCGCTGCCGCGGTCGAGGAACGACTCGGCATGCGTGTAGTGGCCGACGAAGGTGCACGCATGGGCGAGGTTGACGCTCGCCCGAAAGAGGTGCCGCCGTTCCTCCGGAGATCGGCCGTCGTGCGGAATGTCGAGGACCGCACGCCAGGCTTCTTTGTCGCCGACGAGCATCAGCAGCGACGCGCGATTGACAAGGACCGCCGTTTTGAGCACCGGATCGCGAGCGCGGCCCGCCGTCTCGAGCGCCCGGCTCATCCAGGCGAGGTGCTCCGCCAGGTGACCCTCTGTCGACATCGGGACGGCGAGAACGGACATCGCTCGGGCCGCGAGCCCCGGCCGGCGGCGAAGCTCCGGTACCGCGCGGGCGATCTCGCGGAGGCCGGCGGAGACCTCACCCGCCTGGTTGTCGAGCAGGAGCCCGACGTACAGGCGCACCTCGCCCCTAACGCCCGGCGGAAGCGCACCCTCGTCGAGCACCCGTCGCAAGACGACCAGCGCCTCGCCGTGGTCGAGGCTGCTGACCGCGGCGCGGCCGAGCTTGACCGCCAGGCGCGCGCGAGCGGCCGGAGATGCCTCGGGACAGCCGAGGGCATCGGCGAGCAGTCGGCACGCGGCCGGCTCGTTGCCGAGCGTCATCGCCAGATCAGCCGCCGCCTCCGCGTACCCGATCCATTTCTTCGGCCGGTCGGCTCGCTGAAAGTGGTGGGCGATCTG
>WNGF01009795.1_pt1 | contig 10947 bp, 9 predicted proteins | sample 5400641 | NCBI WGS metagenome assembly WNGF01 (sample SAMN13153371, study PRJNA577476) | soil metagenome | isolation source: 80 cm soil or saprolite under grassland replicate 2 | place: USA:California | collected 2016-06-15 | reverse complement strand
TGACGGTTTTTTTAAATCAATGAGACTTTAGTGCTACAAGTCAGTTTTACTGCACTGTTTTGTGAAGTTCTTTGGTTCTTCATTGTCCTTAAGTGAAGCGTTAACCATACCTGCGTCAATGGCATGGGGATATTTGTTAACCTTCAAAAATCTGTCATATGAGTTATTTACAATCAGATGGGCACACGAATGCCCTGGCTGAACCCAATTCACCCACCCTGTCTTCCGTAGTTACAGATACTCCAACAGCCATTTCCACACCTGTTCTAAAAAAAACAAGGCGGGTTACGAGAGAAAAAAGGGAAATCCCCGCAAAAAAAGAAGAAGCCGGAGCTCCCCTGGAATTAGAAGAAAAAAAAGTGGAAGCAATTGCTGAAGAAGAAGAAGTAATGGAAGAAGGAGTAATATCAGAAGAGGTGATTGGGAAAAGAGCGATTCCGGTCCCAATTGAAAAGAATAAGGTTTTTGGTCGTTACGCTGGTCAATTTGGCCCTTTTGAAATGGAACTGCGGATTGATATTGATGGGTTCAATCCCTTACAAAAAGTGAGTGGCGATTATTTCCTTATCACCGGACAAACCAAATCCTATTTTGGTTCTTTTTTAGCCGACAGTATTTACACTACTGTCGCAAATGGAATTATCCAGATCTATGGCACTGCAAAAACCAGTTGGACTACATCTTTTACCAAATTGAAAATTACCATTAATCAAACTTCCGTATTCCAACCATTACCCCCTGCTTTATTGCAATGGTATCATGCAAGCACCAATACACCAGGTGCCTTGTATGTATGCAACAGTACCAGCAGGGCATTCCGGACAGTTCAATTAGAACAGGATTATGTTACCGGAGTTACTCCTTTTGTTTCATATAACACCGCTTCCCAGCCCTCAGGGGGACCAGCACGAGTACTCTCCGTTAACAGTGCATATCAGGAAGCCGGGATAGCTATGATCACGGCAGGCTTAGCCAATGCGATACCATTAAATGTAGCAGGAGTTGACGCCAAATGGACAAATGCTGAATTGCACAATGCCATGATAAATCATTTCAGCCTGTATGAAGAAAAACCCCAATGGTCGGTTTGGTTGCTACATGCCAATGAACACATTTATGGCCCTGGTTTGCTTGGTATCATGTTCGATCAGGTTGGATTGCAACGTCAGGGTTGCACCGTGTTTTACAAAGGACTGGATGGCGCTACGCCTGACCAACAGCGTTTGCAATTGTACACCTGTGTTCATGAATTAGGGCATTGCTTTAACCTACTGCACTCCTGGCAGAAGAGTTTAGCCACCCCACCCAAGCCTAATATTGCAGACTCCTTTTCCTGGATGAATTATCCCTGGCTCTATCCCAATGGCGGTGCTTCTGCATTCTGGAATGCCTTCGCCTTCCAGTTCGATCCGGTTGAAGTGAGCCATTTACGCCACGGATTCAGGAATAATGTGATCATGGGAGGAAATCCATTTACTGTTGGTGCCTCGCTGGGCGATGTTGCAGCTTCATTTGAGGATAATATTGAGAATTATTCCAACCTCGTATTGCAACTGGAAGCAAAGAAAACATATATGCTGGGTGAGCCCATTTGCCTGGAAACCAAGCTTAAGACTACCAGCATGAAGAACCAGTCTGTGACCAGTAACCTGCATGCCGATTTTGGCTTCATCACCATCGGTATCAGGAAACCAGGCGGTGAAGTATTGATATACGAGCCTGTAGCTGAAATGTGTGTTAAACCTGATTACACAGTTTTGAATGCTTCCAATCCTGGTATCTATGAGAGTTCTTACATTGGATTTGACAAACAGGGATTTATTTTTGACCAGATTGGTAACTATCAGATAAGAGCGGTTTACTATCACAGGGATGGTTCTCGTATTGTTTCTGATACATTAAACATTCGGGTAAAGAGCCCGGTAAGCGCCGAAGATGATGAAGTGGCTGATCTGATGCTGAGCAATGATGTGGGTTATCTGTTATCGTTTATGGGATCAGATGCACCTTACCTTAGAAGGGGTAATGATGCATTGGAACTGCTGGCTGACAAATACAGAGATCATCCGGTTGCTGTATACGCCCAATTCATAAGAGGAGTAAATGCGCAGCGTACGTTCAAAACTATTGCTCCCGAAAAAAGAGTGGACATTCGCCAGCCTGATTTCCAGCAGGGTGAAACGATGCTGAAAAATACAATTGAAAGGTCAAAAGCAGGCAGAGGACTGGATAACATTAGCCTCAACCAGGCTATGCAGATACTGGCGAAATCCTATCTGCGGGAAGGGAAAATTGAAGCAGCAGAAGCAACGGTTAAGGATATTACGGAACACTTTAATAGCCTGCCTGTTAAACAACATGTAAAAGATACCATTGCCCGTCAGGCAAACAGTATTTTAAGGTCTGAATGATAATTGCAACCATGCTCATGTCCTGGTAAGGGTACTCTGCGGAGTATCCTTACTTTTTTAAGCAGGGGTCTATTTTTCCCTCACGCTGGTCAATACAAAGGGCTGGGCGGCCCAAAACTCTGCTAAGCCTGTTTCTTTAATAAGGCCGCTGAAAATGATTTTTATTCCTGCTCTTTGCAATGGCTGTGGAAGATTGCATGGCAGCAACGGAACGGCCTCCTTGTCCTGGCTGCGGATGCCAAAGTTTACATTGTCGATCAAATACACTTCTCCTTCTTTGTTCTCAATCCTCTTTACAGTTTTACGGTCAGTATAAATATTGTTCTGTTCCAATTCTTCGGCCGTTGCCACATATTTTCCGGCATTGTTGTTCATACTCTTAAACGAAGATGAAAAGTAGGATAATATGAAAAAGTTATGTGCACCAAAAATTACAATTAATTCTCTATTTATTGCTGAGAAAAAATTTTTCGTACAGGCATGAAATGAAGTTAAAGAAAAATAGTTGATGAAGCTTTCGTAATGCTAATACCGCAATGTTCCTTGCCGGCACACAAGTCTATTTGGGAGACATTGCCGGGAAGAGAAGCCGCAACCCCTGGCTTATACACAGCTATATAAGAGGTTGCGGTGTAAGAAAAATTCTTAAGAAGAAAAAATTACTTCGATGCAACTACTTTGACAATGCGATAAACATCTGTGCTTCTCTGACCTGTCTCAATACCTATTATTTTATTTAATCCATCCACAGGTATTTGCGTATCGGGTTTCCATTGTGGCATTAGTGCATCAGCAAGTGTTTTGAAGAGATCATAGGAAACCGTATTGAATTTTATGTCTTCTCCCGACGGAGACAGGAGTACCGCATTACCCCATGCTCTTTGGGGAGTTTGCCCGTTATCCATCGCAGATTGTATAAACGGATCCCAATATTGCTTTTCGAGATTTATGAGGCTATCTGGATAATTAGTACGGTGGAAAACCATTACTACGTAATTAAATTCTTTTGGGGGGTCAACATTTTTAGCTTGTGCCCAGTTTTCATCGTGCAAAAAAAACTGTCCGGTGGTTGTGCTGAGAGAATTTGTTTCCATCGCACTAATCTTCACACCAGCGGTAGCTTCCGGGTTGCTCCAAACTTTTTCCGCTTTGTCTATATCGGGATATGTGTTGATGAATAAGTAGTTTGGTGAATGGTCCATGTTGTTACCACCCATTTTTTCAAAGAGTCCCCAAAATGAGAGCAGTTTGTTGTCAATCGCTTTTTGCGCCACCTTACTCCAATATGTTGTTTCTCTTTTAATAAATTCATCTGTCTTATCATCAGGCACATACCTGAACTGATAAAGTGTTATGGCGCGACTGCTATCCTGTGCTAAGCATTGCACTTGTAACAGGAGAAGAAGAACCAGAACCGGTAATATGCCGGTTAGTTTTGAGGGAATTTTTCTCATGATTATTAGTTTTAGGTGAAAGAAAATAAGAAATAAAATATCGGCTTAAGAATTAATTACGGCAGAGGCAATTCGGTTATGTTATATCCGCTTCATAGATAATAAATTTTTTTTGTAATTAAAAGCAATCAGAAATATTTTTTTTTGAGTAACGTAAAGGTGGAGGATTTTTACGAGTGCAGAATCGCATACATAGCAGCTTTTTTTTCAAATATTTGGATTGCGCGATGCCAGGTTCATAATAATATCCAGAAATATGGCAATACCACTGCCGCTTCTATACCTATTGCCCCGTGTAAAATTTTGGGAAAAGGGTTGCTCCGTGAAGGAGACTTGGTTTGCCTGGCCGCCTTTGGCAGTGGCTTTACATGGGCAAGCGCTTTATTGTATTGGTAGAAATAATTTTTTCATTTTGAGACACGATCCATAGGAAAATATTTCGCATACTGCCGAGTATGGGAGTTGTTACAACGAATGATGAAATGTTGCAGGTAACAACACCTGCAACGGCGGAGAGACTGGAACATTCTTTGGGAATTTAGCTATTTATCTTCGAATGCGCCGGGGTCCCTGCCTTTACACATTGCCTTTGAGGAGACCCCGGCGAGACTGCAATTTCTTTTTTCGTCTTTTCGGTTATCATCTTAACTACTGTTTAGTTTTCAATTGCACAATTATCTCTCTAAAACTATCCAAAGCACTTTCTAAATTCTCCACAATATCCTCCGCTAATTCATCAGGATTTGGTAAGTTGTCTAAATCCGCAAGTGATTTATCTTTTATCCATGTTATATCGAGTGAAGTTTTATCCCGGTTGATGATGTCTTGGTAAGTGTATTTTCTCCAGCGACCGTCGGGATTGGTTTCGCTCCATGTTTCTTTGCGTTGAAAGCGGTTTGATGGATTATAGCACTTGATAAAATCTTTGAGATCATCATAGCTCAATTTATTTTTCTTGAGTGTATGGTGTATGTTGGTGCGGTAATCATATATCCATACTTCTTTTGTATTGATTTCTTTTCCGCCGGGTTTGTTATCAAAGAAAATGACGTTTGCTTTTACTCTATGGGCATAGAAGATACCTGTTGGCAAACGGAGTATAGTGTGTAAGTCTGTTGTCTCCAGTAATTTTTTTCTTACTGTTTCTCCCGCACCGCCTTCAAATAAAACATTATCTGGTACAACAACAGCAGCCTTGCCATCTGTTTTCAACATCGTTCTTATATGCTGTACGAAGTTGAGTTGCTTGTTGCTCGTGGTTACCCAAAAGTCCTGCCTGTTATAGGTAAGGTCTTCTTTTTCTTCTTCGCCCTCTTCATTGGTAAATGTCATGCTGCTTTTTTTACCAAAGGGTGGATTGGCAAGCACATAATCATAACGGTTGCCCGTATCTGCAATAAGTGCATCAGCCGGTGAAATAAAGTTTTCACTATCTATATCACCAATGTTGTGCAGGAATAAATTCATTAATGCCAACCTTCTTGTGCCAGCGACAATTTCATTACCATAAAAAGTATTGTACTTTAAAAATTTTCTCTGGTCTTTATCTAATTGCTGTGCAGCAAGAAAATCATAAGCTGCCAAAAAGAAACCGCCTGTGCCGCATGCCGGGTCTGCGATTGTTTTCAGCGGTTGGGGACGTACACATTCTACCATTGCTTTGATCAGTGCTCTTGGTGTAAAGTATTGCCCTGCGCCGCTTTTGGTGTCTTCTGCATTTTTCTCGAGCAAGCCTTCATAGATTTCTCCCTTTACATCTGTACCCATCATTACCCACTGCTCTTCATCTATCATGGCGATAAGGCGATAAAGTTTTGCAGGGTCTTGTATCTTGTTTTGGCTCTTAGTAAATATCTGGCCGAGTATGCCTCTTTGATGACCGAGTTCTCTTAACAACATCGTATAATGTGCTTCGAGTTCTGCACCTTTTAAAGCCGTAAGACTTTGCCAGTTGTATTCTGCTGGAATATTTAGTTTACGATTGTATGGTGGCTTTGCATACTCATCTGCCATTTTTAAAAACAACAGGTAGGTTAATTGCTCAAGATAGTCACCATAACCAACGCCATCATCACGTAAAGTGTTACAAAAGCTCCAGACTTTAGAAATAATGGAAGATGTATTGTTGCTCATTGTCTGAACTATGATTTGTTTGATTTATGTGATTGTTATGATTGTTTGAATTGATACTTTTTATTATTAAGTCGCTTAAAATTCAAACTTGTTTCTCCAAAATTTATTAATAATCCTATTTCAAGATTATATGCTTCAAGATAATTGATAGCCTGCGCAAGATGCACATCTTCCAGCTTTGTTATAGCTTTTAATTCAACTGAAATAATTCCTTCAACTAAAAAATCTACTCTTCTTGTTCCAATTTGTTCCTCCCTGTAATAAACAGGCATTTCATGTTCACGCGTAAAAAAGATTCCGGGTAACCGCATTTCAATTTCCAACGCTCTTTGATAAATTACTTCCTGGAAACCATTGCCAAGTGTTTTATGAACTGTCATTGCAGCCAATGATCTTTGATGTTAACTCAGAATATTTATATTGCTCTTTAATCATGAAAATCATTTAATCACAAAAATCACAGTTCAGACAACCATAGCCTACACCATCATCACGAAGTGTGTTGCAGAATGACCAGACTTTGGATATGATTTGATTAGTTGACATGAATCTATGTTATTTTCAAAGTATAGCCTTTTTCTTTAAGCTTCTGAGGAATTTCCTCAAGAATGTGAAGACCACCTGTCATAGCCGTTCTTAGCTTTTGATTTACTTCAATCGCTTGTTTTATTGTCTTAGGTCGATGGCTGCATGCATTTCTATCATCAGCAAAGCCACGACATTTGCCAAGTATACCGTTGTCAATAACATTTTCACGCATTAAGTCTTCTACTAGAGTGGCGAATGCATAATGTTTCCCTTTTGCTGGGGGAAATCCACCTTTAGTTAATGTATTCTTCTTCTTAGCCTGATACGCCAAATGAGTTATGATATTTTCAATTATTTGACCGAGCTCTTGTACTCCGTGGCGTGGGTCACCATTGATATATAGTTCATAAGCCTTTTGAATGTCAGACTGAATTTTTTTATTAAACTGAGAGTATTTAGGAGTTGGAAAATATAAAGGCACGTCAATTCCTTGACACTGAAATGTGCCGGTATTATCATCGTTAATCGATACAAGCCCACAGCCATAGCGTTTAACCTCATTTGATTCTTTGATGAAATCTGATTGAGGCATAGTATGACTTGACGGATGTGCAACAATTATTCTTACAGGAATGCCTGCAGTGCTAATGTCTCCAAATGCACTTTTGATTATAATTGGCATGGGAGTCTCATGAACTTCACAGGCAATATATCCAGTATTACCCTTCCATAATAAAGTAGGTTGCCAACCAATTATAGAATCAATTGGAGATTCAATAACAGGGTCTCCGAGATTGTATCTTGTCTTAATTACTGTAATAGCTGCATCTGCAATTTTATGTAGATGAGCTGGCAATAATTTATATTGACTCATACTCATCTAAAATTTGGTTTATTGACGATGTTAATCTTTTTAAAGCATCTATTACATCAGGATCCTTTCTTTCACTATCACTTAAATTTTCAATTTGCAAGATTGTATTCTCAATCGCAGAAATAAATCTTTTTTCAGTGTAAAGGCTGCCGACAGTAGAGTTGTAAACGTCCACAATACTTGAATGGTTGTCGGCAAAAACTTTTAATAATGCTCTTTTAGATTTTGCAGGTTCATACTGCACATTTTTATGAGCTGTTGCAAGCTTTCCAATCTGTCGAAAATCTACCAGATTTTTAATAATACCTTTTCTGTATTTTGAAATCAAATTATCTCTTATCTGGTCAATGTCTTCTACTACTTCAGGAAAATTTCGCCTTACTGTTTTAAGGGAATTCTCCATCTCAATAAAAAAATCCTCAGTAAGCTTTTGTTTGCTTTTTGGTATCTCAAGTTCTTTTTTTATTGACTCCTTATATTTATCTGGTAGCTCAATTAATAGCTTGCATCTTCTGATTGTTGACCGATTTAAACCCGTATACTCACTCAATTCAATCTCATTTGGAGCTTTATTCAAACTTTTTGCAAGGAGGTCAATAACCTTTGTTATTTTATTTGCTATAGTGAACAAATCCCATTGCTCTCTTAAAGAATGGATATTAAACATCATTAGCAAATTCTCCAATTCACTTGGTTTCGCTTGAATTATTGCTGGTATTGTTTTCAGGTTTAATTTTTTACTAGTTCTCCATCTCCGTTCACCATCGATTATTATGTAATTATCACCATCTTGATAAACAGAAATGGGAACTTGTATTCCATGCTTTTTAACAGAAATTAAAAGATTGTCAAGTTCCTCCTGTCTGAAGTAAATCCTTGGGTTGTCAGCATTAGGACCTATTCTTTCGACAGGTATATCCTTCAGTTTATTTTTAACTTCCATAGTATTTTATTAAAGACAATTAGTTATTATCAGTTCTGAAATTCTTTGTCTCGAAGCCATTTTACCACTAATAGTGCTAAATCTTTCAATTTCTAAATGCTTTCCAACATTGATATAAAGCTTCTTTATCGAATCATGAAAAGCATTAGTTATAAGAATATATGCATCCTTCTTAATTAAGTATTTTACTGCCTGACATAAACGTTCTTGATCTGTCCATAAAAAGAGCTTTTGATTATACTCTATAAAACCATTTTTATTATGCGCAACAGTATACGGAGGATCTAAAAAAACAAAATCCCCTTTTTTTACTTTTTTTATAGCCCTCTCAAAATCAAAACATGAAATTTCTGCATCTTGTAGTGTCAAGTGAAAATTTGTGAAACGCCCTATATCTACAATTGGAATTTTTCTGAAGCCATACGGCACATTAAATCTACCTACTTGATTGACCCGATACAACCCATTGAAGCAGGTTCTATTTAAATAATAAAAACGGGCAGCAATTTCAAGTTCTGTTTCAGGTTGCCATTCTCTGACTATATAGTATTCTTTTTCTGAATTTTTAAAGGCACCAAGCAGGTTTAATAATTCATCAAGATTATCCTTAACTTGCTGATAAAAGAATATCAGCTCTTCATTTGTATCTGAAATAAAACTTTTTCCCTTTCGAGAAAGATTAAAAAAAACTGACCCTCCGCCAACAAAAGGCTCATGATAATTTTCATAATCAATTGGCATAATCGATCTAATTTGTTCAATCATCCAATTCTTGCCGCCTGCCCATCTCAATAAGGTGTTACTTACTGTCTTGCTATTCATAATTTTAATTACCGCTTTTTAATACTTGCTTTTAACTTTTATGTTAAAGTACTTATGATGTTTGTTTACACTTCAACCAACCTTCCCTCGAACGCTTTTTTTAAAATACTTTGTCTTAATGCCTCTGCTTGTTGCAGGCTGTTGTTAATTGTTTCTTCTAATTTATCTGCTACGCTTAGGCGGCTTTCGATTTCTTGAACAATTTGTTTTTGTTCTTCAAAAGCAGGGATATTTACGGGAATGCTATTCACAATTTTTGAATTCAAATTTGTCATTGTTGTCCCTGCTGCATTATCTTCCAAATATTTTTTTATTGTTTCACTTCTTAATTGATAATAAAGAAATGCCGGAAAAACATTTTTATTTGGGCGGACATATAAACTACCAGTTCCACAAAACCAACCTTCTTCTTTTTTAGTTACTAATCCGCATCTTGCCATTTCACCACGTCTGCCCATAATTACATCTCCTTCTTTCAAAATATAGTTAGGTAAACTATCTCTTTTTGTTTTTAAAATTGAATAGGAATAATCGGCTTCAATTTTTCCATCTTGGATGTGCATTGGATTTATCAAAGGAATTCCATTTGATATATAATCTTCTCTGTGCAATTGAGAACCAAAGGGACATATTTGAATTTTTTCAGCAATCTCATTTAGTCTTACTTTTTTGCCTATTCCTTCAAATGCCCATTTGAGAACACTTTGGCGGTACACTTTTAGTTGTTGTTGTGCTGTTTTGAGTTGTTCTATTCCTTTGTCTAATTCACTGAATAGTTCTTCTATTTTGAAAACGGTCGCTTTTTGTTCTTGAATTGAAGGAAGTGGAATTCCAAGTTTTTTGAATCTTGAATGAGTTAGATTCAAACCACTATCACTCCCTCCAGTTTTCATTTTATCAATTGCTTTCCATGCTTCTTGTGTTTGCAGGAATGCTTGAATAAATTCTGGAATTGCTCTTTTTTCAAGCACTCTAAACCGATACATCTTTCCAGAAATCATTAGCTTCCTTCGTATTTTTCTCACAAGACAAGCAACTCCACATCTGTTTCTCGGACCTGCACACGTAATAAGGATGTCTCCTTTTTTCACTTCAAGATGCGGTCTTGGTTTTAAAGTATTTGGTAACTGTTTATTTTGTTGCTCTAAAAAATATCCGGGTTGAATTGAGGTTGTCTTTAAAACACCCCACTCATTTTCAGACATAGACGGTTCTTTCAAGCATTGCGGACTCCAACCTTGGCTAAGTTTTACTCCACTAAGTTGTTCCGCAAATATCTCCTCTATAGGAACTTTGTCCCATTCGTTTATAGCTTTTTTCTGTTCCATTATTTTCAAAAGTCGCTGCTTGTACTTCTGGGATTTAGTTTTAGATTCTGGCGTTAGGATTCTTCCGTTCTTCCTTTTACTTGACGTCCCCATCCATTAGGCGGCTAATACTTCGTTCAGTTCATTAATAATTTCTTCTGTCTTATCACCAAACAATTGCCACATTTTTCCAAGTCCTCCTTTTGCATTAAAAGGACTTAAATCAAAATCGTCTCTTTCGATATGAAAGCTGTTTGCCACATATTCCTTTATCATTCTAAGCCATTGCATTTGTTCTTCATTAAATTTCGTTGCACCCGCCTGTTTTTTAAACACCCATTGCTGAAAGTTACGGTCAACCGTTTTATCAAAAGGCGTAAGGCTTGCATCCATACCGGTTACCATGCGAATGAGCGATATGATAGCCACCAGTTCATTCTTTGGAGAACTGTTACTCGTATTGCTGTGCAGTTGC
>WNGF01022992.1_pt1 | contig 10951 bp, 9 predicted proteins | sample 5400641 | NCBI WGS metagenome assembly WNGF01 (sample SAMN13153371, study PRJNA577476) | soil metagenome | isolation source: 80 cm soil or saprolite under grassland replicate 2 | place: USA:California | collected 2016-06-15 | reverse complement strand
GCTGGTATCGTTCATCGTGATGTTATTGAATGTCTGACTGGTGGCGGTGCCGTTGATGTTCTGAGCACCGCTGTTGAAGGTCACGGTTGCGGCGCGTGGGTTGAAGTTCGCGGCCGCCACGTTATTGACCCAGTTGCCGCTGATATTGATATTGAAGTTCGAGGCAGTAGCGTCCAGCGTCCCGCCGTTGATGGTTAGAGCGGTAGTCACCGTAATGGCCCCGCCAAGCGACTTGGTGCTTGAACCTGAGATGACTAAGTTGCCGTAATTCTGACTACTGTTCAGAACGGCTACAGTTTGGGTGGTGCCCTCGTATTCAATCGTGCTCGTAGCGCCAACCGAATGGGTCGCGTAGTTGGAAGGCACCGTATTGGTGCCGCCAATTTTCAAAGTAGCGCCATTGCTAACTGTGAGCGTGCCCCCGTTTACCGTCCGGTTAAATAGATTGCCCAGCAAATCGAAAGTGCCGGCGGTCACGGTCAGGTTGCCGCCCACCACCGAGGCGCCACGGTTAGCGGTCAGGATGTTGCTCTTGTTGACTGTCAGATTGGCGAAATTAAATGTACCGCCGCTTCCGTTAATGCTCTGCGCACTGCTGCCCGTGAAGTTGAAATTGCTGGTGCCGCCATTGAACTGAGTTGTGGTCGAGCCGCCATTTTGGACTGTCAGGTTCCCCTGAAGATTGATCGTCCCCGCATTCGCGTTGAAGATGCCGCCAGTGGTTCCCGCGGTCTCAAAACTCACCGTCAGGTTGCCCGAGAGGTTCAGGATGTTGCCGTTGTTATTGAACGTCCCGAAGACATCGAGATTCGTCAGGGACCACGTGCTGCTCGGATTGGTGGTCAGGGTGCCATTTGTCAGCACAGCGACCGAGCCGTCGATCGAGAAGTTGGTCCCCGAGACTGTCACCGGCGCGTTGGCGCCCAGACTGCTCCCGCTAACAGTGGCCGTATTGCCCGACAGAGTAACGGTCGGGCTGGTACCGTCAAGGCTCAAGGTGCCGCCGGCGGTAAAGATTCCTCCGCCTTTATTGCCGGCTGAATTATTAGAAAACGTACTGGTCGTTATAGTCGTCACCAGAGTGCTTTCCAGAATTAGGCCGCCGCCGCTGGCCGTTCCGAGTGCCCGATTGTTTGAGAAAGTGGTGCCGTTAACGTTTGCTGAACCTGTTCCCCCATTGAAACCCAAAAGGTCTAGACCGCCGCCGCCGGCCGTCGCTGAATTCGCGTCATTATGTGAGAACGTCGAAGTGGTTTGTGACGTGAACGTACCTACGCACGGACAAGGAAGCGTTAACATTCCCGAACCATAGCTGACGCCGCCGCCACTGATATTGGTCGAATTTCCGGTCGTTGTATCGTCGCGATTCGCCGCGCTCGAGTTGTTCGCGCCGCCGATGGTTGAACTAGTGATGGTCAAGTTTCCGCCTTGAATCAGAATTCCACCACCGCCCTGGCCAGAGCCTCCGGTGACGATATTGTTCGCCACTACTGAGTTATTAAAATTGACGTTATTTCCCTGCTCCCCGCCGATGATGCCGGCACCAGAGGTGTTGATGCCGTTGAGGCGGCCGCCAATGATCGTGACTCCGTTGAAGTTGTAAGTAAGGTTCGCGAGGAAGCCCTCGTTCAGACACATCACACCGTCAGTCGTGCCATGCTGCCGAATAATCGTGGTTGCCGCGCCCGCGCCGGCTATCGTCGTAGTCAGATTGATTCCCAAGTCACCAGCCGTGTTTCCGTCACACTGTGACGCGCCGTTGGTGCTGAGTGTGTAAGTTCCGGCCGGAAGATTGATCGTGGTGGGTGAATTGAGGGCAATGTTTGCAAATTGCACTGCGCCGCGCAGGCTGCAGTCATTCGCAAGAGCTCCATTACACACCGACGCCGCGGCTAGATTTACTCCATTCGGATCATCAGTTCGGTCGACAGTTATAGAGGTGGCCACCAACGGCACGATTGTGGGTTCAGAACTCTGTGCCTGCAACACAACCAGATCGCGCTCGCCGTTCAATTTTGTCGGTAGTTGCAGAACTGCCACCGGAGCTTCGGCCGAACCCAGGCTCACCTCAGCCATGTCACCCGTGGTCGCAACTGCTGCTCCCTGCGCTCCATTCTTCGCGTTGGCCTGCGGATCAATCTGGCGGACAATATTCAGTTCGTTCCGGCTACCAGCTACAACAATGTCTTCAGTCTCGCGGGAAGAAACATTTGTTGTGGTCAGCAAAGACTGCGGAGCCACTTCGCCGGCCACTTCACTGGTGGCGACGGTCCGAGCAGTAATCCAATTGACTGAGTCACCGGTCTTCCATCCGGGAATTGCTTCAATATCGTCGTTAATCTTAATCTGAGGTTTGAAGCGGCCCCGGTTGTGCACGAAGAGCTCAGCGTCAGTGAACGGTTGGGTGTCAAGCCCATCAGGCTGAAGAATGCTGACGGTGCCGTCAGCGCCCATCACGGCGATTTCCTGCCGCGCTTGCCGATTCCAGACAAAGCGGCCTACCGCCATCCCCAGCACCTCGGATGGAGCCTTTACGCGCTCTACGCGCGACTCGCGTGCCGGCGAGAACTTTCTTCCCCACCCGTGCAGGATGTCGATCTCGTTGCCGGCAGCGACCGCGATGTCCATAAAAGGATCCGTGTCCATGCCGCCAAATTGAACTGCATTCGCTTCGTTCGCCAAAGAGAATTCCATCGGCGTCGCCGTCAAACCACCGTCGGCGCCGTCATAGATCAATAACCTGGAGCCGTTTGGTCCGGCGACACCTACGGCTATATCCGGCTGTCCGTCCGCAGCTCTGAACTCACCCGCCGCCAGGGTTGTTACTCTACCCGGCAGATAGATCTGTTCAGGCGCGCCCAATCCGCCCTTACAAGCAGGAAGAGATCGCCGCCGCGGGTGGCAACCAGAACATCTTTGCGGTTGTCATGATTGAAGTCACCGGCCTGGATGAAGTCGACCGGCTCGGGCACCTGGTAAGTTTGTGCGTTGGGCAGTAACGCATCAGGATTATAGCCCTGCTGCATTCGCACAAACACCGAGTCGTCCGCAGGGGAGTAGGCATCCGGATTGCCATGCTGCACGGTCACGATCCCGGTGCCGCCATAGACATAACCCACAACCAGGTCGGGCGTCGCGTTACCATCAAGATCAGCGGTCGCCAGCGCACGGGCACGTGCCTGCCCGGACTGCATGGCCTGAGTCGCATTCTCGTTGCCATGGTAATTGGCCGAAACCTCTCTTCCGTCCTGGAAATTCAGAAAAGGTTTGCCGCGACCGGCGGCCTGAATGGTGATCGCGCCTTTTGACGCCGGAGATGATTTGGCGGCGCTGCTCGCTGTGCGCGCGACCCAGACAACGCTGACCGCGAGCAGTAGTAACAGGAATATTTTTGATGTTGCAGACAAACTGTTGAACGGGGAGCCTGCTCCCGATTTCCGCAAGCCAGGCGTGGCGCTGATCTGAAACATAAAAATCTCCTTAACGGCTAAGCTACAATCCTCTCTCTGGGAAAAGCTGGAACCATTACCAGCCGAGCACGAAAATCCGATGCGTTGAACGGTTAGGAAAAAAAGACGTTTTACTTTACGTTTGGTGTTCACTTCAGGTTAATAGTTTGACTGTCGAAATTTCAGAATTATCCTCAGAGAGCAAATCGGAGTAACCCGACTGGGGGAAGTGCGTGAGGAGATGGCGCACCAAATCAATGAAGTAAGTAATTCAACGCTTCCTTAGCACGCGCTCGCTGATCGGCGGGTGCGAGCAAAAATCAACCACCGCAGTCCGCAGTGGCATCGTTGGTTATCGTCCAGTTTGCGTTGTCGCCACAGGAAGCCGAGTGGTAGAAAAAGCAGCCATTCTGATCTTCGGCAATAACCCTGATGCTCGAGCCTTCACATGAAACACCGCTCAGGGTGAATGAACCGCCAGGCGGGATCACTGATCCATTAAGCTGATACGGTCCCCAATTATTTGGGTCTCCCGGAGCGAAATAGACATGGCGAATCTCTTTCTGAGAGTTGTTTATGATGCTGATATTGATCGTCGCCTGCGCGTAGGTGCCCGACAGCAGGGGCACAGCGCAGATTCCCGCGACTACCATGATCATCAACAAGCGGATGGCCCCCCGTTTGTATTCTAAATAACCTGTATTCACATTTTCACCCTTTCCTAACAGAGCAGGCCTCATCGCTGCTGACACTGGCGATCACCCTGATGGTTGCTCACGTGCAGCCAAGGTTCGTGCAGCCAATCGTATTCCGGACGTGCGCGGCGGTATCAATCCACGCCTGACCCTCAGCCGCTGAAATGTTTCCGTGATCGATCAAGTTCTGAACCGAATTAATGAAATCGGCCCAGCTTTTGACATGCCGTACTCGTGTGCCCGCTAGCAAGAGCATCTTCGGCGGCATTCAATTTAGCGATCAGGCCCTGCTTCTGCGCGCCGTTGAGCGAAGAACTGTTGATGCTTGTCTTCAGGTCCTCGATCGTCTGCAACACCGTATTTACCGTTACCACGAAACTGCAGGAGGCCGAATTCCCTGAAGTATCGGTCACTGTATAGGTCACCGTCGTCGTGCCGATCGGGAACACCGAACCACTGGCCAAACCAGCTGTCCGGGTTGTTATTGCTCCCGGACAGTTGTCCGTACCAACTGGAGTTGCATAAGTGACTACTGCGCCGGATGGACAGGTTGGTTCGACCGTGATGTTGCTCGGACAGGTTATGGTTGGCGGCGTCGAGTCGAGTGTTAGCACGGCGCTTTGTATAGCAGTTCCGCAGGCGCCTGTGGTCTCGACACTGTAGGTTCCGACATCACCCGCTTGTACGTTACTGATTGTCAAAGTACTGGTGGTCCCACTGCTCACGATAGTGACTCGTCCTCCAAAATCGCCGTTATTGAGCACGGTCATGCCCTTCTTCCAGACGAAAGTAAATGGGCCGGTGCCGCTCGCTGTCGTCGAGAAGCTGGCTGTAGAACCAGCGCACACTGTCTGATCGTTAGGCTTGGTGGTTGAGGTGTTCTGTTTGACAGTCAGCGTCGCGCTCCTGGTCACGCTGCCGCAGGTACCGCTGACCGTTACCGTCACCGGGTGATTGCCCGGGCTGAGCGAGCCGGTCGGTACGCTGATGCTCGAGCTGTCACCATTGAATGGCGAGCCGTCTAAGGTCCAGGCGTAGTGGAATGGTCCGGTGCCACTCGCCGTGGTTGAGAAGGTTGCCGTTACGCCCGGACAGACCGCTTGATCGGCAGGCGTGGTGGCCGAGGTGTTCGCTTGTACCGTCAGCGTCGCGCTCTTGGTGTCGCTGCCGCAGGTGCCCGTCGTGGTTACGGCCACTGTGTGTGGTCCGACACTAAGCGAGCCAGTCGGCACGCTGATACTCGAGCTGTCACCGTTGAAGGGAGACCCATCGACAGTCCACGCATAGTGGAAGGGCCCAGTGCCACTCGGCGTCGTTGAAAAGCTCGCGCTCGCGCCCTGACAAACTGTCTGATCAGCGGGCGTGGTCGTAGAAGTATTCGCTTGTACCGTCAGCGTCGCGCTCTGTGATGCACTGCCGCACGTTCCCGTAGTTGTTACGGCCACAGTGTGATCACCAACGGTGAGCGCGGTCGTATCCACGCTGATGCTTGAGTTGTCGCCGTCGAATGGCGAACCATCCAGCGTCCATGCATAGTGGAACGGCCCGGTGCCGCCTGCCGTGGTCGAGAAGTTTGCCATCGCGCCCTGACAGGCTGTCTGATCGGGCGGATCAGTCGTCGTCGTTGGGCTATTAACGGTAAGCGTCGCGCTTTGTGACGCTGTACTGCACGCGCCTGTCGCTTCGACCGTGTAAGTATCGGCATCACTCGCTTGAACGTTGCTGATGCTCAAGGTGCTTGAGCTCGTAGTAATGGTGATAGTCACGCGGCCACCGAGATCTCCATTGTTCAGAACAGTGGCGCCCTTCTTCCAAACAAACGTGAATGGGCCCGGACCTGAAGCCGTCGTGCTGAAGCTGGCAGTCCCACCTTCGCAGACCACCTGGTCGGTGGGATCACTCGTGGTGTTGGTCTGAACAATTACGGACGCAGTGACTGTTTGGTTATCGGCAGTGACATCTATATTGGCAGTGCCTGAGGTCGCCCCCGCCGTAAACGTAGCTGACGCCGCGCCGTCCACAAAGTTGGCGCTGACACCGGATAGATTGCCCAACGCCGGAGTCGCGTTGACAAACGTAGCTGGAAAAGCCGGCAGGCCATTCAGCTCGACAGTCAAATCCGAGCCCACGTTCCTTTGCTTGATATCAGCGGAAATATTTGAAGACGAACCAGTACAAATCGTATTAGGACTGCCACTGGCACGAAGCTGCAGGAAAGTTGTTGGGAACACGCTGCCTGATGTGCTGCGAAAATCATTCGCACCCGGACCAGTATTAATGCCCCACCAGTTGTCATCCGCTGCAAACACACCGGTGCTGCGGAAAAGCGTCAGACCGTTGGTAGCGACAGGAACTGTATTTCCTGTCAAACGCGAGTACCTGACGCTGGCGGTGGTTCCGCCGCCGTATACGGCACCGCCAAAACTACCTGCGTGGTTGGCTGCAAAAGAGCTGGTGGTAAGGGTAAGCGGTCCACCGCTCTCAACGATAATCGCGCCGCCACTGGCGTTTGTTGCTGTGTTGCTCGAAAAGCTCGAGCTACTAATGACGTAAGTGCTTAGACCCGAATTAAAATCAAAAAGATCCAGCGCGCCACCGCCGGCCGCAAACGAATTAGCTGTATTGTTCGAGAAAGTCGAGCCCGAAATCGTCACTGTGCCAACGGATGGAGTCCGTCCAAAAGGATCTCCGGCAGAGTAAGACACGCCGCCGCCGCTGGTGGTAGTCGAGTTGTTGCTGAAAGTGCATCCGGTAATTGTCAGCGTGCCGCCGAGATGTGAAACTCCGCCGCCGCCGGAGGTACCGGCGCCGGTCGCGGAATTACCAGAGATCACGCAGTTCGTCAGCGTCAGGGTGTTGTTTATCGATCCAGAAATGATTCCACCCCCGCCGACTGCAGTCGTTTCAGTTCCCCCTGAAATCGTGACACCAGAAATAGTGGTATCAAAGTCCGCATCCAAAAACGGATTGACTTCGATCACCCGGTCGCCCGAACTCGTCTGGCGAATGATCGTGGAAGCCGCACCTGCGCCTATGATCGTGGTGTTGTCGGCAGTGATATCCAGATCGCCAATTGAGTCGTCACCGCTGAAGCCTTCGCTGGCTCCTGAGATCGTCAGGTTATAAGTTCCGGCGGGGACATTAATAGTTGTACCTGGGTTGAGATTGGCGAACGCAACTGCGCCGCGAAGACTGCAATCGTTTGGCGCCGCAGTGCAGGCCGACGCCAAAAACGTGTCATCGGTGCGGTCGACCGTTATAGAGGCTACCGGGGCCAACGGACGGATCGCCCCTGAGGTGCGAGCGAACTTACTGCTATGCGAGGCGGTCACGGCCCTGCTATCACGCTTGCTGACTCGAAGATTCTTTTTCTCGGGAAGTCTTCCCGCGGCTGAGCTGGCAGCCGGAGCCCAAACAACTGCCAAACCGGTGATCCCTGCCAACACAATCATGCAAGCGCAGGTGATGAAGGTCCTGGGGACGACTCGATTGTTTTTTGAGATTTGAGAGTGCAACATCAGGAGGCTCCTAGTTTCCAGCTTGAATAAGGCTGGGTTGGTACTGTGACTTGGTCCGGGTTCAGGCCCTGCCGCGGCCTGGTGGAAGCGACAGGGGGCTTGCACTTCTGGGATACGCTAATTCACTTTAGTTAACCTCGCCATCAACTACGAGGCGGGAAAATACCTTGCAACGCAATACAAAAATTGAGCGTTAGAAACGGGTGCATATTGTTATGTGGCAGGTCACCGCCAACAGCCGGCATAGCGTTCGGGTTCACAGCTCCGGTCGCCGGCGTTCCGTATGCCTGCAGCGCCGCCCTATTGAACTGCGCTTGTCCCCAGATGTTTCCTTGTGGAGTCTGAGAATTTCCGTTCGCCGCCACCGCCCCGCCGAAAGTATGCGAGTGGAGGGGAATCTCTGATAGCAGGAGCGTAATAAACTGCTCTCCGGCAATTTCCCCCAGGTCACGAGTAGACAGCCCCGGCCCGGGCTGAGCGCCGCCGGTGTGCATGGCAGCCGAATCCTGAAGATTAGGAAGCCCAAAGGTACTCTTCCCATCGCCGCCATAGGTGGTGCCAAGCAACGAGAAGAGCGCAGTGTTCTGGCTTATCGGCAGTAGCTGTCCGTTGCACATTGCCCAGCCGGTCGGCGCAAAGTTAAAAGGGAAGATTCTTATTTCAGCTACAAAAGGATCTGCCATGATTTCGCTTCCTTTCTAGTTTCTCGAGGGGAAGATTCCCTGAAGAGCAATGCAAAAATTGAGCGTCAAAAACGGCGACATATTATTGTGGGGTTGCCCGCCTACCGAAGAGACCGTAGCGTTTCCCATTTGGGCGTTTGATCCCGCCGTGGTGTAGCCGGCCTTGCCGGAGTTAGCCCAAAAGTTGCCGACGGGATTAACTACGGTCGCGTTAGCATTGCCACCAACTAACGCGTTGTTAGCATTGGTGAGCGTGTGAATGTGATTCGGCATTTCCTGCACCGACAGGGTGTGGTTTTCTTCACCACCAGCCTGACCGAGAACGAAGCTGTTGCCATTGTGTAGCTGTGACCTGCCGCGCAAATCCGGTAAGGCAAACGTAGTTTGACCATTACCGCCGTAAGTCGTTCCCAGCAAAGAAAACAATGGCTGGTTCTGATTGATGGGCAGCAACTGCCCATTGCACATTGCCCAACCCTTCGGCGCAAAGTTGAAGCTGAAAATTCTAATCTCTGACAAGAATGGTTCCGACATGATTATTTGCTCCTCAATCTCATCTTCCGTTCAGTCTTCAAATCGTCAAGACTTCGTTAGTCACCATCCGCGGGTCATCAGGTTGGAGAAGGGAAAACCCCAAAAAGAGAAATTATGTAGTTGATGCACAGAAACGGAATCATATTGTCGTGAGGTTGGCTTCCCCCGGCGGGTGTAGTTGGAAGTCCCCCGCCGATAAACCCAGTGCTGGCCGCGTTGCTATATATGGCAACGTCTGAGGCCGCCCAGGTGCCGTTCGCTGGATCCGATGAAGGACTGCCGCCTCCGGAGCTGCAGAGCGCCGGATGAGTGTGAAGTGCTAATTGATTGGTCGTCAGCGTAACCTCTTCGGTACCGCCATTCTCAGCGAGCTGCCGGTTCGAAAGACCGTTTCCCTGCCCCATATGCAGAGGGACTCGTCCGCGCAGGTCCGGCAGAGCAAAAGTGGACTGCCCATCCCCACCATAGGTAGTTCCGATTAGATTGAACAACGTCTCGTTTTCAGAAATCGGCAAGAATTGTCCATCACAAAACATCCAGCCCGCCGGCGCAAAAGTTCCGGCAAACATTCTGATTTCTCCTATAAATGGCATTTCTTTTCTCCTCTGGAAATCCGAAAGACGAGTACTTTTCGTTGACAGCCTATGAATGTAGCCGGTTGATGACCGCTTCGTAGTACCTGGCGCTCTTATCTCTGGACACGACCGGCACTAGAAACAAAGAGAAGGTGCCGAGCTTTTCGTGCTCGATCATGTAAGTCTCTTGCTTTAAAGGTGATCTGTTATCGCCCCTAAACGTAAGGGTGAACGCCTCTTTTTTCCCGTCCGCCCCCTGCTTCGAACCCAGGTTCAAGACTTCTATAAGGCGTACGCTGACCTTTGTAATCCCTATGAGAAAATCTGTTCTCAGCTGGGACTCAAATGCCGCCCTATCCAGTAAGAGACGCGGCGCCGTCGAAGACAAAGCGGCTCGGCCGAAGTCCGTTTCGGTGATACCGAGGGAAACTCCGGCGGCTAACGCTCCCAATGTTCCATTCTTCAAGAAATTTCTACGCGAAGTAGTCATTAAAACAGAACCTCCTATGAACTTATTCAACGTCGGGCTCGCGCCAGAAGGCGTGCAGTCTAGTGGGTTCGCAAAAAACTTGCAACAAAAATTTTGCAGAATAAGGTTTTTCTACGTGTTGCCATGACTTAGGACGCGGAAGGGGCGCATTATCCATCTGATTTGAGTCGAGACCACTCCATTAGCAGGTGGATTCCGTGCTCCTCTGTGGGTAAAAAGCCGAGGCGCTCGAAAAGTCGCATTGAAGGATTGAAACTTTCGACATAGATCCGAAGTCGGCCGACCTCACGATCGTTCGCCAGGATTATGTCGTGGTTGGCATCAGGATAGATCTTTTGGTAGTGCTGTTGCTGAGCATTGAATTGTCCCAGCACAAAAGCGTTCTTCTGCTCTTCAGACCAGGGAAGCAAGGCCAACTCTTCAGTTCGCGTGCTGCGATAAACTTCCAGCAGGAAGGCTTCATCCGCGGGCTCAACAGGCCGAAGGGTGATCGTCACATTTATCGTGGAGTCCACTTAAGGCGTTGCGGAAAATCAGCTCGCAGTTTCCGCCTGCTCGCGAAGTCTATTAAACACCGCCTCGTAATAATAATCTTGATCGTCCTGGCGAATGGGTACCAGAAAAATCTCAAATTGTCCCAGGTCCTCGTTGACCATGCACTGCGTTCCCTGGCCGAGAAACACTTCGTTCGGCCCACGGAACACAATCGCGAATTGCTCTTGCCGGAGAGATTGCTCGAGCTCCGAAACCTCTGTGAGCTCGAGATCGATGGCTTTGTCAGGTCCAACTTGTACCTGGAACTTATGTCCCAGGTGCTTAACAAAAGCCTCGTGGGTTAGCGTTTCTGCCATCAAACTTTCCTTCCTGTTTGAATCCTAACCGTCGAAAATTTTCACTCAGCCGGCTTGTTCAGAATCAAGACCATGAAATCATCGATATTTGGACCGTAGTGGAAATTATTCCGCAACGGCGTGAAGGAAAAGCCGGATAGTTCTACTCGCGTCGCC
>WNGF01019411.1_pt1 | contig 10951 bp, 14 predicted proteins | sample 5400641 | NCBI WGS metagenome assembly WNGF01 (sample SAMN13153371, study PRJNA577476) | soil metagenome | isolation source: 80 cm soil or saprolite under grassland replicate 2 | place: USA:California | collected 2016-06-15 | reverse complement strand
AACGACAATCGCCGCGATCGCGGAAGCCGCCGACATCCCGGCACCGACGATCTACTCCGCGTTCGGCAACAAGGCCGCGATCCTCAAGGCCATCGCGTGGGGAGTCGCCGGCAGCCTCGACATCGACCGCGCCCACGAGGAGGCCCTCACGCAACCCGATCCACGAGACGGCCTGAGGATGGCCGCGAACATCCAGCGCCGGCAGTACGAGCAGATGTACGACGTCATCGACATCTACCAGGAAGCAGCCCGCACCGACCCGGACATGGCCCAGGACACGCGGACCATCGCGGCCAACCGCGAACGCGCCTTCCGCCGCCACCTCGAAGCTATTGCAGCCCACCTCGCCCCCCGCGTGAGCGTCGAGGACGGCGTCGCCATCTACCTCACCCTCGTCCTGCCCGAGGTCTACAGAACCCTCGTCATCGAACGCCGGTGGACCACCGACCGCTACGAGAACTGGCTAGCCGATGCCCTGGTCACGCAACTGTTGCCCTAGAACAGCACCATTCGAACGACCGGACACGGCGCGTACTCAACACCGGCGTGTCTCGCACGCGACGAGTCGCGTCGCACCGACCGGCCAGCCGCTCTACCGCCGTCGTCAGCGCTAGTAGGCGGCGGATCGGCTCGCCGTCACCAGCGCAGCTCACCGGCAGCCGGCATCTCGAACGCCAGAAAGGTCTGAGAACCGCCGACCACGCGTGCGATGCACACGCACCACCAAGCAGCAACGACCGTCGGCCAACAATCGTGCTCAACCGCGCCATCTATCCCGCTCAGTCACAGCTCACCGCCGGGTAGCCCGGGTCGGGGCAGCGACCGGACCCAACAGGCGGTCGCGGTACCCAACAGGGCGGCGGGCGTACCCAACAGCGGGCCGGTCCACCCAACAGCCCGCCCGCGCTGGGCGCGGCTCGGCGTGGCCGACCACCCAACAGTGCAGCTCAGGGCCGTGATCGCCACGATCACCGGGCCGGGGGCTGTTGGGTGGCCGGGCTACGGTGAAGGCTCATTATTTGAAACCCCCCAAGCACCACCACCCAGGCGCAGTCGCCACGACCGCGGTCGCAACCGCCCACCCGCCTCTGGCCGGTCGGCCTGCCCCGCCCGTCGGCACCCCGCCTACCCGCACCACCTCGCACCATCTTCGCCTCGCGCGCATCGCGCCGGCACTTCGCGGCATCGCCCGCGACTGATCGCGACCTTCCCGGTCGCCATCCCCCTGTTCCCGCGCGCCTCCGCTCGGAGGTCTACCTCGCGCGCCCCCGCACCTTTATCTCTCGTGGAGGATGCCGTGCCTAACACCGCTGTCGTCGTCGTGTGCCTGCCCAAGGACACGCCCACCGACCAGTTGGCCGCCAGCGCCATCGCCCAACTCGGGTCAACTCCGCTGACCAGCGTCGGCCCTGCCGGACACTTCCCGATCAGCACCCGCCTTCGCCGCGGAAGCCTCGTGCAGCCCTGGCACGACACCGCCGCCGGCGGACCGATCCGGCTGCTCGACCTGAATGCGATGTGCACCGCCGCGCGGAACGCGCACTGGTGCCGCTGGCACATCTGGCAGCGTGTCGCCGAGGGTACCCGGCCCGCCCAGCCGTTCTGGCAGTTCGCCGACCGGCACCGCGCCGAACCGGCCAAGTACAGCCTCGACAAGGCACAGCAGCAGTACCTGGCCCAGCCGAGGGTCGCCGCGATGCATATCTACAACGCACTACCCAACAAGATCATGGCGTTGCCGACCAGCCACCTGGAAGCCTTCCAGGCCGGTGCCCACGCCTACGCCCACCTCGGGCTGCTCTCCGCGGTCCCCGCCGACGGCATGCTCACCCTCGACGGCCGCTACCTGGCCGCCACCTCCGGCCGGCTCGCCGACCAACTGTCCTATCTGGACTCCGCACAAGGCCACCTGAGCACCCTCAGCTCCCGCGACTACCTCGTCGCACTCGCCACCGCTTAACCCCTCCACCACTCACAGGAAAGGCGAACCGGGTCACCGGTTCGCCTTTTCGCGTCCTCACCCCCTCGTCGAAGGAGCCTTCCCGTGTCCATCACGTCGTTCCTGCATTCGATCAAGCGTCGCCCGTCGATCATCGCCCCGATCCTCGCCCAGGGCTGTGTGCTCTTCCTGGTCTTCACCGACCGGCCGTTCACGGCAGCGTTCGTTGCCATGTTCGGCATCGCCTGGCTCGCCGTCCTGATCGCCACGGCCGACGACCGGGTCATCCGCGTCCGCGCCGAACGAGACACCGCCAAGCAGCGCATCGCCGACCTGGAGACGGAACTGGCCGAGGCCAACACCGACCCGGTCACCGGGCTACCCGTGCGCCGCATCGCCGAGCGGCACCTCACCGCCGCCGTCGGTGTCGAGCTGAGCATCGCGGTCGCCGACGTCGATGACATGCACGGCATCAACAACGGCCACGACCACCAGTTCGGCGACGACTACCTCGCCGCCATCGCCGACCGCCTCGACGGGCTGGCCGCCGACGGCGACATGGTCGCCCGACTCGGCGGCGACGAGTTCGTCCTCATCACCACCCGCAGCCCACTGGTGCTGGCCCACGCGCTCACCGCCGCCATGCGCCGGCCGCTCACCATCCGCGGCACTGAGGTGCCGGTGCGGCTCAGCATCGGCATCTGCCACCTGGACGGCGGCGACGCCCACACCGGGCTCGGCCGCGCCGACCTGGCCATGTACACGGCCAAACGGCGCCGCAGCGGCATCGAGCACTACGACCCCGCCCGCGACGGCGTCCCGCAGCCACGCGGCATGCGGCCCCCCGTGCGTCACCGCGACCGCCGCAGCAGCACCAGCCCATCGGCCGCAGCGCGAGCTGATCCACCCGCAACCGGCGTGGCCCCGCCACCGGTGCCCGCCGACGCCCTTACCAAGAACCCCACCCTCAGTGAAGGAGATGTTTGCCATGGGTGCAGACATGATGGCCCGCACCCTGTACCTGCCCGCCGACACCACCATCAACCTCACCGCCGCGAAGACGACCGCCAGCCAGCTCAGCCAGCAGGCCACCCCGGCAGACCTGCGCACCCTGCTGGAGCACGGCTGGATCACCGACGACACCCTGGCCGACGACTGCGGCGAGGACGACCTGACCGCCGGCGCCGGGGACCTTCGCCAGCTCGCCGAGCAGGAGCTGCACCAGCTCCTCGACCGGTTCGCGCTGTCGCTGCACAGCCGCGACGTGTCCCGGTACCGCTTCGGCCGCGACGACACCCCTGGCATCGACGCCTACACCACCGGCGGCCTCAGCGACGGCGACGGCCCGACCGACGCGTTCGACGACTGGGACGTCGTTTTCGACGACGTCCGGTTCCCGATGCGCTGGCCCGCCCAGCTCGGCGCCGCCGCTGGGCTCCTGCACCCGTGGGGCGACGGCCCCGCCGTCGCCACGGTCGCCTTCCACGCCTCGAACTAACGGCCGCGCCACGCGGCCCGGCCGATGATGGCCGGCGCCACAGCCATCCCTCTCCCGAAAGGCCACGATCATGAACGCTGCATATCGCCATTCACGCGATGACAGCACCGAACCCGACGCGGCACAGCTGCGCGTCGCGGTGTACATGAGCGGGCACGAGCCCGCCACGCTCGCCGGTCAGGAAGCCGCGCTGCGCGGCTACCTCGACACCCACCAGCCACAGTGGACGGTTGTCGCTGCCTACTGCGACCTCACAACGACCCGTCGCTGGCGCGGGCCGCGGCCTGCCGTTGCGCGCATGCTGAGCGCGGCGGCGTCTGGCGCGTTCGACCTGCTGCTGGTACACCGGCTCGACCGGTTGTCCCGGCGTATGGACCACCTCGACCAGATCGTCGAAGCACTCGACGCCGCCGCGGTGACCCTCCGCACGGTGGACGAGCCGCTCGACTCCACTGCGCCGGCCCGCCGGCTCATCCGTCGGCTCTGGGCCGTCCTCGCGGCGTACAAGCACTGGATCGGCATCGAGCGCCGCGGGCAGCAGCGGCGCGCGGCCAGGCGTGACCAGCGGTCCGCCGCGCACGCCCAACCACCCAACTCGGCGCCGCCGCGCTGCCGCACGAATGAGGGATTGGCCGCACCGGACGGCCTCGAAGCGACCGCCGACAACCCCGCACCGGAGGTTTCCATGAACCGAGTCACGCGCGAGATCGACCGCGGCACCCGCACCGTCGACGGCGTCCAGGTGCAGATCACCGAACTGGTCTGGGCCGACGAAGGACGCAGCTTCGAAGTCCACCGCACCGACACCGGCGCCGACCTCACCGAAGACGGCTGCTTCGACACCTGGCCCACCGACGAGGAGATCACCGACCTGCTGCGCACCGTCGAGGACCTGTGGTCGTGTCCCGGCTGCGGCACCAGCATCGACGCCAGCCAGGCCGATCTGGTCGTCGACCACGTCCGTGACTGCGACCGGGTCGACGGCGCCGGCCAGCCCGTACGGGGTGCGCGATGAGCGGCCGGGTCGCCCCGCAGGATGTCCTCGCCGCCCTGTACCGGGCGGCCGACGACGATCGTGTGGCCTGGCTGGACGAGCTGATGATCGCCGCCGGGTTCCTGCGCCGCTGCTCGTGCGGGGCCACCGCGCCGGCCGAGGAGCGCTGCGAGCGGTGCGGGCTCAGCGACGACGAGCCCACGGTCCTGAGCTACTTCGAGGTCTACCGCTGCGAGCCGGAGGCCACCTACACCGTCGCGGCGCTGGCCGACGGCGACCCGCCGCTGCGGATCCGCATCGCCGCCGTCGGCGGCGCAACGGTCGGGGCCGCATACGCCGACAACGACTGGATCTACGAGGTGCACCTTGCCGGGACGCTGGTGTGCTCCGGCGCGGACCTGCACTCCGGCGGCATCGCCCGCACCCACCTGGAGATGGCGGTCGTGCTCGCCGAGTATCTCAGCGGCAGCGGCGCCCCAGCGCAGCTGCTCGCGCACGGCGATCGGCTCGGACTGTGGGCCTACGACGGCGGTCAGCCCGAAGGCGACGGTGACCGTGATGTCTGAGGACCCGGACTCGATCGTCACCGACGACCGGTATCCCGGTTGGCGGGCCCGCATCGTGTACGACGAGTACGCGGGGGAACCCGACGGCGACGCGTTGGCGCCCGCGCTGGTGATCGTGACACGCCGGCAGCCGTACCTGGCCAAGGGTGTGTATATGCCGCAGTCCGCTGACGAGATCCTGGCCGCCTGGCAGCGGCTGGAGGATCGCGACCTGTTCGAGCGGTACCTGCGCATGTTCCACGGCGCGACCACCATCGCCGCCGCGTCGAACCGGGACCTGGACGTGCTCGTCTTCGACACCGCCGACTTCCATCGCCACGTCGGTATCCGCGACCTGCCGGCGGACGTGTCTGGGGAACGCGACGAGTGGCAGGCGTGGCTGGACGGCGAGGTCTACGGCGTCGTCGTCGAGCGCCATCACGCCGGCACCATCACCTGGGACGACGGCACCACCACGGCCACCGGGCAGTGGCGGGAAGTCGAATCGGTGTGGGGCATCTACGGCCACACCTACGCCGCGCAAGAAGCCGCCGACATGCTGGACGGCTGCGCGAGCGCGTAACCCCAAACACCGCCTCCACCCGCCGCCGTACCCACCCGTTGGGGCGGCGGCTTCCCACATCCCCTGGCCCGCACCGGCGGGCTCTACCGGAGAGGCAACCATGAACCCAGCCGTCCGCATGGAACGCGGCTACTACCTCATCGACACCGACGCCTGGGTCGACCAGCGCGTGGGCGAACGCGCCGACGACTTCACCGCGCAGCTGCGCGAGTTCACCGACCACGACCTGTTCCGCGAGCAGCCCACCTCGATGGACGTGGACAGCCGGGTGGTGCTGTGGTGCGCCGCCCGCGACTGGGCGGTCAGCGAAGGCGCACCGATCTACCACGACGACAACCAGCTGACCCGGCCGGTCAGCATCATCCTGGCCACCGCGCCCGGGCCCGAAACCCAAGCGGTCGCGATCGTGATCGTCGAGAACGACGCGCCGGTCGTGTACCCGGACATCACCACCGACGAAGGCTACTGGTACCAGGTCAGCACGGTGGACATCGTCTGCCCGACCGGGCATCGCCTCACCTGGGACGGGGGCCGCGGCCTCATCGACCACGAAGGCGAGGACACCACGATCGCCGCCGTGTTCGGCCGCGACCCGCAGGCGCCACTGCGGCCCTGCCGCGCCTGCGCCGCCTACGACGACTCCGACACCGACCTGCACTGCGACTGCGGCGGCGTGTCCGCCATCTACTGCCCAGTGTGCGGCGCCCGCTGCAGCCTGGCGCTGCCCGGCATCGGAACCCACCAGTCGCGCCGACGGGAGACACCGTGACCTCCACCCCCACCGGCGTGCGGCGAGCGCTGAGCGACACCGAACTGGCCGGCATCTTCGACGCCATCACCGCCGCCGGCAACACCGGCGACGTGCTGGTGGCCACCATCAACGGCCTCTACACCGCGCTGCTGGCCGATCTGGGCCACACCCTCGACACGCTCGCACCCGACCAGCGCGTCAACCCCACCGACTTCGCCATCCCCACCAGCCAATGGAAGGCAATCGCCGCCGCGCCGACGTCATCGCGGCCTGCACCGAGCACGTCACCGCGCTCGGGCGCCAGTTCGGACTCGACTCCGACATCTACCAGCGGGCCGCCACCAGTTGGCAATGGCACCTGACCCGCCTGTTCGCGATGGGGTCGGGGGCGGAAACCTTCGTCACTGCCGAGGGCCACCTGTCCTTGCTCATCACCACTTCCAGCGGCCTCGTGTGGGCGGTGATCTTCCACCGGACGCGGCGGGTCTGCACCGTCGCGGGCTGCCCGGCCGTCATCGGCGACGACGGCACCATCTCGGCCACACCGACAACGCCGGTCGTCGCCGAGCACGAGCACCAGCTGTCCTACCCGCTCGACGCCGCCGCGCCGGGGGAATGGTCCGCGCACAGCTGACCACCCGCGCGGCCAGCACACCACCACACCTCACCGTCCGGCCGACGCCCGGCCACCTGCAACCGAAAGCCAGCACCGGGCGCGGCGACACGGTCGTGCCCGCTCGTCTGTCTACCAAGGAAGGCACGGGTCACGCCATGACCGAAGCCATCTTCACGTACCTCGTCATCGCCGAGGACGGCACCAGCCACGAACACCACCACCGCATGGCCGACACCGACACCATCGACGACGTCGTCCGCGCGGCGGTGGGCGGCTGGCTGGAGGAAATCCGGGTCGCCGACCGCACGCTCGCGCTGTGGTGCGACGAGGAAGGCGCCCAGCGCCGCCGGCCCGTCAACCCGGTCGGATCCCGACTGGTCCTGCTGCTCGGCGGTCGCGCCGCCGCGTATGTCGGACCGATCGTCGTCACCGGCGTCCGCGCCGCCAACACGGTGAGCCTCACCCAAGACCAGCTCGACCAGCTCCTGGCCGCCCTGCAGGCCCTCCGCCCGAGGCGGGACGCGACGGCCGGTAGCTGACCATCTGATCCACCTTCGGTGCCCGCACGGGCGCCGCCGGCATTCCCACCGACCTCGGTGGGGCCATCACACCCCGTGAGGTGAGGGCAGCCGGTGGCACCCGGCCGCCCTCACCTTCCAACCCCAAGGATGGAGGTGTGGGCACCCATGTCCACCCCGGCACAGATCATCACCGTCCTCGCGGCTGCCGCAATCGCCGCCGCAGCGACCTGGCGTGTCCTGCGGCGTCGCATGGACCCACGGCAGCTCCCCACGCTGCTCGCCGCCGCGCACGCGGCGCGCCGTGACCGGCTGACCGGCTCGGGCAGCCGCTTCGCCTTCCACGAGGCGATGGCCGCGGCCACCGGCCAGCACCGCCGCGTCGCGGTCATCCTGGTCAACCTCGATGGGTCACGGCCGTTCGCCGGCCGCTTCGGCGACCGCGCCCTCGACCAGCTCCTCGTCCTGATCGCCGGTCGGATGCACCACCTCGTTGCCGCAGCGGGCGGGTCGTCGTTCCGGCTGCGTCGCGACGAGCTGGCCGCAATCGTCGACGGGCCGGTCACCGACGCCACCGGCCTGGCCGCCCAGCTCCTCGCCGCGGTGGCCGAGCCGACCGAGATCAACCTCAACGGACACCCGCTGACCGTCACGGCCAGCGCCTGCGCCGGTGTCAGCGCCCTCACCATGAGCAGCTCGGGCGACGTACGGCTGGCCCTCGTATGGTCCGACACCGCGATGCGATCGGCCAAGCAGGCCGGCCGCGGTCAGGTCGCCGTGTTCGAGCCCACGTCGCCGCGTCGCCGTACCGCGCTCGCGCAGCCGGCGCCGGCCAACGACGCCGAAGGCGGGGTGACGCGGTGAAGAAGACCCGGATGTGGATCTGCCCGGTCGGGCGGCAACCGATCTCAGCGCCGGTCGGTGGGGACGTCTACGGGCTCATCGAGTGGGAAGACGCTCCGATCCTGATCGTCGGTCGAAGCGTGGACGCTGTCCAACGGGAAGCCGTACGGATCTTCTCCACCGCCGTCGACGGCGCCGGGACCCTAGCCGACGACGACCCCGACTTTGCCCATCACCACCCACTGCCGGACCCCGACGATCCTGACGCCGACATCGCGGGCTGGCTGGAGGCGCTGCGCAGCGCGACGACCGTCGCGTGGTTCGCCGTCCTCGACGACGAGGTGGTGATCGCCCGATGACCAGGCCCGCGTCCACCTGCCTCCAGCGATCGTCAGCCCGACGGCGCCGACCGTCACCGACCAGCTGACCGGTTGCAGCACCGGGCCCCCGGGCCGGCAGGAGATCGCAGTGACCACAGCAGCAAGTCGCCTGCACGCCTCACGGCCCGAAACGGACCGGCCGTGACCGGCGGTTAAGCGCCAGCGCCCCACCCGGCGGGCCGCGCCGCCGCAACCCGCACCGTTGCCTCACTTCCTGGCCGTAGCCCGGCCCAACCTGCGCGACCGCGCACCCCGGGCACGGCCAGTCGGCCGTGCCCGGACTCCGCATGTCCTCACCCCGAAGGAGCCCAGCATGACCAGTCACCCGCTCGCCCCGCGCCGGCCCCGCCCCGACTTGTTCCCGGGACAGGCCATGCACGTCAACGCCCACGCCGCGTGGCTGCCCGCCACCGTCATCTCCGTCGCCCACACCAGCGTCGGCATCAGCCTGTTCAGCGCCACGGCCGGCATGCTGACCCGCGCCGTCGCGCCCTGGGTGGTCCAACCCGCCGATGGGCACCGCCTCGAACCCGTCAACAACCTGCGCCACGGCGACGACGCCGTCGCCGCCAACGGCACGATCCACACCGTCGCCGCCGCGCCCTGGCAGGGCCGCGACGGATGGTGGGTCCTCACCTACACCGACGGCGAGCGCGTCACCCTGCCCGCCGGCGCGGTGCTGCGTCTGACCGATCCCACACCGGCGGTCACCGTCAACGGCGCCGCCCTCACCCAGCCCGCCGCACCGCTGCGCTGATCCGTACGGCGTCCCCTTCCGGTTGCCGCCCCGCAGGCCGACAACCGGAAGGGCCCCGGCGAGCCACCCCACCCGATGCCACATCACCGGGTGGGGCCGCAGGCTGCCGCACGAGCCGACACCACCGGCGTCCGCTCATGGTGCACCACCAGCGGCTGGTGGCGTGCCACCGCCGGACGGCGGAGAAAGCGAGGAGATCCATCCACAATGGACGACACGACGACCGCGGTACCGGCTATGACCCGACCAGGCCCGGCACCCTTGGTGCCGCTGCACCTTCCCGCCGCCGCCTGGGAGGACGTCCTCGACGCCCTCGGTGTCGCCGCCGAGTGGACATCCGACGACATCGACTGCGCTACCTGTGCCAGCGCCACGCCGTGTGATCTGCACGACGGGGACTGGGCCCGCGTCGACCGATGGCGGGAGCTGGCCACCCAACTCCGCGAACAGCTCACCACCACACCCCAACCCAGCAAGGAGCACCGGTGACCCAGCCACAGCTCGGTATTGGGCAGGCAGTCCACGTCCACGCCGCCCGCAGCGTGCTGCGGGTCCGCAACACGGCCCGTCCGCGCCCCCGCACGGGCGGACCAATCGACTAGCCCTCCAGAAAGGACACCGCGATGCACGCACGAATGGTCGTCAGCATCGACGAACTCACCGGAACACACCAGCGCGCAGCGCGCCAGTTCTTTCGGGCCACGCGAGCCCCGAGTTCCTGATCCCGCACCTGGCCGACTTCTACACCTGGACCGTGCAGGCGCGGCTGCCGCTGACCGTGGTCAGCTACCTGCGCTACACCAGCGACCATCCCGGCACGCTGCCCGACGACGAGCAGACCGGCCGCCGCTTCACCGACGCCCAACCGTCCGGCGACCTCGACTACCTCTACCACCTGGCCCTCAGCGAAGACCAGCACGGCCTGCGGCTACGCATCCACGATCTGTCCACGCAGCAGGTGCCCGGCGGGACGGGCGAGCCGATCGAGACGCTCACCCAGGCCAGTCTCTACGACGCCGCCGCACGCTGCTGCGAAACGGTCGCGGAGCGGTGCGAGCGGTACGCGCAGTCCAACGACGGCGTCCCCATGCCGGGCGGAGAGCCGGACACCTGGCGGCAACGCGCCGTCCGGTACCGCGAACGCGGACAGGCCACCGCCGTGGCCGCTCTGGCCGCCCTACAGGTCGCTGGCGTGCTGGTCTTCGCCTCCATCGACCGCCAAGGCCGGCTGCGGGTCTCGGTGCACCTGGACGAGACCGAGCTGTGGCTGTTCGCCGGCGACGGCACCGTGCCGACCCGGATCACGGTCGAGGACACCGACGTCTTCACCGGCTGACCACACATCCCACCCACCGTCGGGAAAGGACAGACGACTGATGCTCACCTCATGGCCGCCGCCGTCGCAGACCGACCTGATCGTGAAGGTCACCACCGACGGACTGGCCGGCGTGTACGACGCCTCGGTGCGGCTGGGCCGCGCCGAGCTGTTCCACGACGGCTGGCAACCGATGCTCGAACCCGCCGCGA
>WNGF01009786.1_pt1 | contig 10951 bp, 15 predicted proteins | sample 5400641 | NCBI WGS metagenome assembly WNGF01 (sample SAMN13153371, study PRJNA577476) | soil metagenome | isolation source: 80 cm soil or saprolite under grassland replicate 2 | place: USA:California | collected 2016-06-15 | reverse complement strand
ACTTGTCGTGGTACTGGAAGATGCCGCCGTGGCCGGAGTCGGGGTAGATGGTCAGCTCGGAGCCGTTGATGCGCCGGTGCAGGTCAAGTGACAGCGGGCTGGGCACCATGCGGTCGTTGTCACCGTTGGCGATCAGGGTAGGCGCAGTGACCTTCGACAGGTCATCGGGCGTGCCGCGTCCCCACTTCTTGATCGCCTTCAGCTGCGTCCGGAACGCCTTGGTCCTGATCGGCTTGTCGCGGTCGGCGGTGCGCTCCTGCAGGCGCTTGACGAATGCCTTCGCGGCGGGCTTGCCGGCGGCGTTGCGGTTGAAGAACAGGTACTCCTTCGGGTCCGACCGGGTCAGGGTCGCACGCAGGATGTCCCAGTAAGTGACGCCGGCGACCTTGTCGATGCCCCTACCGCCCTTCGGGCCGGTGCCGGTCAGGACGAGCTTTCGGACCAGCTCGGGGTGCTTCACGACGAGAGCCTGGGCAACCATGCCGCCGAGGGAGAAGGAGAAGACGTCGATCGTGTCGAACCCGAGCGCGCGGATGAAGGTGTAGGCGTCGTCGGCCATGGCCTCGACGCTGTCGGGGACCTCACCGGTGGACGCGCCCACGCCGCGGTTGTCGATCGCGATGACGTGGTGCCTCTGTGCGATGGGGTCGATGATGCGCGGGTCCCAGTTGTCCAACGTCGCGGCCAGGTGGACGAAGAAGACCACGGGGATGCCGCCCTTCGGGCCCAATTCGCGGTAGGCGTAGGTGACTCCGCCGGCCGTGATGGTGCGCGCCGGCGCCTCCGCGTACGAGGTGATGACGGATTCGTTCATGCTGTCGTTGGTGCTCATGATGGTTTCTCCTGCGTGTGGTTCGGGTCGCCCGTCGCGGTCGCGGCTGGTCAGCTGGTGGTGGTGATGACGGCCTTGCCGCGATAGCGCGCGACAGTGAAGGCCGTCATCGTGGTCTCTGTTTCTCGCCGGAACCGTCGGCTCCGGGTCGATGCTCGTGCGCGACGCGGGTGTCACCAGTGGTTCCCGTCTCGGGTCACCTTAAACGCTGAGTATCAAAAAGTAAACCTAGCTTGTATGATGAGTCCATGGACGTTGCTGGCACTGACCTGCGGTTCGACCGGGACACGTCGAACTGCTCGATCGCGCGGACCCTGGACGTGGTGGGCGAGAAGTGGACGATCCTGATCCTGCGGGAGGTCTGGTACGGCTCATCCCGCTTCAGCGACTTCGAGCGCATCCTGGGATGTCCTCGCAACCTGCTCGCCGAACGGCTGCGCAAGCTCGTCGAGCAGGGCATCCTGTCCACCGAGACATACCGCGAGCCCGGCGCGCGCAGCCGGCTCCAGTACGTGATCACGCCGAAAGGCATGGACCTGCTGCCGGCCGTGCTGGGGCTCATGCAGTGGGGTGACCGATACCGCGCCGATCCGGAGGGCCCGGCCATCGTCACCCGTCACCGAAGCTGCGGCGCGCGCCTCGAAGTCCAGGTCCGATGCGAACACGACCATCACGTCAACGCGGCGGACACTGACGCCGAGCCCGGTCCAGGCTTCCGGATGAAGGCCGACCATTAAGCCGACCAGTGCTCAGCTCGAGCGCCTGTCCACGTAGTGCGGCGCCGGCAAGGGGCGGCGACAGGAACCACGCTTTACAGGTCAGTTGGGCCTGCATCACCTTCTTTCGCCACATCCGCTCATCCGCTATGAGAGTGCACTTCGGCCGGCAATACAGTGCGCTTCTGTCTCGGCGCCACCGGCGGCGGTAACGATCCATCTCGCGCGGTCACGCGCGGTTGGCGTAGTGCTCCAGATCGACGGATATCGTGTGCGCCGAGCCGGGTGGATCCGAAGGTGCGGCACCGCTGGCGTAGAGGTCCGAACCCCGGCGCCGCAGCCTGAACCGAACACGGCAGTTATTGCCGGGTGGTTAACGCGCTCCGGAGCGTCTCTACCGCTTGGCGGGTCGCCGGCGTGGATCCGCCGTGCATCATCGAGTAGGCGCTCGCCCCGTCGAAGATGAGCGTGAGCTGGACTGCGAGAACCTCGGCGTCGCGGTCGCCACCGGCCCGCAAGGCCTCGGCGAAGTACTCGGTGAGGGCTGCCTTTTGCTCGCATGCGACCCGCACCGCCGGATGATCGCGATCTTTGAGTTCGGTGGCCGCGCCGACAAAGGGGCAGCCGCGGAAGTCGGGGGAGTTGACTTCCTGGTCGAGTGCGTCGAAGACGGCCAGGATGCGCTCGCGCGGCGAGCGGCCGTCGGGTGCGAGTCGGGCGGCGAACTTGGCGCCTTGCGCCTTGAGCATCGCGGTGACGACCTCGTCCTTGCCGCCGAAGTGCTGGTAGAGCGAGCGTTTCGATACCTCGGCCTCGGCGCACAAGCGATCGACGCCGACCGCATGGATCCCCTCGGCGTAGAACAGCCGCTCGGCCGCCGCGATCAGCCGATCGCGCGCACCGGCCTTGCGGGTGCGGGTCGCCGAAGTCACGCCTCTAGCGTAGGACGCAGCTTGCCAGATGTAAACCGATCGGTGTACGTTCCAGGTACACCGATCGGTGTACCTCTACGAGAGACTCGCACGGCCGAGCTCGCCGTCAGACCGTGGTGACGCGGCCTCGGCGACCAGAACCCTGGCCGCGCGAACGCGCAAAGGGAGTCGACATGGCAAAGATCGCTTCAGGCCGGGCGAGGCAGGCGGCGGCAGCGTTGCTGCTCGCGATCCTTTCCGCGGTGCCGTACGCCATGGTTTACGCCACCGATCGAGGACTCGGAGTACCGGACGCGGCCAGGTCGGCCCTGTGGCCCACGGCGCTAGTGCCGGTGCTCGTGGCCGCCGTGCTCGCGGTCGTCTTCGTGCGCGCCCGCACCTCGCAGCAGGCGAAGCTTGCAGCCGTTCAGCCTCTGGCCCAGCGGCGAGCGCACGACCGCGCCGCCTGACATCAGAGACTCGAGCGATTCGCCGGCCGACCGCAGCACCGACTCGATGGTCAGGCCGGCGGTCTGAGAACACGAGTCCGCGCGGCTCATGCCCGTCGGAGGCGTAGCGGAATGATCGGGCATCGATTCGACGCCGGCATCCCGCGCATCCTCCGTGCACAAGACTTCGCACACGCACTAGACGACGTCGATGAACCTGTGTTTGCCGAGCGCCAGACCCTTCAGGCAATAGCGTGGGTTTGATCACGCATCGTGGAAGCACATGAACAGTTGATCGCAGTGGACAACGCGCGCTCGCGCGCGTCGCGTCGGAGTGCTCGGGATCGACGGATCCCGAGCGGGCGGCGTTTGCTGACTGCTCACGCTCCGTGGACGGCGATGGCCGTCGGCGCCTTGCGATCCAGATGCGACTGCGACTACCTACAAGGCACACGGGCGCTGTTGCCGCGGTAGGCCCGTGTTATCCGCAGTCCAGGCCCGTGATTGCGGGGCTGCACTGAGGTCTCCTGCCTGGATCTGGCCGTTGCTGGCCGCGGTGGGCGGCTGGATCTGATCGTAGCCGGGCCGGTGGCGCCAACCGCGCTGTTGTGGCCTGCTGCGTGTCGGCGCGGGACATGAGGCGAGCGATCAGCGGCAGTGGGGCTCCAGTTTGCCGACGATCGCGGATGCGGTTTTCCACAGTCGACGACGACCGCGATCCAGGGTCCCATGGCTGGTCACCACGATGCTCACCTCGGCCGAGCGATCGTCCATGTTCAGATGCAGCGTGACCTGCAGCCGAGTACCGCGATCGGTGGCTGGGTGACCTGCGGCGCTCAGCTGCGCCACGCTGCGGACCGTAGCGCCCCGCTGGCCTACCTCGCCCGGCCCGCCAACGGTCGAGCCGGCCCGTGCCGGCTGTCGATCGCATACGTACGCGGCTCTGCGATCCACGCCTGCACGGCCGCAAACGCAGGGACCCCGCGCGGAACGACCGGACTGCTCGCGTACAGCTGGCGTGCAGCGGCACGCCGACGCGATTGCGCACCGAGACCGGCAGATCGCGCCGAGCGCCGATTACCGGACGCAGGGTCGTGCTGCGCTCAGTTGAAGCGCGGCGTCGTTCTGTGCGCAGCCTTGGAAGCAATCGTGACTTTCGCGGGGACCGCGGCCGGGCTCAATGGACGGATGCTGCTCCATGGCGGTGAGCTTGATCCCATGGTGCTGCCCCGAACCTGCTCGATCAGCGGCGCCGAGGTCCACGAGTGCCACGCTCGTCAACCAGCCGAGGGCAACGCATGTCCCGTGAGTCGACGATCCGGCAGCGTTCAGGGCGAGGTTCGGTGGTTCCTCGGCTGACCGGGCTCAGGTGAGCGAGTCGATCCATCGCTCCAGGTGGCGGGCCTGGCGGCTCATGATCATCGCATCGTGAAAAGTGTTGGCCAGTAGCGCTGAGCCTTGGATTCCGGATATCAGCGCCATGGACAGATCCCGCGCGTCGCGTCGGCCGAGCTGCCGGAACTGCACTTCCGCCCAATCGGTGATGCGGCCGAGGATCTCGGCCCCTGCGCGGCCGAGCGGACCGTCGCATCTGTTGAGTTCGGCGCACAAACCGCCCACTGGGCAGCCGTGTTCGGCCACCGTGTCGGCGACGTCCAGCCAGCCCCGGGTCAGGCCTTTGAGCCGGGCCGCCGGCGAGCGCAGCCGATCTAGCTCGGCGAGTATCGATTCGGCCTGCTCGATGTAGTCGTCGACGACCGCGCGGACGAGATCTTCCTTCGTCTTGAAGTAGTAGTAGACGTTGCCCGGCGGGACATCTGCACGTTGCGCGACCTCAGCCAGCGTGGTCGCATGCACCCCCTGCTCGTGGATGAGCGTGCGTGCAGCTGCGATCAGACGCTCGCGCTTGCCACTGCTGCGAACTAAGTCAGTCATCTCACTTGCAGAGTATCACCCGCTCATGCAGGATGGGTATCTGGCCGTCAGTCAGTCAACTAACTTGTTCTCTCCGGAAAGGGTCGCGATGATTGATCTGGGAACTCCGGAGTCTGTGCTCGGTACGCGGCGAGGCAAGGCGGTGCTCGCCTTGTTGCTCGCAATCGGGTTCCTCGACTTCGTCGACGCGTCGATCGTCAACGTCGCGCTTCCGTCGATCCGGCGAGAGCTCGGCTTCTCGGTGCAGAGTCTGCAGTGGGTATTGAGCGCCTACCTGGTCACCTACGGGGGGTTCATGCTGCTCGGCGGCCGGCTGGCTGATCTGGTCGGCCGACGGCGGTTGGTCGTCGCCGGCACGCTGGTGTTCTTCGCCAGCTCGATCTCCGGCGGCGCCGCGCAGAACCCGGGCACGCTCGTAGGCTCCCGGCTCGCGCAGGGAGTCGGAGCCGCGATGATGCTGCCGGCCGCGCTCTCGATCCTGACGACGACGTTCAGTAATCCGCTCGATCGGGCCAAGGCGCTCGGCGCCTGGGGGGCGCTCGGTGGGCTGGCCTCGGCATTCGGGGTCCTGCTCGGTGGCGTCCTTTCGGATCTGCTCAACTGGCGGTGGGTGTTCTTCGTCAACCCTCCCGTCTGCCTCGTCGTGCTGTTCGCGGTCTTCAGGCTTCTGCCCGCGGATGAGCCGCGGCGCCGCGGCCGGGTGGACGTGATCGGTGCGGTGCTGCTGACGGCGGCGATGCTGCTGCTCGTCTACACGATCGTCGAGGCTCCGGACAAGGGTTGGGGATCCGGGCGCACCGTCGGCGGCCTGATCGTCGCCGGCGCTTTGCTGCTCGTCTTCGCCGTGTTCGAGGCGCGCCAAGCAGACCCGCTGTTCCCTTTCTCGATCTTCCGAATCAAGGGACTCGGCGAGGCCGACCTGACGATGGTGGTCGCGATGGCCGGCTTCTACTCGATGTTCTTCTTCCTGACGCTGTACTTGCAGAACGTGTTGGGCTTCTCCCCGCTCAAGGCCGGCTTGGTGTACATCCCGGCGACGTTCGGGGTGGCACTTACCGCGGGGATCGGGTCGAAGTTGGTACTGAAGACAGGCACCCGCCCGCTGATCGTGCTCGGCGCATTCCTCGGCGCCGGCGGCATCCTGTGGTTGTCCTTCATCCCGGCAGACGGCACGTGGCTCGGCAACGTACTCGCTCCCCTGCAGGTCATGTCATTCGGCCTCGGGTTCGTCTTCTTCGGCGTCACCACCGCTGCACAAGCCGGCGTCCCGGAACATCAGGCAGGCCTCGCCGCCGCCATGATCAACACATCGATGTGGCTAGGCGGCGCGCTGGGTATCGCGATCTTTTCCGCGATCGCCAGCTCCCGGACGAACCACCGCCTCGGCGCCGGTGTCTCGCAGGCCTCAGCACTCACCAGCGGATTTCAGGCCGCACTACTGGCCGCGGCGATCTTCCTGGCCGCCGCCGGACTGATCGCGTTCCGGTCCCGCAATGCCACCGCGACAGACATGATGGGCACCCAGACCGAACCTGAAGCTGACGGTGTCTTGGCGCAGACGGTCGAAGTTTGAGCGCTCTGCCCCTCACGCATGCCGCGCAGGTCGCAATGGGTCGCCGGACCTCGTTGATCCACCGGACGTGATCAGCTAGACCACCTCGTAGATCGCCGACACAGGGAGCAATTCGCCGTGTACCTCGTCCTGCTTCGACTTGCTGATGCCGCGAAGGTCTCCGAGCATCTGGCCGGGCACAGACTGTGGCTCGAGCAAGGTTTCAACGACCACGTGTTCTTCCTGACCGGCGGTATTCCCGCAGTCGGCGGCGGTGCCATACTCGCAGCCGGCCTATCACGCGACGAACTGACAGTGCGATTGGCTGACGATCCGTTCGTGATTCACGACGTGGCGACGCCGGAGGTCATCGAACTGGACATAACGATGAGCGACCCGCGACTCGCGTTCTTGACCGCTTGACTCGCATGCACCGCACAGATCCACAGGCTCGAATCACCGAGAGCTCGAGCGTCCCAGCCGCACGTTCGGCGGTACGGGCGCTCGTTGATCCCGCTCCAGCGGGCACCGCTTCGAGGGGCTGGTCACCTCAACGTGATCACCCGCCTCAACCTCGCTCACCGCCTCCGCCGCCGCGTGGCCCAGCCGGACAGTCCTGGGCTTCGGTGCGGCCACGGCGGGCGGGTTGCAGGCAACCGGCGCCACCAAAGTTCACCCGCTCAACGACGACGAACCCCGGCACGTCGAACCGGCGCAGGCGCAGGTCAACGTAACCGTGCTGGTGCCGCTGCTCATCGGTATGCCCGTCGACACCCGCATGGGCTTCGGCGCGCTGAAGCTGCCGATCGATCCGAACTGAGTCGACGCGGCGCTCGACCAAGCCGTGCTCCCGGCGAGCCGGCCCACCCACCCCGCCGCCCCGCGGCGGCAGTCCCCCTTCTACTTGAGGAACTCCGATGAAATACCTGATCCAGGTCCGCTTCAACGGCGCTGACGCGGTGATCCGCGGACTGCCCGACCACGAACAGAACAAGATCACCGCCGAGTTCCAGGCGGTCCGCACGCTGTCGGGCGTGCTCGATGGCAACCAGCTTGAGCCTCCGGGCACCGCGAAGACCATCCACGTCAATGACGGTCAGACGCTGGTCAACGACGGCCCCGCCGTCGATGATGGCGCCGCAATCGACGGCTACTACATCCTCGAGGGCCCGGATCTCGAAACAGCGATCGGATTCGCGGCACGCATCCCGGTGGCCAGGATGGGGGGCACCGTCGAGGTGCGCGCGCTGATGGAGCGCCAATGATGGCCGAATTCCCACGACCGACCGAAGGCATCGTCCTCACGCACTTCATCGTCGCGTCTGACGCCGCGCGGTCGCGCCGCTTCTACGCCGACGTGCTCGGCGGCGAGGTGCTGCTCGCCGGTGAGCCGACGATCGTCGCACTCGCCAATAGTTGGATCATCATCAACCGAGGCGGGCCGCCCACCGACGACAAGCCGACCGTGACGCTCGAGCCGCCTCCCGATCCGGACCGAGTCAGCAGCTTCCTCAACATCCGAGTCGCCGACATCCACAGCGTTTACGACCAGTGGCGATCGCGAGGCGCGGAGTTCCTGACAGCGCCGACCGACCGCGGCGTCGAGCTTCGCTGCTACCTGCGCGACCCCGACGGGCACCTCATCGAGGTCGGTCAGACAACCGGGATCCCGAGGTAGCGGTCGACAGCACCCGACTCGGCCGTCGCGGAGTGGAGCTCGGCATCGAAATTGCTGCTGGACCCATGAGCTGGAGCGACCGGCACGACCCCGGTGCCGACGCGCCGCGGTCGATCATCGATGCCTACCGCGCCGACCGTCTCGGCGTCATCGAGGCGCTACGTCACGTGGGCAGTGGGCCGCCGGCACTGTTGCGTTGAGAGATCGGACGATCTTAGCGCCGGAAACCTTCCTGCCGATCGGTCGATCGGGACGCCGGAAGGGGCCGTAGGCGAGCTCAAGACACCGTTGCCACGCCGGTCGCCGCCTGGCCGTGAGGGCGCTCAGCTGAACAATTTCCGGTAGCAAGATCACGTATTCGCTCAACGCAACAGGGCCCCCAGCACCGTGACGGACCGCGCGGGGCGTCACGTGTCCGTGCGGATGATCTGCTCCACGACGTCCTTGATATCGGCGCCGACGATGTCCGGCGGTGCGCCGATCGGGCTGAGGACCATGCCGGGACGCGCGACGAACGCGGCCTTGCACCCCGCGGCGAGCGCGCCGCTGACGTCCCAGGAGTGCGCGGCGACCAGGCGTACGTCAACCGTCGCTACCTGGTAGGCGTCGGCGACGGCCTGGTACGGCTGCGGCGCGGGTTTCAGGTGCCCGACCGAGTCGGCGGAGAGCGCGCGATCGAAGTGCTGGCGAACGCCGGCGTTGGACAATTGCGCCTCGACGACTGACTGCACTGAGTTCGTCAACGCCACAACCGTCAGCTCGGTCGCGGCGAGTGCCGCGAGCGCGCCGGACACCTCGGGATGCGGGGGCAGGTGGGTCATACCGTCGATGACGTGGTCGATCTCATCATCGCTGAGCGTGCTACCGCGCCGTTGCGCGATCATCTGCAGCGCGGCGCGCTGAGCTGTGCTGAAATCGACGTAATTGCCAGTGAGCCCGCCGACGAACGACAGCTGCAGCATCTGGGCGAACCATTGCGGCCGCAGCGCGGCGTCGCCGAACAGCTCCTCGAACGTCGCGTCCAGCGCGCGCAGGTCGAGCAACGTCTCGTTCACGTCGAAGGCGATGACTTGCAGCATGTGGGCTTCCCTCCTTGCCTTCACGCTAACCCGCCGCTGCCGGCTCGGCTTCCCGCCCGGCCACCATTGCTCGACTCCTGACGGTCGACCCCTGAGCACGGCGAGAGCGCGCACCATGGGCGAAGGAACCTGCGACTGGTCTACACCGAATCGATGTGCGACGAGTACGGCAACGTGCTCTCGCCCGCCGACCTGAGCATGCCGGACGGGCACCCCACAACAACGCAGGTCATCGTTGAACTCGAAGACCTCGATGGTCGCACCAAGATGGTGATGACCCACGTCGGTGTTCCCTCAGACTCCCCAGGCGCTGCCGGATGGACAATCGCGCTGGACAAACTAGCCGCCTACATCACGGCCGCGAGCCGCCACTAGCGCACGCTGGGCGGGGACAGGGCTGAGGTGACGCGTCCGAGTGGCGGGTCAGGCCTGTCGGGACGCTACGCAGTCAGCCCCTTGCGTGCGAAGTCGACGGCCTCGGCGAGCAGTGTGTGCCAGAGGGTGTGGTCGGCGGTGGGGATTGATACCCACTCACGGAAGACCTTGCCGGCTGGGGCGAACGGGTCGCCGCTGCCGTTCGCGACGAGGTCGGCGACCCGGTCGTGAGGCAGCTTCACGATCAGTGCGCCGGCCTTGTCGTCGTAGGACGCGACGAACTTCCCGGCCAGGCGCACGCAGGGGTAGCCCATCATGGTGGCTCGGCCGATGGCGGGGTCGTAGAGCAGATCGTCGGTGAGTGTGTCGTAGAGGGCGCGAGCGGCGCCCCCGCCGGATTGCCCCGGCGAGGACGTGTCCTTCGCGTCTGGCGCCATCAGGCCGCCGGCGGGCTGAAGACACCGAACTGATTGCCCGACGGGTCACGCAGGTAGGCGAATTTCGGGGCGCCGGGACCGGGGTCGAGGTGCTTGTTCACGACCGAGCCGCCGAGTTGCTCGGCGTCGGCGCACGTGCCTTCGACATCGGCGACCAGGATGTAGAACACGGCATGGCCGAGCAACTGCCCGCCGGTGCCGAAGATGCCGCCCATCGGAGCGGCGGCGCCGGAGGCCTTGATGTTGCGGTAGTCCAGGCCGCCGGAGGCAGCGGGGCCGTCGGCGTCAAAGGTCCAGTCGAAGAGGCTGCCGTAGAACCTCTCGGCGCCGTCCGGATCGCTGGTGGCGACCTCGAACCAGGCCAGCGTGCCGGGCGCGGGATTGGACATGGGTGTCTCCATTCCGTATCGGGTCACCCGCCGTGGCGACGGGCTGCACCCACCTTCTCGCCGCCTCGCGACAGCCCTATGTCGGTGTTTGGCAGCAGATCTTCCGGACGCAGCGCGGCGGCCGGCAGCTTCGTCTCGTGGCCATCGACAACCGGTTCGGCGACGACCCGCGGTGCGATGGGTGGCGCGGGTGTCCGCTCGGCCCGGGTGATGCGATCCATCCGGAACACCCGGTCGTCACTTCTGAGGTGGCACCAGGCGGTGAGGTACGAGCCGTTGGGACCGACCACAACGTGCTGCGGCTCGACATCGCGCTGGGTCTCGATTCCGCCGACGTCGATGTAGTGGATGCGTAGTACGTGGTTGTCGCGCACGGCCCGCCAGATGGTCTCAGCGACCTCGGCATCGGGGTCGGGCGTCGGAAGGACGAGGAGCCGCACCTTCTCGGCGGTCGCTCGGGCCTCCTGCAGGGCCCGTTCGGGCATCGCAGCCACGATCTTCTGCAGGGCGCTGCGGGCGTCACGTTTGAAGAGCACGTGCTCGCTTCGGCTCAGCGCCACGGCGACGGCCGCCGTCTCGCGCGGCGTGAAGTTCAGCG